>Ga0209902_100934_pt1 | contig 19779 bp, 13 predicted proteins | sample FECB27metaG_FD_188304 | JGI IMG/M metagenome (GOLD analysis project Ga0209902, IMG submission 188304) | Cyanobacterial communities from the Joint Genome Institute, California, USA - FECB-27 (SPAdes) (version 2) | ecosystem: Environmental > Aquatic > Thermal springs > Hot (42-90C) > Microbial mats...
GCGGGCGGCGTCGAAGCCCTCGCGCACGAGGATCTCGTAGAGCGTGATCTGGCCGAGCTGCGACCAGACGTAGTTCTTCAGCTGGTTGAACGGCCGGCCGGCGAGGTCGCCGCCGCGGATGCCGAGATCGCTCTCGGCCACCTGCTTCAAGAGCGGCCAGGTGTGGAGGTGGGCCGCCCCCATCGCGTAGGGCCAGTTCATGTCGGCGAGGTGCATGACCCACTGCTCGGCGGGCTGCGGCGCCAGAACGAGCTTGCCGCCCTTGCGCTCCAGCAGGCCGTAGTCGACGGGATCGACCTGCGCGAGCACGGCGGCGGCTTCGATGAAGTGGGCGACGCGGTCGAGGCCGACCCAGTTCGTCACCACGCGGCGGCCGTCCATCGAGGCGTCGAGGGCGGAGAGCTGGTGGGCGGCGGCCATCGCCATGACGATGCGCGCGTCGAAGCGGCGGTGCATCAGCTCGGCGGTGACGTAGATGCAGTGGGCGTGCCAGGTGTCGTCATAGACGGTGCGCGGCTCCTCCAGCCACGAGCCGTCCTCGAGCCACCGGTAGAGCCAGACCTTCGGGTATTCGTGCACGAGCAGCGAGGCGACCGGCAGGTCGCGGTTGATCGGGATGCCGTACATCTGCCGGTAGTTCTGCGTGTAGGCGTCGGCCATGCGGATGTTGGTGGCGACCGTGACGGCGAGGCCGCCGGGGTGGGCGTTGTAGAAGTCGTTGTGGCTCGACGGCGCGGTCAGATAGGTCTGCGGGTCCATGTGGCCGCGCGGCCAGACGTGATCCGGATCGTCGGCGGGGTTGAAGAAACCGAGCCGCACCATCTCGTCGAACATCCGCCGGCGGTCGTCGTCGCCGGGATACATCTCGAGGAACGTCACCTGCGGGCGGACGATGCACTCGGTCATCAGGCGCCGGTAGCCGGTGTCCTCGAGGCTCGCGGCGGTCTGCAGGAGCTCATTGTAGGTGGCGGAGACGAGCCGCGAGGCGCGCGCCATGTCGTCCGGCGACATCGCCACCACCTCGGCGAGGCGGCGCTGCGGTGCGAGGTCGAGGTCCTGCGAGAAGTGCGAATAGCTGAACTTGCCCGGCAGCGGGCCGCCCGGCCCACCGGTTCCGCAGACGACGCACATGGCGAGCACTCCCTGGTTGTTGTCGTTACCGGACGAACTGGCCGCTGGCGCCGTCGATGAGACGGTCGCCGCGCGCCTCGAAGCCGAACCAGGCCGGCCCGGCCGACTGGACCGGATGATCCGGCCGCACCACCGCCTTCAGCGCCGTGCCGCCGAGGCGGACGTCGAGGACGTGCTTCGAGCCGAGGCGCTCGACCCAGACGACGTCGCCGGGGAACGGGGTCTCGGCACTCTCGGCCCCGGCGGCGCGCACGGCTTCCGGCCGCACGCCGAGCTCGATCCGAGACGGCAGCGTGCGCGGGGCCGGCGCCGTGCCGGTGATCGGCAGGCGCCAGCCCGGTCCGACGAGCACCAGCGCCTCGCCGGCCTCGACGCCGTCGGCGGCCAGGATGTTCATCGGCGGCTGGCCCATGAAGCGGGCGACGAAGCGGTTGGCCGGCCGGTGGTAGATCTCGTCGGGCGTGCCGATCTGCTGGAAGCGCCCCTCGTGCAGCACCGCGATGCGGTCCGACAGCGACATCGCCTCGACCTGATCGTGGGTGACGTAGAGAACCGTCTGGCCGGTGTCGCGGTGCAGCGCCTTGAACTCGACGCGCAGCGCGATGCGGATGCGCGCGTCGAGGTTGGTGAGCGGCTCGTCGAGCATCAGGAGGCGGCTCGGCAGGGCGATCGCCCGCCCGATCGCGACCCGCTGCTGCTCGCCGCCGGAAAACGTGCGCGGATGGCGCTGCAGCACATGGGAGACCTTCAGGAGGGCCGCCACCTCGGCGACGCGGCGGGCGATCTCCGGCTCGGCGACCCCGGCGGTGCGCAGCGGGAAGGCGATGTTGTCGAAGCCGGTCAGCGTCGGGAACAGCGCGATGTTCTGGAACAGCAGGCTGACGCCGCGATCGCGCGGCTCGAGTGTGGTGACGTCGCGGCCGTCGATCGCGACGCGGCCTGCCGCCGGGCGATGGAGGCCGGCGATGGTCTTGAGCAACGTCGACTTGCCGGCGTTGCTCGGCCCGACGACGGTGACGAACTCGCCTTGGGCGACGTCGAGCGAGACGCCGTCGAGGGCGACGACGCCGGGAAAGGCGACGCGCAAGGCAGCGACGGATGCGGAACCGGGCGCGGTCATGCGGCGCAGGCCTCCAGGCCGCGGGCGAGTATCGCGCCCGACACCGCGTCGACGACGTGGGCGCGGGCGAGCTCGAGCCGGAGGTGAACGGTGTCGCCGATCGTTGCGAAGCCCGGCGGCGTGACGACGGACAGCAGGCCGTCGCCATAGCCGACATGGACGACGTGCTCGGCGCCGAGGTTCTCGACCAGCACGACGGTCGCCGGCGCCGTGTCGCGGCCGGGCTCGCGGAGGGCCTCGACGTCGTGCGGGCGGATGGCGAGCAGGTGGCGGCCGGGGCTGGCGGCGATGCCGCGCGCGGCGAGGTCGTGCAGCGGCGTGCGCAGGCGCGGGCCGCGGTCGGTCGCCACCACCTCGCAGGGCAGCATGTTGATCGGCGGGTCGCCGATGAACTCGGCGACGAAGCGCGCGGCGGGGCGGTGGTAGATCTCGTCGGGCGAGCCGACCTGCAGGAGCCGTCCCTCGCTCATCACGGCGATGCGGTCCGACATCGACATCGCCTCGACCTGGTCGTGGGTGACGTAGAGGACAGTCTGGCCCAGATCGCGCTGGATCTGCTTGAGCTCGCTGCGCAGCGAGGCGCGCAGCGCCGCGTCGAGGTTCGACATCGGCTCGTCGAGCAGGAGCAGGCTCGGCCGTGTCACCAGCACGCGGGCGAGGGCGACGCGCTGCATCTCGCTCATGTTGAGGCTGCCGCCGCGCCGCTTCATCAGGGGCCCGAGCTGCAGCGTCTCCGCCATCTCGTCGAGGCGGGCACGGCGCTCCCGGCGCGGCACGCCGCGCGCCTCGAGGCCGAAGGCGAGGTTCGCCTCGACGCTGAGGCGCGTGAACACCGCGTAGTCCTGGAAGACGAGGCCGATGCCGCGGTGCTGCGGGGCGAGGTCGTTGATGCGCCTGCCGTCGACGAGGATGTCGCCGTTGTCGGGCGACAGGAAGCCCGCGATCATCGCGAGCGTCGTCGACTTGCCGCAGCCGGAGGGCCCGAGCAGCGACAGGAACTCGCCCGCCTCCAGCCGGAGCGTCGAGCCGCGCACCGCCTCGACACCGTCGAAGCTCTTGCGGACGTCACGGAGTTCGAGCCGGGGCACCATCACCGCTTCACCGCGCCGAACGACAGGCCGCGCACCAGATGCTTCTGGATGAGGTAGCCGAAGACGATCACCGGCAGGGTCGAGATCGTGCCCATCGCCGCCTGCACGCCGTAGAGCTTGCCGGACGAGGCCGAGACATAGTTCGCCACCTGCAGCGTCACCGTGATGATCTTCCCGGAGGTGAGCACCAGCGCGAACAGGAACTCCGACCAGTTGAGGATGAAGATGAACAGGGCGGTGGCGAGGATGCCGCCCTTCACCAGCGGCAGCGTGACGGTGAGGAAGGCGCGGAACTGGCTCATGCCGTGCACCATCGCCGCGCCCTCGAGCTCGGCCGGCACCTCCTCGATGAAGGAGCGGATCATCCAGATCGAGAACGGCAGGGTGAACGCCGTGTAGGCGAGGATCAGGCCGAAATAGGTGTCGGAGAGGCGGAGGATGGCGAACAGCGCCACCATCGGCACCACCACCGCGATCGGCGGCATCATGCGCACCGTGAGGAACTGGAACGGGTAGTTGTCGCCGCCGGTGCGGAAGCGGACGATCGAGTAGGCCGACAGCGTGCCGAACACCACCGACAGCACGGTGGCGAAGGTCGAAATGATCGCGGAATCCTGGAAGGCCTTCCAGGCGCTGCCGGAGACCTTGTAGTCGAGCGAGCCCTGCTGCGCGGTGGCGAACGCGCGCGCCGCCTCCGGGAAGAAGACGATGCGGTAGTTCTGCAGCGTCGGGTTCTCGGTGAGCCAGACCGGCGGCCACGATGCCCATTCGTCGAACGGCTTGAAGGAGGTGGCGATCAGCCAGTAGATCGGGAAGAAGGCGAAGACCATCGCGACCACGACGGCGCTGCGCTTCAGGATGGTGATGCCGCGCGAGGACCTGTGCATTCCGCTCACCCGTGCCGCTTCAGCGGCTTCGACAAGGCGAGGCAGATCGACACGACGAGCACGAGCACGATCAGAGCCGCGGCGGCGATGTAGCCGAAGCGGAAGTAAACGAAGGCGCCGTTGTACATGTACATCGAGATCGTCTCGGTGGCGCCACCCGGCTGGCCACGGGTCAGGATGTAGACGGCGTCGAAGATCTTGAAGGTCTCGATGGCGCGGATCAGCACCGCGATGGCGATGACCGGCATCAGCAGCGGCAGCATGATGCGGGCGAAGATGCGGGCCGGCGAGGCACCGAGATTGATCGCGGCGCGAATCTGGTTCTCCGGCAGCGCGACGAGGCCGGTGAGGATCAGCAGGAACATCAGGGGCGTCCACTGCCAGATCTCGGCGAGCATGATCGGCACCATCGCCCACACCGGGTGCGACAGCCACGAGAACTCGAACGGCCGGCCGATCGCGAGCGTGATCAGGTGGTTGAGCGGGCCGTGCTCGTTGAACAGCATGAAGAAGGCGTTCGCCGCATCGACCGGGATGATCATCATCGGCAGGATGATGACGCTGACCGCGACCTTCTTCCACGGCCAGTCCTCGAGGAAGAGTAGCGCCAGGCCGAGCGCCAGCAGGAGCTCGACGCCGGTGCAGACGGCGACGACGAACAGCGTCCGCCAGACCGAGTCGACGAAGCGATCGTCGTACCAGAGGTCGTAGAAGTTCCAGAACCAGATGATCTCTGCGTCGTACCAGGGGATGTTCTGGGTCGGCTGCCAGTCGGTCAGCGACAGCCAGACGACGATCAGCGTCGGTACGACGACGACGGCCATGATGGTGAGCTGCGCCGGCAGCACCAGCGCGACGTTGAACGGCAGCAGGCCGCGCCGCCGGATGGACGGTGCGCTGCCTGCGGGAGTCCGTCCCTCGTCGAGGGTCGATGCCATCGCTCTCTGCCCTTGCTCGTCGCCGCGGCGGCGCGGGGTGCGCCGCCGCTTCGTCTCGGTGTCGGCGGCGCGCTCAGGTGAGCTGGCCGCGGATGTCCGGCGGGTAGATCGACTTCAGGAACAGCCACTGCACCTGCTGGCTGCGCTGGCCCATGCGTCGGGTGATGCGCTCCCAGGCCCGCGCGGTGTCGTCGAGCGCCTGCTGCGCCGTCTTCGTGCCCGCGTCGGCGGCGGCGATGTTGACGCGCAGCTCGTCGAAGTACTCGCCCTGGCCCTTCAGATAGAGGTCCGGGATCGAGTTGATCATCGACTGCTTGTGCGCCGCCAGGAACTCAGGCGTGTAGACCTTGATGATCTCCGGGTCCTCGTAGTGCACGCCGCGGAACGGGTCGAAGTAGCCGGCCGGGTCGCGCACGGCGATCGTCGACATCTCCGGGCTGCAGGCGAACAGCGTGAACAGGTAGGCGATCTCGGGCTCCGGCGAGACGCTGGAGACGACGTAGTTCCAGCCCCAGTTGAAGTAGGGGGTGCGCAGCAGGGCGCCGTTCACCTTGCCACCCGGCATCGAGCCGAAGGCGAGCTTGCCCTTGATCTTCGACTTGTCGGAGTTGAGGAACTTCTGGGTGCCGCCCCAGCCGATGTTGGCGTACTTGTCGCCCTCGCCGTAGGCCTCGAAGTTCTCGAACAGGCCGTTGGTGCGGGCGCCGGGATAGAGGTACTGCGAGGCGGCGACGAGCTCTTCCAGCGCCGCGACGCCGGCCGGGTTGTTGATCTGCGGCGTCAGGTCGTCGGCGAGCGGGAAGAAGCCCTTGGCGTGGAAGCGGCCCCACCACTCCCAGGCGATGAAGTACTGGGTGCGGAACAGCGCACCGCCATACATCCCCTTGTCGGGACGATGGAACCAGGCGAGCTGCGCGTCGAGCTCCTCCCAGGTGTCCGGCACCTTCAGTTCGTAGCCGTTCTTGTCGGCGAAGCCCTTCTGCTCATCGGGATTGTCGAGCCACGGCTTGTTGTAGAACATCAGGTAGGTGTCGCCATCGGTCTGGTAGCCGTACAGGCTTCCCTTGTAGTAGTCGCCGATGGTGTAGAGCATGTCCTTGTTGTAGTCGGCCGGCGCGTGCTTCGTTGCGTAGTCGTCGAGGTTGACCAGGATGCCGGATTCGGCGAGGTCCGGAACACCAAAGGTGGCCGGCAGGGCGATGTCGAAGCCGCCGGACTTCGAGACGGCCTCGAGCAGGACCTTCTGGTTGATCTCGCCCATCGGCACTTCGACGTACTCGACCTTGACGCCGGACTTCTCGGTGAAGACGTCGGCCACCGGCTTGACGTTGCCGAGCGAGCCCGACGGCTGCAGGATGCGCAGCACGACCTGGCGGCCCTCGGCGAGCTTCTTGGCTTCCGACGCAGCGTAGTCGGCGACGCCGGCGAGGTCGCTTCCCTGGGCTTGGGCGCGCGAGCGCAGCAAAGCCGGCGAGAGGGCATAGGCTGCGAGGCCGCCGGCGGCGGTGCCGAGCAGCGTGCGGCGATCGACGCCCGGGCGGCGAGTTTGATCGGTCATCTGGGTATCCTCCAAGCGTTCGGTCGACTGCGTTCGGACAGAAATGCGACGCGCAGGCACGGGCGGGCCGCCGCGGCGGCCGGCTACTTCATGACCCGGACCTTTCCCCGGTCCTGGCCGATGAGGACGGCGATGACGACGACGGCGCCCTTGATGACCATCTGGGCGTACTGGTCGACGCCCATCAGGTTGAGGCCGTTGTCGAGAAGGGCGATGATCAGCACGCCGATCAGCGTGCGGTGGACGCCGCCGACCCCGCCGGAGAGCGAGGTTCCGCCGACGACGATGGCGGCGAGCGTGTTGAGCAGGAGGTCCTGGCCGAGCGTCGGGCCGGCCGCGCCGAGGCGGGCCACCGCCAGCGCGCCGGCGAGCCCGGCCATCGCGCCCGACAGCATGAAGGCGTAGAGCTTGTAGCGCTTCACCGGGATGCCGGTGGTGGCTGCCACCGCCTCGCCGCCGCCGATGATGTACATGTAGCGGCCGAAGCGGGTCTTGAAGCCGACGAGCGCCATCAGCGCCCAGAAGCCGAGCGCGAACAAGGCGATGTTCGGCACCGCCGGGATCAGCTGGCCGATCGCCAGGTCCTCGAAGTCGTAGGAGGTGAAGCGCAGCGCGCGGCCCTCGAGGATCGACCAGGCGGTGCCGGTGAACACCGACAGCATGCCGAGCGTGACGACGAAGGACGGGATGCGGCCGATCACGAAGATCGCGCCGTTGAGCGCGCCCAGCAGGGCGCCGAAGCCGATGGCGACGAGGAGCGCGAAGGCGCCGACATCGCCGAGATTGAGCACCTTCACCGTTACCGCGCCGACCAGGAGCACGACGGCGCCGACGCTGAGGTCGATCGAGCCCATCAGCACCACGAACGAGGCGCCGAGGCAGGCGATCAGCAAGGTGCTCGCCTGTCCGGAAATGGCGGTGAAGTTGCGGACGGTGAAGAACGCCTCGCTCGACAGCGAGAAGATCACCACGAGGGCGAGGACGACGCCGATTGGCAGCCAAAGGCCGCCGCGCAGCTGCTCGCCGAGCGAGCGATGCGCGGCCGCGCCGCTGCCGGCCGGAGGTGCGGCGGATCGGATCGACAGCGCAGGGCGCCCGCCGGCTTCGGCCGCCTCTGTCATGCCGCGGCCTCCGTTGCTTCGGCGTCCGCCGGCGAGGAGAGCATCAGCGCGACGAGGTGCTGCTCGCTCGGCTTCGCCGTGGCCGGCGCCGGGCACTCGGCGACGATGCGGCCGTGCTGCAGGATGGCGATGCGGTTCGACAGGCCGATGAGCTCGAGCAGCTCGTCGGTGATCAGCACGATGGCGATGCCCTGCTCGGCGAGCGAGCGGACGAGCGCGTAGACTTCCTGCTTCGCGCCGGCGTCGATGCCGCGCGTCGGGTTGTCGAGGATGAGGACCTTCAGCTCGCGGCAGAGCCAGCGGGCCAGCACGACCTTCTGCTGGTTGCCGCCCGACAGCGTCCGGCACTCGGAAAGCGCCCCGCGGGCCTTGATGCCGAGCCGGGCGATCGACCGCTCCGCCACCGCGATCTCGCGCGCCGAGCGCCAGACGCCGAGAGCGTTCGAGAACAGGTCGCCGCCGCTCGCCATCGAGATGTTCCAGGCGACCGGGAAGGCGGCGATCATGCCGTCCTGCAGCCGTTCGGCCGGGACATAGCCGATGCCCTCGGCGATCAGCGCCTGGATGTCGGGGCGGCAGGGCTCACCGGTGCCGATCCGCACGGTGCCGCTGTCCGGCCGCACGACGCCGGCGAGCCCCATGCCGAGCTCCGTCTTGCCGGACTTGAGCAGCCCGCCGATGCCCAGCACCTCGCCGGCGCGCACCTCCAGTGAGACATCGTCGTAGGCGCCGGCCAGTGTCAGCCCCGCCGCAGCGAAGACGACGGCGCCGCCCTCCAAAAGCTGGCGGGCCTCGCCGTAATAGTCCGTGTCGCGGTCGCGGCCGACCATCAGCGCGTGCAGGGATCGCTCGGTGGCCGACGCCGGATCGACGCGCGCGACCACCTCGCCGTCCTTGAAGACGACGATGTCGTCGCAGATGTCGATCACCTCGGTCAGCCGGTGCGAGACGAACACCACCGAGGCGAAGGCGCGCAGCCTGTCGAGGAGACGGAAGAAGATCTCCTCGTCGCCTTTTTCCAGGGAGGCCGTCGGCTCGTCGAGCAACACGATCGGCGTGGCCGCCCCGACGACGCGGACCGGCACGAAGCACGCGCGGGCGATCTCGATGAGCTGGCGCTTCGAGAAGGAATAGTCCGACGTGGTGCGGCGCACGTCGACGCCGATGCCGGCCTCGTCGCAGATCGCCTGGGCGAGCTCGATCATGGCGCGCCGCTTCACGAACTGGCCGAACCGGACGAACCGGCTCTCGTGCGACAGCAGGATGTTCTCGTAGACGCCGATGTTGGGGATCAGCGCCTGTTCCTGGAACACCCGCGACACGCCGGCAGCCGAGGCCTCGGCGAAACTCGCCGGCGCGAACGGTTGCCCGGCGAGCCGCATCGCGCCCGCATCCGGGGAGACGAGGCCCGAGACGATGTTGAGCAGCGTCGACTTGCCGGCGCCGTTCTCGCCGACGATGCCGGTCACCCGGTTCGCGCCGAGATCGAGGTCGACCGACCCGAGGACGGTCGTCGAGCCGTAGCTCTTCGACACGTCCCGGAGTTCGAGCAGCGCGGCTGTCATCGTCGTGGCCCCGGACTGCCGCCCTCAGCCCTTCATCGGGGATGGGCCGAGCATCGGGATCTTGTAGTGGGCCGCATACTCGGCGCGGACCGCCTCGGCCTCGCCGTCCTTGCGGCTATCGACGTAGGCCTTCGGGTAGTCCCAGCCGTCGGGCTTCGGGATGCCGCCCCACTCGAGGTCGATGTCCATCGGGAAGAGGTCGGCCTGCGGGTCCCAGTCGTCGGGGCTCAGGACCCGCGACAGCTTCTTGTAGTCGAACGGCAGCACGTCGCCGTTGTTGACGTAGCGGGCGAGGTATTCGTCGACGTTGGCCTTCGTCATGGTGATCGAGCGCCAGCTCATCATCCGCTCGGCCGCTTTCGGCCGCCAGCCGTTGAGCACGTCGTAGAGGCGCGACGACAACAGTCCGCCCATGTACTGGGGCACGTTGGCGCTGGTGGCGAGCAGTACGCCGCGCTTGATCATCTCGGCGCCGCCGCTGGTGCCGTCGGCACCGCAGACGAAGACGTCCTCGCCCGGCTTGTAACCGGCGGCCCGGAGCGCCGCGATGCAGCCGTCGGCGACGTCGTCGTTCTGGGCGATGACGCCGCGCAGCTTCGGGAAGCGCGAGATCAGGTCCTCCATCGCCTTCTGGGAATCCTCGCGGTTCCACTTGCCGGGCAGTTCGCCAGCGAGCGTGATCTGCGGGAATTCCTTGATGGCGGCGTCGCGGCCGCGCGAGCGGATGAGGTCGGTCGAGTTGCCGGAGACACCGGTGACACCCACCACCTCACCGCCGCCGAACGCCGCCATGATCGCCTTGCAGACCTCGGCGGTGACGTCCTTGTGCGCCGAGAACTCCTCCGGCACGGCGTAGAGCGTGTAGTAGTCGCCGGCGTCGAACGGCGTGAACCAGGGGAGCGTGCCCCAGGTGTTGTCGAACCAGATCTTGTTCTGGTTGGCGAGTTCAGCGATGCGGCGGATCGAGCCGCCGTCCGGGGCGTGCAGCATCACGCCATTGACGCCCGCCGCCACCTGCTGTTCGAACTGGTCGAGCTGGCGTCCGCTGTCGAGCTGGCCATCGACGGACTCGATGCCGAGGCCGAACACTTCGGCCGCCTGGTGCGCACCGGAATCGGCATTCGCCACGTATTCGAGGCGCAGCGTCATCATCAGATGGGCGATCTTGTTCTTGGTATCGGCGAGCGCGACGCCCGGAAAGCCGAGCGACAGGCCGGTGCCGAGCGCCACCGCGCTCGCCGAGGCGGTCGCCAGGAACTGGCGGCGCGACACGCCGGCGAGGCCGAGCCGCTCCATGTGGGCATCGATGACGGACTTCTTCTCGTAGTCGGGGAACCAGCGCGGATCGAGCTTCTTGGTCATGACGTCCTCCGAAAACCGGGGCACCGATGAACTCGTGACGATGGTCGGCCTGCGACGCTCAGCTCCAGTCGCGGCTGCGGCGCTCTTCGTGATAGGCGATCGCGACGTCACGGCCTTTCGGCGTGGCGACGAACTTGATCTTGCCGTCTTCCTTGATGCGCTCGACGTGACCTTCCTCGGCGTGCCAGAGGAGGTGCGTCTGCAGGCAGCATTCGGCGTAGCAGCGCCGCATGCCGATGCCGGTGAAGACGGGGTAGTCGAGGTCGGTCTTCACCGGCATGACCTCCGGCACGAGGTCGGTGGTGGTCATCGGCCGCCCCTCGCGCTGCAGCACGTAGAGGATGCGCTGGTGCGTATCGCGCTGCTGCTGCTGCATGTGGGTGAGGCGGCGCAGCGAGCTCGCCTCGGAGAAGGCCGACATGCCGTGGCCCTCCAGCAGCATCTGCGGCTTCACCTCGATGCAGCGCTGGATCGAGCGGGAGTGCGCCTTGGCGTCGCCGATCGGGTAGGGGCCGAGCGGCGTCGGGTAGTGCAGCACGTCGCCGCTGTAGAGGATGCCGCTGTGCGGGTTGTAGACGCCGACGTGGCCGGGGCAGTGGCCGGGCAGGTGCAGCACCTCGAGCTTCAGCCCGCCGACCTCGACGGTGTCGCCGTCGTTCACCTCGAGGTCGACCTCGACCGGAAAGTTCCAGTACTTGGCGATGATGCCGGGATCGGACAGCCCGAGGCTTTCGCCCGGCCGGAGATTGAAGTCCTCCAGCACCTGTTCCGGCGTCACCCCGAAGCGGGTGAGGTTCTCGCGCCGCGTGACGATGAACGGGTCCTCGATGATCGGCCGGTCGAGGGGGTGCGCGATCACCTGGGCGCCGTAGCGCTTCTTCAGGAGCGCGGCGTTGCCGACGTGGTCGTAATGGAAGTGGGTGATGAAGATGTACTTGAGATCGTTCTTCTCGCGGTCGAGCTTCTCGATGAGGAATTCGCCCATGCCGTTGGCGAACTCCGGCAACGACCAGTTGCCGGTGTCGATCAGCATGTTCTCGCCCTGGCCGCGGATGAGATAGACGCCGCTCTGCACGTAGCCGTCGAGTTCGTCCTCGGCCCACGGGCCGTGGATGCCGGGGATGGCCCAGCCGTCCGGCGTCTCGGCGAAATAGAAGATCATCGAGGCGCCCTCACTGGCCGGCGCGCTCGGCAGCCGTGTTCGGCTGCGTGACTTCTGCCGCGTAGCGGTCGTGGCGGGTTTGGCAGGTGATGGCGTGGGCGAGCATGCCCTCGGCCTCGCAGATCCGGGCCATCGTGGGCGCGATCCCGAAGCTCGCCCGGCGGGTCAGGCGCTGGTAGGTGACGGTCTTGATGAACTTTCCGACCCACAGGCCGCCGGTGTAGCGGGCGGCGCGGCCGGTCGGCAGCGTGTGGTTAGTGCCGACGCCCTTGTCGCCATAGGCGACCGTCGCCTCCTCGCCGACGAACAGGCTGCCGTAGTTCTTCAGCCGCGCGAGATAGTAATCGTCGCGGGCAGTCTGGATCTCGAGGTGTTCCGGGGCGTAGACGTCGCTCACGGCGATCGCCTCGTCGTCGTCGGCGACGACGACGACCTCGCCGCGCTCGCGCCAGGCGGCACCAGCCATCTCGCGCGTCGGCAGCGTCTGCAACTGGCGATCGATCTCGGCCATCACCGCCCGGCCGAACGCCTCGGACGTGGTGACGAGCCAGGCGGGGCTGTCGGGGCCGTGCTCGGCCTGGCCGAGCAGGTCGGTCGCCACCAGCGCCGCATCGGCACTGTCATCGGCGATGACGAGGATTTCCGTCGGGCCGGCCGGCAGGTCGATGCCGACCTCGCCGAACAGCTGCCGCTTCGCCTCGGCGACGAAGGCGTTGCCGGGGCCGGTGATCATGTCGACCGGTCGCATGCCGACGCGGCCGAACACCATCGAGGCCATCGCCTGCACGCCGCCGATGCAGAAGATCTCGTCGGCGCCCGCGGTGTGCAGGGCATAGAGCGTATGCGGGAAGATGCCGTCGGCATCGCGCGGCGGCGCGCAGCCGATGATGTGCCCGACGTCGGCGATCTTCGCCGTGCCGACGCTCATGATGGCGGCGGAGATCAGCGGATACTTGCCGCCGGGAATGTAGCAGCCGACCGTTTCGATCGGAATGAGCTTCTGGCCGACGGTGATGCCATCGTCGATCTCCGCCTCGAACTCACCGAGCGAGTCCCGCTGCCGCCGGGCGAACGCCTGGACGTTGCGCAGGCAGACGCCGAAGTCGTCCTTGAAGGTCTCCGGCAGGCGGGAGGAGACGGCCCGGATGCGGTCCGGCGGCACACGGAACTCGGCCGAGCCCCAGCGGTCCAGCCGCTCGGCATAGCGGCGCACCGCGGCGTCGCCTTCGGTGCGGATGGCATCGATCATCTCGCGGACCGTCCGCTCGACGCTCTCCCGGCCGCTGTCGCGGGGGGCATCCGCACGCTTCAGGTATTTCGGCATTCGCCCTCCCGTGGCGCTCGCGATCGTCCGCTCGAAGCCCCGCGCGGCGCACACGGCACCACGCGCGGAGAAGCTCGATCCGTCGTATGAAACCGCTTTCATATCGGGGCGCGGACGAGGCCGGCCGTTGGAAGGGACGCTACTGTCCGTTCGCCACTTTGGTCAAGCGTGACTTTGAAATGTGCCGATAATTCTTCCGATCACGGCGATAGTCTGTTGCATTTGCTGCAGTGCAGAATGAAAACGGTTTCAGTTGCAGCAGGACGGGACGATCCGCTAACGTCCCGTGATCCACGCGACGGAGCGAGCATGAGCGGTCCACCAGGTGACTCGGCCAGCCAGCGCCGCGCGACGATGCGGGAGATCGCGGAGGAGGCCGGTGTTTCGCTCGCCACCGTCTCGCGCGTGATGAACCAGCCCGAACTCGTCGCCCGCGCCACGCTGGAAGCGGTCGAGGCGGTCATCAAGCGGCGCCACTTCGTCTCGCACGGCGCGGCGATGTCGATGGTGTCGAACCGCTCGATGACGATCGGGCTGATCATCCCGACGATCACCAACTCGATCTACGCGTCCTCCACCCAGGCCATCCAGAACGTCGCCCAGCAGGCCGGCTACACGGTGCTGCTCGGCGTCAGCGACTTCGACGCCGGCAGCGAGGAGAAGCTGATCCGCCAGCTGCTCGGCCGCCGCGTCGACGGGCTGATCCTCACCGGCGGTGGGCGTTCCGCCGAGATCTACGAGATGCTGCGCCACAACGACGTGCCGCACGTGCTGACCTGGAAACTGACCGACGAGGCGGCCTGTCCGTGCGTGTCGTTCGACAACTACCGCGCCGGCGGGCTCGCCATGCGCCACCTCATCGACCTCGGCCATCGCCGCATCGGCCTCGTCTGCGGGCGCAGCGCCGTCAACGACAGGGCCCGCGAACGCCGGCGCGCCTATGAGGACGCGCTGCGGCAGGCCGGCGTGCCGTTCGATCCCGACCTCGTGTTCGAGCGCGACTTCGATTTCATCGAGGGGCGGGCGGCGATGCACCACATGCTGAACGGCACCGAGCCGCCGACCGCCGTCTTCTGCGCCAACGACATCCAGGCGATCGGCGCCCTGACGGAATGCCTCGATGCCGGGCTTAGCGTGCCGGCGGACATCTCCATCATCGGCTTCGACGACCTGCCGGTGACGCAGTACATGCGCCCGCAACTGACCACGGTGCGCGTGCCCGCCAAGCGCATGGGCCACCTCGCGGCCAAGAAGCTGTTGGAGTGGATCGCCACCCGCAAGGCTCCCGAAAGCGCCGAGCTGCCCGTCGAGCTGATCGTCCGCGGCACCACCGGAGCGCCGCGCCAACGCTGACGGCACGACCGGCCGCCCTCGCCGCGAGCGCGCGAGGACGGCCGCGGCCGTCGACGCTCAGGACTGCGCCGCGCGCCGCTCGGCCGGGCGGTAGTCGTTGGCGATGGTCTCGCCGAACGGGCCGGTGTTCACCGGCTGGCGCCGGCGCGCCGTCGGGGCGCCCGGTCATGGACGTTCCCCTGCCCGAACTCGCAGGGCTCGTCCTTTCGACGCCTGCCATCGATCGCGACCCCGATCCCGCGTTGGCGCTCGCCCGCCTCCTCGGCGTCGGCCGTCTCGCCGCATCGTCCCGGGCTCGGCTTGAGGATGCGATCGGCTACGCCCATCGCATCCCTGCGGGGGGCCGTAACGACGGACCGCATCGCGCGCGGCCACGCCCGCGGTGTCTTCGATGTCGTGCGATCGCTGTTGCCGGCTGCACACCTAGGCGCGGCGATCTATCGTCGCCCGCGCCTCGTCCTCGGGATGAATGGCCTCGTTCCCCCATCCCGAAGCTTCATGGTGCAAGGGCCTCGAGGGGACAGCGACGGACGAGAGACCGGCGTGCCGGTCCGGATCCGAAACCCGACGGACAGCGCGCCGGCCGAGGGTGAGGGAAGGTGGCTCGGAGGAGCCTTCAATCTTCCAAGATGCTGATTTCGATCGGCAATCGGACATATCCTGGTGCGGGCGGTCGGAATCGAACCGACACTCTGTCACCAGAACCGGATTTTGAGTCCGGCGCGTCTACCAGTTCCGCCACGCCCGCCAGTGCCGGCACGGGAGGGGGCGGGCCAGGGCTCGCCGGGCCGCTCCGGTGCGACAACGGGGTCTGCGATGCCACGACTGTCGCACCGCGTCCAGAGCCTTGTTGGAGCGGGCCGCGCGCGGGCGGCCGGGCTCGCGCCTCCGACCTGCCCGGCTCCGGCGAGGGTCGCGCGGCGCACGCCGTCGTGCGAAGACGGGGCCCGCCCTCGCGAGGTCCGCCGTGACAAGGCTCGCCGTGCCGGGGCCGGCCGCGACAGGAGCCCGCCCACCGATGCCGCCAGACGACCCGGCCGCCCCCGCCGACGCCCCGGCGCCGACGCCCGAGAACGCCGCCTCCCTCGCCTCGCCGTCCTACCGGCTGCCGGCGCTCGACCAGGACTTCCTGCTCGGCGATTCCACCCGCGGCGTGCGCTTCCTGCTCGAATACGCCAAGGCCGAGGAGGCGCTGCGCGCCTGGGGTGTTCGCTCCACCATCGTCGTCTTCGGCAGTGCCCGCGTCGGGCCGGGCACGGCTGGAAACGGCTCTCCCGGCGACCACGCCCAGGGCAATCATGCCCAGAGAGACCACGCCCAGAGAGACCGCGCCCCCGGCAACCACGCCCGCTGGTACGAGGCGGCGCGCGCCTTCGGCCGCCTCGCCTCGGAACGCGGCGGCGCGCTCGCGGCGTCCGGCGGCCTGCGCGACAACGTCATCGCCACCGGCGGCGGCCCGGGCATCATGGAAGCCGCCAACCGCGGCGCCCGCGAGGCCGGCGCGCCCACCATCGGCTTCAACATCTCGCTGCCCCGCGAGCAGGAGCCGAACCCGTGGACGACGCCGGAGCTCACCTTCCGCTTCCACTATTTCGCCATGCGCAAGATGCACCTCGCCATGCGGGCGAACGCGCTGGTGGTGTTCCCCGGCGGCTTCGGCACCTTCGACGAGCTGTTCGAGATGCTGACGCTGCGCCAGACCGGCAAGTCGCCGCCGCTGCCGATCGTGCTGTTCGACGAGGCCTACTGGACCTCGGTCGTCAACTTCCCACGCCTCGTCGAGGAAGGCATGATCGAGGCCGCCGACCTTACGCTGTTCTCCTTCGCCGAGACGGCGGAGGAAATCTGGCAGGCGCTGCTGCGCCATGGCCTCGAGGCGCTGAAGCGGTGATGTCGCCGCCGTGCGCGATCGGCCGCGACGTCACGCCGGTCGGCGGTGCGGGGCGCGTCGCAAGATCCTTGGCGGGGCGGGCGCGGCGCCTGTCCTCCCTCTGCCCGGCTTGACAGTCCCGGCCGTCTCCCCTTCAACCGCGGCAGCGACCCGCAGCCCGAGGGAAGCCGCCGCTTGACCACGCAGACCAGCCACCGTCCGATCCCCGCCGACCTGGTGGAGCGCGCGCTCGCCCGCCTCGGCGAGCGCTCCGTCGTGCTCGTCGGCATGCCCGGTGCCGGCAAGTCGACGATCGGCCGGCGCCTCGGCAGCCTCCTCAAGCTGCCCTTCGTCGACGCCGACCACGAGATCGAGCGCGCCGCCGCGATGACCATCCCGGAGATCTTCGAGAAGTTCGGCGAGGCCGAGTTTCGCGAGGGCGAGAAGCGCGTCATCGCCCGCCTGCTCGAGGGCGGCCGGCAGGTCATCGCCACCGGCGGCGGCGCCTTCATGGCCGAGGAGACGCGCGCCGCCGTGCGCGAGCGCGCCGTCTCGGTCTGGCTGAAGGCCGACGTCGAGACGCTGCTCGGCCGCGTCCGCCGCAAGTCGAACCGGCCGCTGCTCGCCGGCGCCGATCCGGAAGGCGCGCTGCGCCGCCTGCTATCCGCCCGCGAGCCGGTCTACGCCACCGCCGACGTCACCGTGCAGTCGCGCGACATCGCCCACGACGACGTCGTCGCGGCGCTGCTCGCGGCCCTCGCCCGGCCAGCGCCGGCGAGCGGCGCCGAGGCCCGCACCGAGACCGGCGCCGTCCCCCCTCATCCTCACCGCGGAGAAGCCCCGATGACCATCGCCACCGCGCTCGCCGGCGCTCCGGCCGGGTCCGACGGCCGCGAGACCGTCACCGTCGGCCTCGGCGCCCGCGCCTACGACATCCTGATCGGCCGCGGCCTCGATGCCGGCGCCGAGATCGCCGCGCGCTTCCCCGGCGCCCGCGCCAGCATCGTCACCGACACGACGGTGGCCGAGCGCCACCTCGCCGCCTTCACCGACAGCCTCGCCGCCGCCGGCCTCGAACCGCACGCCATCATCGTGCCGCCCGGCGAAGGCTCGAAGAGCTTCCGCGGCCTCGAGACGGTGGTCGACGGCCTGCTCGACGCCCGTCGCGAGCGCGGCGACCTCGTCGTCGCCCTCGGCGGCGGCGTCATCGGCGACCTCGCCGGCTTCGCCGCCGGCATCGTGCGGCGCGGCATGCGGATGGTGCAGGTGCCGACGACGGTGCTCGCCCAGGTCGATTCCTCCGTCGGCGGCAAGACGGGCATCAACGCCCGCCAGGGCAAGAACCTCGTCGGCGTCTTCCACCAGCCGAGCCTGGTGCTGGCCGACCTCGACCTCCTCGCCACCCTGCCGGAGCGCCACCGCCGCGCCGGCTACGCCGAGATCGCCAAGTACGGCCTGATCGACGATCCCGGCTTCTTCGCCTGGCTGGAAGGCCACGGCGCCGACGTGGTGGCGCTCGGCGACGGCCTCGCCCACGCGGTGGCGACGAGCTGCCGGGCGAAGGCGCGGGTCGTCGCCGCCGACGAGCACGAGACGACGGGCGCCCGTGCCCTCCTCAATCTCGGCCACACCTTCGGCCATGCGCTCGAGGCCGGCACCGGCTACGGCGAGCGCCTCGTGCACGGCGAGGCGGTGGCGCTCGGCATGGCCCAGGCGTTCCGCTTCTCCGCCGCCCGCGGCCTGTGTTCGCCCGAGGATGCGGCGCGGGTCGAGCGCCATCTGCGCTCGGTCGGCCTGCCGACGCGGCTGTCCGACGTGCCGGGCGAGCTGCCCGACGACGAGGCGCTGCTTGCGCTGATGGCGCAGGACAAGAAGGTGGTGCGCGGCCGGCTCGTCTTCGTGCTCGTCACCGGCATCGGCGGCGCCTTCGTCGCCCGCGACGTTCCGGTCGAGGCGGTGCGGTCCTTCCTGGCCGTGGAGCGGTCGGCGCCGGAGCGCATGGCGGCGGGGGCGGCACAGTGAGCTCCCTGCAGATCTGGCTCACCGCCGGCGGCATCCTCGCCCTGCTCGCCTGCTCGTTCTTCTTCTCCGGCTCCGAGACGGCGATGACCGCGGCGTCGCGCTCGCGCCTGCTGCAGATGGAGAAGGGCGGCGACCGCCGCGCCAGCGTCGTCTCCCGCCTCATCCAGTCGCGCGAGCGGCTGATCGGCGCGCTGCTGCTCGGCAACAACATCGTCAACATCCTCGCCGCCTCGCTCGCCACCTCGATGCTGCTCGCGCTGTTCGGCGAGCACGGCGTCGCCTTTGCGACGATCGGCATGACGGTGATGGTGGTGGTGTTCTCCGAGGTGCTGCCGAAGACCTGGGCGATCGCCGACCCGGAGCGGTTCGCGCTCGCCGTGGCGCGGCCGATCCGCGTCCTCGTCGCCGTCTTCGGCCCGGTGACGATGGCGATCGAGCTGCTCGTGCGGAACCTACTGCGGCTGTTCGGCGTGCGCGTCGACGAGAAGACCGCCATCCTCTCCGCCCACGAGGAGCTGCGCGGCGCCGTCGATCTGCAGCATCTGGAAGGTGGCCTGGTGAAGGTCGAGCGCGACCGCATCGGCGGCCTGCTCGACCTCGCCGATCTCGACGTCTCCGACGTCATGGTGCATCGCACCGGCATCCAGTCGCTCGACGCCGACGAGCCGCCCGAGCGCATCGTCGAGAACGTCCTGAAGAGCCCGCACACCCGCCTGCCGCTGTGGCGGGGCGGGCCGGAGAACATCATCGGCGTCCTGCACGCCAAGGACCTCTTGCGCGCGCTCGCCGCCGTCGGCGGCGACGTCGGCCGGCTCGACCTCGCCACCATCGCGACGCCGCCGTGGTTCGTGCCGGATACCAGCAGCCTCGTCGACCAACTCGCCGCCTTCCTGAAGCGCAAGAGCCACTTCGCCCTCGTCGTCGACGAGTACGGCGAGGTCCAGGGGCTCGTCACGCTGGAGGACATTCTGGAAGAGATCGTCGGTGACATCGCCGACGAGCACGACCTCGTCGTCCAGGGCGTGCGCCCGCAGGTCGACGGCTCGGTGGTGGTCGACGGCACCGTGCCGATCCGCGATCTCAACCGCGCCCTCGACTGGGAGCTGCCCGACGAGGAGGCGACGACGGTGGCCGGCCTCGTCATCCACGAGGCCCGGATGATCCCCGAGGAGCGCCAGGCCTTCACCTTCCACGGCTTCCGCTTCCAGGTGCTGCGCAAGGACCGCAACCGGGTGGCGCTCTTGAAGGTGACCCCGCTCGGCGCGGGCGGGGCGG
>Ga0209902_100935_pt1 | contig 19776 bp, 20 predicted proteins | sample FECB27metaG_FD_188304 | JGI IMG/M metagenome (GOLD analysis project Ga0209902, IMG submission 188304) | Cyanobacterial communities from the Joint Genome Institute, California, USA - FECB-27 (SPAdes) (version 2) | ecosystem: Environmental > Aquatic > Thermal springs > Hot (42-90C) > Microbial mats...
CACCACCAACATCCCGATCTCGCCGCCTGAGAATACCCAGGCCGCTGTCTAAACCATCGAAATGAGGGGTCCCTGTTGGACGCCGATCACCCCGCTAAGGGGGGCCTTTTTGCACGCCGATCCACAGCCGCAGCGCCTGGCTTCTTCATCAATGCACGCACCGACGTGTTCCTCCGCACGTCATGGGCCCTGCGCGCGATCGCTGACAATGGCCCAGCATGCAATTTGCTAGCGCGCCTTGCGCCGGAGGCGGAACCTGGCCAATGTCCCTCGAGCGGACATTCGCTGCTGGCGGGACGCGGATTGGCAGAAGCGCCCTCATGAGCTCGCAACGGCCGCTACATCCTCAAATGTGCCTGGCGCTGCTCGCCGACCAGCTTCGCGTCATCCGGTTCCGAGCCCTGTAATCAGAGTCTGGAGCAGAGCGATGGCTCCCGAAATCGGCCTGAATTGGCTCGTGGTCGAATTGTCGACGAGGAAGGTCAGGTCTGCGTGGCGGGCCAGGGGGCTCTCGGGCACGTCCGTCAGGACGAGGATGCGCTTTCCGCTGAGATGGGTATCGAGCGTGATATCGACCACGGACTGCGTGTAGGGCGTGAACGCGATCGCGACGAGAAGGTCGCTGGAGCGCATGGTGGCGATCTGTTCCGCCGCCATGCCGCTGCCGAAGTCGAGCAGGCTGCACTGCCGTTCGCAGCGCGTCAGCCCGTAGGCCAGATAGCTCGCGATCGGCCTCGAGCGGCGCAGGCCCGCGATGTAGACGTGCTCGGCCCCGCGCAACATCTGCGTCGCCTGCTCCAGTGATTCGGGCGAAACCGTTCGTCGCAGATCCTCCAGCGAGGCGATCAGCGCATCGACGCAGCCGTTGAGCAGGCCGCCGAAATCCCTCGCCTCGGGTCGGGACGTCTGCCGGGCGAAAACCTCTTCGCGAGCGCGCGGAGCACCCTCGATCAAGCGCAGCCGGAAGATGCGCTGCATCTCGGAAAACCCGCTGTAGCCGAATTCCTTGGCGAAGCGGATCAGCGTCGATGGCTGCACCTCGAGATCGCTGGCAATGACGACCACCGTGTTCAAGGCGAAGTCGTTGGGCTTCTCCAAGGCCGACCGTGCGATGCGTTGCAGATGCGGGCTGAGCTGGTCGAAGCGGTTTCGAAAACGCTGGCGCAGCGCCTCGAAGGTCTCCTGCGCGACCTCGCCGGCAGAGACTGCCGGGACCTGTCGATTGAATGAATTTTCTTTCATGCACCCTTCTATCTCACGACGTACAGCGCGCAAGTGCCTATTTTCGACACGCAAGTTGACATGACTGAAAAAATATTCATGCTCTTTGAAAATAAGTTCTGGCTATGGATCAGGGCAGGGGGCGGGCACGAGCCCGTCCGTTTCGGGGAGGACATCAATGTCGAAGAACACGATCTCACGGCGCGTTCTGCTGGGCGCCGCAGGCACCGCATCGGCAGTCTCGCTCTTTGCCGGCCCGTGGAAACACAACCGCGTCTGGGCGCAAGGCGCGGCCAAGCCGCTCCGGATCGGCATCACGGCCGACGCCAGCGGCCAGTACGCCAACTCCGGCGCCAGCGACAAGCGCGGCATGATGATGGCGATCGCCGAGGCCAATGAGCGCGGTGGCGTGCTCGGCCGCAAGGTCGAATTCGTGCACATCGACACGGAGACGACGGCAGCCACGGGCAGCCGCGTTGCGGAGCGGATGATCAGCCGCGAGCAATGCGGTTTTCTCGTCGGCGCGGTCCATTCCGGCGTCGCCAACGCGATCAGCCAGGTCGCCCAGAAATACGGCGTGATCTATCTCAACACGAACTCGTCCTCGCCGACCGAGGCCGGCCAGAACTGCCACCGCGTCAAGTTCGTCTTCGACGGCAACGGCACCAATTTCGCCAAGGCCGCTGTCAAGAGCGCGATCGAGAAATTCGGCCCGGATTGGATGCTGCTGACCAACGACTATGTCTGGGGCCATGACACGGCGAAGGCCACCAAGTCCCTGCTTGCCGAGTATGGCGGCAAGGTCATGGAGGAAATCCTGATCCCGCAGGGCACGCGCGACTTCACCTCGGCCCTGCTGAAGGTGCAGCAGCGCAAGCCCGGCGTCATCTCGGCGGCGATCGGCGGCGACGACCAGAAGGCGATGCGCCAGCAGGTCGTGCAGCTCAAGATGGGCGACAAGCCGGCCTGGATCAACAGCCAGCAGGACTGGGACGACGTCTACGGCCTGCCGGTCGACAACCTCTTCGGCGTGTTCGGCACGACCTGGTATTACCGCCTCGACCTCCCGGGTGTGGCCGACTTCGTCAAGCGCTACCAGACGATGTATCCCGAGACCGCCATGCGCTCCCCCGGCAACGTCTTCTACAATGGCTACATGGCGGTGCGCGAGCTTCTGGGCGCGGCCGAACGGGCCGGATCGACCAATAACATCGCTATGATCAAAGCGCTGGAGGGTCACAAGATTTCGGCCAGAGATCGCATGCAGCATTTCGATGCGCAGATCGACGCGCAGACTCATCAGGTCCAGCAGACGATCTACCTCGCCACGGCCAACAGGGCTCCGAAGGAGAAGGACGATCTCTTCGAGATCCTGAGCCAGGCCAAGGCGGAGGACGTCCGCGACGCCGATTCCGCCAAGCTCTGTAAGCTCGAAACCTACGAACAGACGCCGAACTTCGACGCCTGATCCGTCCCGCCATCCGCAGCCGCCGCCCGGCGGCTGCGGATGGCGGCATCGCTGCCCCCGGACGGACCCGCATGATCGATCTCCTGCCTCATCTCATCAACGGCCTGACGCTGGGCCTGCTCTTCGCCCTGATTGCTCTCGGCTTCACTTTAATCGTGGGCGTGATGGAGGTGATCAATCTCGCCCATGGCTCGTTGTTTGCGCTTGGCGCCTACTTCGCGCTGACCGTGATCGCCGGCAGCTGGTTTTCAGGCACGCCCTTCGGCGCCTGGTGGCTGAGCCTGCCGCTCGGCCTGCGCTATGTACTGGCGCTGGCGATCGGGCCGGCGCTCGCCGGGTTGGCGGGCATGCTGCTCGAGCTCTGCCTGCGCCCGACCTATGGCAAGCCACCGCTTTACGGCCTGCTTCTGACCTTCGGCGCAGCCCTTGTCGTCGAGGAGATGATCCGGCTGGTCTGGGGCACGGGCGAGCAGAACCTCGCTTTGCCCCACGCGATCAACAGCGCGGTCCTGCTGAACGGCATGATCTTCTCGACCTACCGCTTTTTCGCCGCGGGCTTCAGCATCCTCGCCATCGCCGCCGTCTGGCTCTTCCTGGAGCGCACCTCGGCCGGGGCCGTGATCAAGGCCGGCGCGCATGACAGCGAGATGGTCCGGGCGCTCGGCTACGATCTCGCCAGGCTGAGACTGCTGGTCTTCGGGTTCGGCGCAGGCCTCGCCGGGCTTGCCGGCGTGGTGATGGTGCCGATCTGGGGCCTGCGTCCGCATGTCGGCGTCGACATCGTCATCCCCGCCTTCCTCATCATCGTCATCGGCGGCGTCGGCAGCTTCTGGGGCGCGGTGATCGCGGCTCTGCTGGTCGGCCTCGCAATGGGCATCACCGGCGCCTATGCAGCCGCCTGGGCGACCATGTCGATGTACCTGCTCCTCATCGCAGTCCTCGGCTTCCGCAGCCGCGGCCTGCTCGGGCGCAAGAGCGCGCTGGAGAACTGACGCCATGAGCTCGCTCTGCGACATTCCCGCCCGGCCGGCGGCCTGGATCACGCTGCCGATGATCGCGCTGGCCACGGTGCTGCTGGCGACGCCCGACTTGCTGCCTGCGATCGGCCTGTATCAGTATCTCGGCATCGAGATCGCGATCTGGATCATCTTCGCCCTCGGCTTCAACCTGCTGTTCGGCTATACCGGCCTGCACTCCTTCGGCCACGGCGCCTATCTCGGCATCGGCGCCTATGCCTTCGGGCTGTTCCAGCAGAATGTCGCAGTCAGCCTGTGGGGCGGCCTCATGGCGGCAGTGCTGGCGGCGGGCGTCGCCGGCGCGCTTGTCGGGGCGTTCCTGTCCCATCGCCGCGGCATCTACTACGCGCTGCTGACGATCGGCTTCGGCCAGATCTTCTGGTTCCTGGCGATGAAACTGCATCGGGTCACCGGCGGCGAGGACGGCCTGCTCGGAATTCCGCGGCCGCCCCTGACGCTTGGACCCTGGCAGGTCGCACTGAGCGACAACCGGGCGCTGTTTTACTTGGCCGCCGCGCTGCTGATGATCGTCGTCGTGCTCGGCTGGCGGCTGGCGAACTCGCCCTTCGGCCGCGTGCTGCAGGCGATCCGGCAGAACGAGACCCGCGCGCGCTTCGTCGGCTACGAGGTCTGGCGCTTCAAATGGGCCGTCTTCACGCTTTCGGCGATGATTGCGGGCCTTGCCGGCAGCCTTCTCTCCATGGCGCAGCAGAGCGCCTATCCCGATGTGATGAGCCTGCATCAGTCCGGCCTCGTCGTGATGATGGTGCTGGTCGGCGGCGGCCTCGTCAGCTTCTGGGGGCCGGTGCTCGGCGTGGTCTTCTACTTCGTCGCCCGGGACGTGCTGGGCGGCCTGACCGAGACCTGGCTGCTCTGGTACGGCCTGATCTTCATGGCGATGGTCATGCTGAAGCCGGAAGGACTGGCCGGCATGCTCCAGGGTCTGAAACGGGGCAGCCCGCGGCTCCCGCAGTCTGCGACGCCTGCGACGGAGGCCGCGTGATGGCTCTCTTTGAAGCGCGCAACATCCATAAGCGTTTCGGCTCGCGTGTCGTGCTGGAGAACATTTCGCTCAGCTTCGAGGCCGGGCAGGTCAGCGGCATCATGGGCCCCAATGGCGCCGGCAAGTCGACCTGCTTCCATGTCCTTACCGGCCAGCACAAACCCGATCGCGGCGAGGTCGTTTTCGACGGACAGCGCATCTCGGGCCTGCCGCCGCAGAAGATCGCCCGGATGGGCGTGTCGCGCTCCTTCCAGCTGATGAACCTCTTCGACGACACCTTGGTCATCGAGAACGTCATGCTGGCGCTGCCGGCGTTCCGGGCGCGCCAGCTCCGCGCGATGTCGGCCGTCTTCTCGGACAAGGCGCTGATCGAGCAGGCGCTGACGGTGCTCGATCAGGTCGGGCTTGCAGGCCGCGCCTGGGAGCAGGCGGCCTCGCTGAGCTATGGCGACCGCCGCGCGCTGGAGATCGCGGTCGCGCTCGCCGCCGAGCCGCGCATCCTGTTCCTCGACGAGCCGACATCGGGACTGGGCGCAGAGGCGACGCGCCGCCTGGCCCAGCTCGTGAAGCGGCTGCGCCAGCGCTACACGATCGTGATGATCGAGCACGACATGCGCTTCCTGTTCGAGCTCGCCGACAGGATCTCGGTGATCCACTGGGGCCAGGTCATCGCGGAAGGCACACCGGCGCAGCTCGGCGACAACAAATGGGTGCGTCGCTCGGCGCTTGCGGAGGCGGCCCATGCTTGAGATCCGCGACATCGAGACATTCTATGGCGAGACGCAGGCCCTGTTCGGGGCTTCGCTGCGGGTCGGCGAAGGCGAGGTCGTCTCTCTGCTCGGGCCCAACGGGGCCGGCAAGACCACGATGATCCGTTCGATCCTGGGGCTGACGCCGCCGAGGCGCGGGCGGATCGGCTTCGATGGACGCGACATCACGCGCCAGCCGACACATCGCATCTCAGCGATGGGGATCGGCTGGGTGCCAGACGACCGCCGCGTCTTCCCGACGCTGACGGTGGCGCGCAATCTCCAGCTCGGCATGCGCAAGACGAGATTCCGCTCCTGGCAGACCCGCGAGGTGGTGCAGATCTTCTCCGCCCTCGAACATCTGATGCCGCGCGAATGCGAGAACCTGTCAGGCGGCGAGATGCAGATGGTGGCGATCTCGCGCGCGTTGCTCGGCTCGCCCGGCCTCGTCCTGCTCGACGAGCCGAGCCAAGGCTTGGCTCCGAAGATCGTCCAGGACGTGCTGGCGACGGTCAGGCGCCTCAAGGCCGAGGGCATCTCGGTGCTGATCGTCGAGCAGAACGCGCTCGCCGCGCTCGAAGTGTCCGACCGGGTCTACGTCATGGATCGCGGCCGGATCATGCATGAGGGACCGGCTCGCACCCTGCTCGACGATATCGCCACCCGCCAGCGCCTGATCGGGATGTGACCATGAGCGTGATGCTGGACGTCAGCCAATTGTCGAAGATCTACACGCGCGGCCGGCTCGACCGCACGCCGACCTTCCGGCTCGATGCGGATTTCCGCATCGAGGAGCCGGCGATCGTCGGGATGATGGGGCCCAACGGGTCCGGCAAGACGACCCTGTTCGAGCTGATCACTGGCTCGAACAGCCCGACATCGGGCAAGGTCGAAGTCTGCGGCCGCGACATCCACCGTGTCCGCACCGACGAGCGCGACCGCCTCGCGATCCACTACCACCAGTCCTACCAGGTCCGGCATTTCCGGTCGCTGCGCCCCAACGCCTTGATGCAGCGCGCCGGCAGCGAGTACCCGATGGTGCATCTCTTCGACGAACCGCAATTCCATACGCAGGACGGCTATATCGGCTTCATGCTGGATTTCTTCCGGCGGCTGCGGGCCGAAGGCCGACTGGTCTTCCTATGCGTCCATCCCAATGAGCGCTTCCACCTCGAGATCCTCGAGGAGATCTGCGAGCGCTTCATCTTCGTCAACAAAGGCGTCGTCACGCTCTTGCCGGACTATGCCGGCCTGCTCGGCCATGAGCCGGCCCGCGCCTATCTCGGCAACCTGCTGACGGAGCGCGCGGCATGAACCGGCCCGAACGCAACCTGACTCCGCAGATCGACATCGATGCGGTCGATCGGCTCTTCGACATCAAGGGCTTGCGGGTTTTCCTGCCAGGCGGCTATGGCGCGCTCGGCGAGGCCATCGCGCTGGCGCTGACACGTCGCGGCGCGCACTGCGCCATCGCCGGGCCCAATGGCGACAAGGCGGCCGCGCTCGCCGATAGGCTCCGTTGCGTCGGTGTCGATACGTTCGGCTTCGAACTCGACGCAAGCCGGCCAACCGCGATCGCTGAGGTCACGGAGCGTGTGGTCGAGGCGCTCGGCGGCATCGACGTGCTGATCAACTGCGTCGGCATCCAGCGTGAACAGGCGCTGCTCGACGTCGACGAGGAGACCTTCGACGACGTCTACCGGATCAATCTGAAATCGGCGATGTTCCTGGGCCAGGCGGTGGCGCGCCACCAGATCGCGCAGGGCACGGGCGGCCGCCAGATCCACCTGCTCTCGGTGCGCTCGCAGCTTGCGCTGCGCCATCGCGGCTATTCGGCCTACTGCGCCACCAAGGGCGGCCTCGTCATGCTGGTCAAGCAGCATGCGATGGAGCTCGCCGAGCACAACATCACCGTGAACGGCGTCGCGCCGACCTTCATCCAGTCCGAACGCATCCGGCCCCATCTCGAACGCGCCGGCTTCCGCGACTTCATCCTCGACCGCAACCCGCTCGGGCGGATCGGCGATCCCGTGGAGGTCGTCGGTCAGGTCATCACATTCGCAGCGCCGGCCGGAAGCTACATGACCGGGCAGGTCGTCTATGTCGATGGCGGCGTCACGGCGAGCCAGTGACCGAACACCCTTCGCATCATCGCCCGCGCTTGCGCAGACTCGAAATGAATGAACCAGAGGACGTCATGTCTGATCTCACGCCCAAGCTCCTGATCGGGGGCGAGTTCCGGTCGGCAACCACGCTGGCTCCCTTCTCCGTCTGCAATCCCTGCACCGAGGAGTTGCTCTGGACGGCGCCGCGCGCTGGCGCAGAGGAGGTTACGGAGGCGCTCCACCATGCGCGCGCCGCGCTAAAAACCTGGTCGAAGGTGCATGGCTGGGAGCGGGCCAAGGTCTTGCGCGGCATCGCCCGGGCCATGGAGGCGCGCAAAAGCGCGCTGGCGAGCGCGCTGTCGCATGAGATCGGCCGGCCGATCGCCCAGTCCGAAGGCGAGGTGCTGATCGCGATCGAACAGTTCGACTGGTTTGCCGGCGAGGCCGAGCGCCTTTTCGGCGAGACGATCCCCTCGCGTCAGGGAGGCCGTCTGGCGACCGCGCTGGAGCCTGTCGGCATCGTCGCCGCCTTCACGGCCTGGAACTTCCCGATCAACCTGCTGGCCCGCAAGATCGCTCCGGCGCTTGCCGCCGGCTGTCCGATCATCTGCCGCCCGTCCGAGCAGACGCCGCTGACCTCGACCCTGATCGCGCAGGCTTGCGTCGCAGGCGGCGCGCCGGCCGGCGTCGTCCAGATGCTGTTTGGCCCCGCCGAGACGATCACGCCTGCTCTGATGGCGGCCGAGGAGGTGCGCAAGATCTCGCTCACCGGCTCCACGCGGGTGGGCCAGATGCTGCTCGCCGAGGCGGCCAAGACCGTCAAGCGCTGCTCGATGGAACTCGGCGGCCACGCGCCCGTCGTGATCTGCGAGGATGCCGATGTCGACAATGCGGCTGCGCTGTGTGCGCTGTTCAAGTTCCGCAATGCGGGCCAGGTCTGCATCGCGCCCAACCGGTTCTATGTGCATGAAAGCCTGGCCGAGCGGTTCGCCAGCGGCATGGTCAAGGCAGCCGAGGCGCTCGTGCTGGGCGACAGCCAGGATCGGGCAACGACGATGGGGCCGCTGACGCTCCGCAGCCAGCGCGACCGTGTCGAGGCGCTCTCAGCCGAGACGGAAAGCTCGGGCGCGCGTCGTCTCACCGGCGGACGGCGCCCGGCCGGCCGCAACAAGGGGTTCTATTTCGAGCCGACGGTCTTCGCCGACGTGCCGGACGAAGCCCGCATCATGCGCGACGAACCCTTCGGCCCGCTGGCGCCGATCGCCACTTTCCGCGACTTCGACGACGCGATCGCACGGGCGAACGCGACCCCCTATGGCCTGGCCGCCTATGGCTTCACCGGCAGCCAGCTATATGCCGAGGCGCTCAGCGCCGGCCTCAGCGCCGGCATGGTCGGCGTCAACACCTTCATGATCGCCCATGCCGAGGCGCCATTCGGCGGCATCAACCATTCCGGCATGGGCCGCGAAGGCGGCCGTCAGGCCATCCACGACTATCTCAACGTGAAGCTGACGCATTTCATGGCGCGCTAGCGATCGGAGGCATTGGTCGGCTTGACGAAGTCAGGCTTCGGCGAATGGACGGTTTGGGGCAGGAAGCAGCCGTTCGAGAGTGGAAACTCACCCTCCCGATCGAGGATCGAGTAGCGCGCCGAATAGAGACAGACACCCCTTCCGCCAGTTCCTCGATTTTGCGCGGCATGATGAAATGACGCTGAACCCATCAGCGTCGGTCGTCAGACCGCGCCTGATGACGCGAAGGTGATGACGCCCTGCGAGATCGGCCGGTGGACTTCGCCTGCCGCAGGCCTACGTTTGGTTAAGACAGCCGGGATCGGCACAGGCCGGAAATGGGCCGTCATCTCGGAGGCTGGGGCTCATGACGTCGCAATCACCGCTAGGATCCGATCATGACTTCAAAATCCGTTCGAATCGACCGCAGGCTCCTTTTGACCGGCGCGGTTTCGGCTGCTGCTGTTGGATTCTCGCCGCGCCATCTGACTGAAGCGCTGGCGCAGACTGCTGGCGGCTACAGCCCGACCCAGACCATGCGCGGCGGCGCCAACAACTACGAACCCAATGCCCCGCTCGTGGCGAATCTCGGCACGGGCTTCGTCGTCAGCGGCGTGGTGCGCAAGGCGGGGACCGGAGAACCCGTGCGCAATGCCCGCGTGCAGATCTGGACCGCCACCGAACGCGGCGGCGAGCGCGAGCCGAGCAATCGCGGCAGCGTGATGACCGATGCGCAGGGCCGCTATCGGCTCGAGACCTCGCCGGTCGTTCCGCAATTCGGCCAGCCGCACATCCATATCGCCTATGACGACCCGGGCTTCGCCACCCTGTTCCTGCGGCCGGTTCTGAACAGCCGTCACGACAAAAGCATCGCCGTCGACTTCGTGCTTGCACCGTCATCGCCGAATGCAGCGCGTCCGAGCTGACGCTCGCGGCAGGATCGCCGCGTGGCTTTCCGTCATCGTCATCGCCGCTGTACCAGTGATCGCTGCGGCGGTCAGTCCGTTGCAGTCGGGCCGCGAGGCACTCTGGGTCGTCGGCGGCATGGCTGGCGTCGTCGCCCTCAGCCTGTTGTTCGTGCAGCCGCTCCTGATGGCGACCGCACCGACCCTCCTGTCGACGAGAGACGGGATTTTCTGGCACCGCTGGAGCGGCATCCTGATCGTCGCGCTGGTCGCTCTGCATATCGGGGCGCTCTATGCCTATAGCCCCGACGACGTCACGGACGCGCTGTTGCTGGTGGCGCCGACCCCGTTCTCACTCTACGGCGTGATCAGCCTGTGGTGCGTCGTGCTGACGCTCGGGCTCGTGGTCGGGCGACGGATGCTGCGGCTGGATCATCGGCACTGGCGCATCCTCCATAGCGTCCTGGCTGTGGCAATCGTCGCGGCCGGAGCCGTCCACGCTGTCCTGATCGAAGGCGCGATGGAGGAGATGTCGAAACTCGCCATCTGCGTCGCGGCACTCGCGACGACGACGGCCGGCGCGCTCGAAATCAATATCCTGCGCCCACTTCGCCTTCGCAGACGTCAGAATGCGTAATCTGAGCGGGCGTTCGCGGCTCTTTCGCTGCTAACGCCGTCAATTCCATCATAAACCGAATCAACGCCGATCACCGCGAGCGAGCCGCTTCACCGCCCGCTGGGTCGGAACCCATCGTCATCACGTCCCGTTGATCCGCCGCATCCGACAGGACGTTTGCGTCGTATCGCGATGGAACTGCAAAAGGGCCGTGACAATGACGAAGCCGACCATCCGGATTGCAATCGCCGCTATGGCTCTTGCCGCAGCCGGCGCCGCGCTCGCCAACACGCCGGTCGAGGGCGACGCCATCAAGCAGCTCGTGTCGGGCAAGCGGATTTATCTGGCCGCGCCGATCGGCGGCGAGTTCCCGCTCTACTATCGACCTGACGGGCATATCGACGGCTCGGGCGAGGCGATCGGGCTCGGTCGCTTCCTCAAGCCGACCGACAAGGGACGCTGGTGGGTGCGCGGCAACAATCTCTGCCAGAAATGGGAAACCTGGTATGACGGCAAGACGATCTGCTTCACCCTGACCGATCTCGGCGGCAGCAAGGTGAAGTGGGTTCAGGACAATGGCGACACCGGCATCGCGCGAATCGGTAACTGAACGTCGCGCACCGGCCTGCCGCTGCCGCAACGACCCATTCGAATGGTTTTTAACGAGCTCGCTCAGGCCGGCCTGTTTCGTTGCCGGAGCGCAACGGGCCCGGCCCAAATTCGCTCCTCTGACCGCAGCCTTGACAGCTGCCGCATTTCCGACACCTTTGTGACCGCTCAAAGGCGGGGTCGGAGCTTGTTAAGCGTGTGGCCGCGCTCGGTCGCCCACTTAACGATCCCTTAATCGGATTGCCTGAAAACTTCGGTTTCGCCGCTCCTGCGGCTTTGCCGACACAGTAGTTTTCGGCGCGGATAGCGGAACGATGGAATGATGCGCGGCGAACGCTCCTCGGCCCCGAACGTTTCCAGCGACTATCAGGAATCGCCCCGCGACCCGAGCCAGAGCGACTTCGCCGGCCGCGCCGCCAAACTGGGCTGCGTCGTCATCGCCGGACTGTTCGTTGCCAATTGCGCCAACGAACAGGTCGCCCGCCGCGGCGGCAAGTCCAAGGAAATCGGCGCCTTCTCCCATCCGAAATACGGAAATGCCAGCCCGCGCGTCGTCGCGGAGGGCCAGGACGTGCCCAAGGGCGGCGGCCGCCAGTTGATCGGCAAGAGCTATTCCATCGCCGGCAAGCGCTACACGCCTTATGACAAGCCGGTCGGCTACACATCGGTTGGCACCGCATCCTGGTATGGCGAGGCCTTCCATGGCCGCCGCACCGCCAATGGCGAGGTCTATGATCGCTTCGGCATCAGCGCGGCGCATCCCACCATGCCGCTGCCGGCCTATGCGCGCGTCACCAATGTCCTCAATAACCGCTCCATCATCGTGCGCGTCAACGATCGCGGCCCGTATCATGGCGGACGGGTGATGGACGTGTCGCAACGCACGGCCGATGCGCTCGCCTTCCGCCATCTCGGCACCGCCCGCATCAAGCTCGAATATCTCGGCCAGGCCTCGCTTGGCGGCTCCGACGACAAGCTCCTGCTCGCGACGCTTCGGACCGACGGCCAGCCGGCGGCGATCCCGGGCACGAGTGCGCGCACCCTTGTCGCCAGCTCCGCCGATGTCGCGCCATCCCGCTCGCAGAGTGCCGATCTCGACGAGGCTCCCGTCGCGCGTCAGCAGCCGGTCGCCCAGGCCTATGCCGAGCCGGTCCGCACGATTGCGCCGTCCACACCTGTGACGGCGGCGCTGGTTTCGACCGTTCCTCCCGGCGGCACGCCGGTGCGCGCCGCGCCGCTGCCGCCGAGCAGGCCGTTCGATCTCGATACCATCGCAAACGCCGGCACGCCGGTCCTGCTTCCCGCGACGCTGCGCAGCACGCTGCCGCCGCCCCGCACCAGTGTGGCCAGCCTGTTCGCCGCCCCGGAACGCGCTCCCGCCCAGCGTTTCTCGACATCGCACCCGCTGGCTCGCGATCTCGCTCCGCAGACCCTGCAGCCGCTGTCGCGGAATTGAAGCGCGCGAGGCTTGACCGGCCTCGCTTCTCTCTGCTTCTGATCGCGGCATGAGTTCGCGTCCCGATCATGCGTTGACCTGTTTCATGCCGCTGAGGCCGACGCGGCTTCTTTCGGCTGCTGTCGGGTTACTCGCCTGCTGCCTGACAGCGCCCGCAGCAACGGCCCAGAGCTTCCAGTCCGCTGCGCCACATGCCGTCCTGATGGACGCAGGCAGCGGCACGATCCTCTACGAAAAGGCCGCCGACGAATTGATGGCGCCCGCCAGCATCGCCAAGATCGCGACCGCGTTGGTCGCCTTCGAGGAGATCGCGCAGGGGCGCATGACGCTGGACACCGAGATCGGCATCTCCGAGAACGCCTGGCGCAAGGGCGGCGGGGTCTCGGGCGGCTCGACCATGTTCGCGCAGCTCAACAGCCGCGTGAAGCTGTCCGACATCCTGCTGGGCATCATCGTCCAATCCGGCAACGACGCCTCCATCGCGCTGGCCGAGGCCGTCGCCGGCGACGAGGCGAGCTTCGCCCGGCTGATGACGGAGCGGGTGAGGGCGCTCGGCCTGACGAAATCGGTCTTCCGCAATTCGACCGGCATGGGCGACCCGCAGCAGAAGGTCACCGCCCGCGAAATGGCGCGTCTGTCGGACCACATCATCAAAACCTATCCCGAACTCTACAAGATGTTCGGCCAGCGCGAATTCACCTGGAACAAGATCAGGCAACAGAACCGCAACCCGCTGCTGACCATGGATATCGGCGCGGACGGGCTCAAGACCGGCAATATCGACGAATCCGGCTTCGGCCTCGTCGGCTCCGCGGTGCAGAGCGGCCAGCGCCTGATCGTCGTCGTCAACGGCCTCAAGAACGCGCGCGACAGGGCGCAGGAGTCGCGAAAGCTGCTCGAATGGGGCTTTCGCGCCTTCGAGCCACGCCGCATCTTTAGCGAGGGCGAGATCGTCGGCGAGGCCAGCGTCTTCGGCGGCGAGAAGGGCCGGGTTGGTTTGCGCGCCAAGGGGCCGGTCAGCCTGCTGATCCCGCGCGGCAGCGGCGAGCGGGTCAGCGCGCGCATCGTCTATCGCGGCCCATTGAGCGCACCGGTGCAGGAGGGCGCAGAGATCGGCCGCCTGCTCGTCACGCGCGGCGACGTCAAAACGCTGGAAATCCCTCTCTATGCCGCCGAGGCTGTGGGCCCCGGCACGCTGCAGCAGCGCGCTCTGGACGCTTTGCTCGAGGTCTCGACGGGCTGGGTCCGCAAGGCGCTGGGGCGAAGCTGAGCAGCGTGTCGGCAGGATGCTTCATCACGCTGGAAGGCGGCGAGGGGGCCGGCAAATCGACGCTGGCGCGCGCGCTCGCGGAACGCCTGCAGTCGCGCGGGCTCAAGGTTGATCTGACGCGCGAGCCCGGCGGCTCTCCCAAGGCGGAGGCGATCCGCGAGACGATCCTGTCCGGACAGGTCAAGCGCCATGGCCCCTTCGTCGAGGCGCTGATGTTCGCCGCCGCCCGCATCGACCATATCGACCGCCGGATCCGGCCGGCGCTTTTGCGCGGCGACTGGGTGATCTGCGACCGCTTCATCGATTCGACACGGGTTTATCAGGGCGCGCTCGGCCGGATCGAGCCCGGCCTGCTCGACGAACTCGAACAGGTCACGATCGACGGATTGACGCCGGACCTGACGCTGATCCTCGATCTCGATCCTGCGGCCGGGCTGATGCGGGCCGCCAGGCGCCGCCGTCCGGGGGAGGCGAGCGACCGCTTCGAGAGCGAGGCGCTCGATTTCCATACAAGGCTGCGGCAGGCCTATCTCGCCATCGCGGCCGACGAGCCGGAGCGCTGCGTCGTGCTCGACGCCGCCCTGCCGCCGGACACGCTGGCGCAGGCGGCGTGGGAAGCGCTATCACAGCGGCTGCCGATTCCGCAGGACGCCTGATGCTCCAGACGAGCGACGAACCCGATCGCCTGCAAAGCGCGCCGCATCCGCGCGAGACGCTGGCGCTGATCGGCCACGGCGCGCAGGAGCAGGCTTTCCTGACCGCGCTGCGCTCGGGCCGAATGCACCATGGCTGGCTGCTGGGCGGGCCCGAGGGCGTCGGCAAGGCGAGCTTCGCCTATCGCGCCGCCCGTTTCATGCTGGCGGCGGGCGACCCGGTCGCGCGGGCGCAGGACGCGCAGGATCTCGCCATGCCGGAGCAGGATCCAGCCACCCGCCGCGTCATGGCGCAGTCCCATCCCGACCTGCATGTGCTGAAGCGCGGCCCCAAGCCCGATGGCAAAGGCTACACCAGCAACATCCCGGTCGTGTTCGTGCGCCGCGTGCTCGACCGCTTCGGCTCGAGCGCCGCCGAAGGCGGCTGGCGCATCTGCATCGTCGATTGCGTCGAGGATATGGACCGGCCCTCGGCGAACGCCTTCCTGAAATTGCTGGAGGAGCCGCCGCCGCGCGCGCTGTTCCTGATCGTCTCGCATGCGCCCGGCCGGCTGCTGCCGACGATCCGCTCGCGCTGCCGGCTGCTAGGCTTCCCGGCGCTCTCCGAGGACGATGTCGCGGAGGCCGGCCTGACCGCGCTGGAGCGGATGGGCGGCCCGTTCGACGCCTCGGCCCTGCCGCGCGCCGCGAGGTTGTCGGAGGGCTCCGTCAGGCGCGCGCTGACCTATGTCGCGCCCGAGACGCTGGCGCTGGTCGAGGCGGTGCGCGCCCGGCTCGACGCGCTGCCCGGCCTCGATATCGCGGGCCTGCTGGCGCTGGCCGAGGATGTCGCCGGCAAGGCAGGCGAAAGCGACTTCCTGATCATGGTCGAGACCGTGCAGGCCTGGCTCAGCGCCCATCTCCACGCGCATGCCGGCGCGGGGGCGGCGCGCCTTGCACCGCTTGCGGAGGTATGGGACAAGCTCTCGCGCGCGGCCCGCGAGGTCGAAACCTACAACCTCGACCGCCGCCCGCTCGTGATGACGATGTTTCATGACCTGTCGGATGCGGTCGCCCGCTCGCGCGCAGCGTGAAGCGCCAATCCTTCGGACAGACCATGGCCACGGCCCAAAAATTCTATCTGACGACCGCGATCCATTATACCAACGGGCCGCCGCATATCGGCCACGCCTATGAGATGGTGGCGGCCGACGCGATCGCACGCTTCAAGCGGCTCGACGGCTACGACGTCTTCGCCATGACCGGCACCGACGAGCACGGCCAGAAAGTGCAGCGCACGGCGGCGGCCGCCGGGCTCGATCCGAAAACCTATGTCGATGGCATTGCGCAGCGCTTCGAGGAGATGGAGCAGCGGCTGAACTGTTCGTTCGACCGCTTCATCCGCACCACCGACGCCGACCATCTGCCCTCGACGCAGGAACTCTGGCGGCGGATGGAGGCCAATGGCGACATCTATCTCGCGAAATATTCCGGCTGGTATTCGGTCCGCGACGAGGCCTTCTACGGCGAGGAGGAGACGAAACTTTTGCCGGACGGCACGCGGCTCGGCGGGCAGGGCACGCCGGTCGAATGGGTCGAGGAGGAGAGTTATTTCTTCCGGCTGAAATCCTATCAGGACAAGCTGCTGAAGCTGTATGCCGAGGTTCCGGACTTCGTTTCGCCGGAGACGCGGAAGAACGAGATCGTTTCCTTCGTCAAAGGCGGGCTGGAAGACCTTTCGATCAGCCGCACCACCTTCGACTGGGGCCTTGCGGTGCCGGGCGACCCGAAGCACGTGATGTATGTCTGGGTCGATGCGCTGAACAACTACGTCACCGGCACGGGATTTCCCGATCCGGCGGACCCGCGCGCGCATTACTGGCCGGCCGACGTCCACATCATCGGCAAGGACATCGTCCGCTTCCACACGGTCTACTGGCCGGCCTTCCTGATGTCGGCGGGACTGCCGCTGCCCAAACGCGTGTTCGGCCATGGCTTCCTGCTCTCCAAGGGCGAGAAGATGTCGAAGTCGCTCGGCAACGTCGTCGATCCCTTCGTGCTCGCCGAGGCCTATGGCGTCGACCAGTTGCGCTATTTCTTCCTGCGCGAGGTCTCGTTCGGGCAGGACGGCAATTACAGCCACGAGGCGATCGTCGGGCGCATCAACGCCGACCTTGCCAACGACATCGGCAATCTGGCGCAGCGTTCGCTGTCGATGATCGCCAAGAACTGTGAGGGCAGGGTGCCCGCGTGTGGTGTTTTGACCGAAGGCGACCTCGCCATGCTGGCGCAGGCCGACGGCGCGCTCGCCAAGGCGCGCGCCGCCATGGGCGATTTCGCGCTGCACGTTCTGCTCGCCGAGATCTGGGCGCTGATCGCCGAGGCGAACCGCTATTTCGCGGCCAACGAGCCCTGGCGGCTGACCAAGACCGACCCGGCGCGTCGCGACACGGTGCTTTATGTCACAGCGGAAGTGCTGCGGCAGGTCGCCATCCTGGTCCAGCCGGTGATGCCGGACGCCATGGCCAAGCTGCTCGATCTGCTCGGCGTCGAGGCGGACGCCCGCAGCTTCGCGGCGCTGGGCGAGGGCGGCCGTCTGACCTCCGGCACTGCGCTGCCGGCCCCGAGCGGCATCTTCCCGCGTTATGTCGAGCCCGAGGCCAGCGCCTGATGCTGATCGACAGCCACTGCCATCTCGACTTCCCGGATTTTGCCGATGAATTGCCGGCCTATATCGCGCGGGCCGAGGCTGCCGGCGTGACCCGGATGGTGACGATCTCGACCCGCGTGGCGAAGTTCAAGACCTATGCCGACATCGCCGAGCGCTTCGCCTCGGTCTGGTGCAGCGTCGGCACGCATCCCCATCAGGCGCATGAGGAACTCGACGTCACGGCCGAGCAGCTCGTAGCGCTCTCGGCGCATCCGCGCTGCGTCGCGATCGGCGAGGCGGGGCTCGACTACCATTACGACAAGAGCCCGCGCGAGGCGCAGGCTCAGGGGCTGCGCACCCATATCACTGCTGCCCGCATCACGCAGTTGCCGCTCGTGATCCATGCCCGTCAGGCCGATGACGACATGATCGCGATCCTGCGCGAGGAAAGCGCCAAGGGCGCGTTCCCGGCGATCCTGCACTGCTTCACCGCCGGCGAGGCGCTGGCGACGACCGGCGTCGAACTCGGCCTCTACGTGTCCTTCTCCGGCATCCTGACCTTCAAGACCTCCGACGAGATGCGCCGGATCGCGCGCCTCGTGCCGCGCGACCGGCTTCTGGTCGAAACCGACGCGCCGTATCTTGCGCCCGTTCCTTTCAGGGGCAAGCGCAACGAACCGGCCTATGTCGTTGAAACGGCGAAGGATCTCGGCGAGACGCTCGGCGTCGGGTTCGACGAGATCGCGGCCATCACCACGGCCAATGCGCGGCGCTGCTACTGGAAGATGGACTACGCCGCGCCGCTGGCTGCGGTCGCCTGAGGGCGCGGTTGGGATGGCGCTGACGGTCACCATCCTCGGCTGCGGCTCGTCTGGCGGCGTGCCGCGGCCGGGCTCCGGCTGGGGCGTTTGCGATCCGACCGAGCCGAAGAACCGCCGCCGGCGCTGCTCGATCCTGGTCGAGCGCAGCGGGCCTGCCGGCACCACGCGGCTGATCGTCGACACATCGCCCGATCTGCGCGAGCAGCTGATCGATGCGCAGGTCCAGCATCTCGACGCGGTGCTCTACAGCCACGATCATGCCGACCACACCCATGGCATCGACGACATGCGCGCGCTGGTGCTGCACATGCGCCGCAAGGTCCCGGTCCATGCCGACGCCCGCACGGCCGCGACGCTGATGCAGCGTTTCGGCTACATCTTCGAGACGCCGCCGGGCTCGTTCTATCCGCCGATCCTCGAATTACGTTCGCTCGCTGCCGGGCGGATGCTGACGATCGCGGGCGCCGGCGGCGAGATCGCCGCCATGCCGTTCGCGGTCGAGCATGGGCCCGGCTATGAATCGCTCGGCTTCCGTTTCGGCGATCTGGCCTATCTGCCCGATGTCAGCCTGGCGCCGGCCTCGGCCAGGGCCGCCATGGCCGGGCTCGACCTGCTGATCCTCGACTGCCTGCGCGAGACGCCGCATCCGAGCCATCTGACCCTGGCGCAGTCGCTCGACCTGATCGCGGAACTGAAGCCGCGCCGCGCGATCCTGACCAATCTCCACAACGATCTCGATTATGCGAGCCTTCGCAAGCGGATACCAGACGGGATTGATGTGGCGTTCGATGGCATGGTTGTCACGGTTTGAGCCTCGCCACACCGAAAATTGCCCGTTCTGATATCTGCTTTAGTTCCATAATATGTCTTATGCGAATCGAGTGCATCAGTGTGAGGTACTCCCCGTTCGGTGCGCTAAGCCTCAACGCGGCTGCGGCGCAGCCGAGGGCATGCGCTGGCTCACCGTGACCTTGACCGGACTGGCGACTCGGGCGGGATCGATTATTTTGATCCCGCCTGGCATGTCCTCGATGCGCATCAAAAGCTCCGGCTCGATTTCCGCTTTCGAGAACATCTCGATCGGTGTTTCGAGCGCCTTGCCGTTCGGACCGAACTCAACGCGCTGGCGCGAAAAGGTATTGCCGCGCTCGACATAGATCGTTGATCCCGTCCGCCGTTCAACTGCGGCGTCGAGCTTGACGCCGACAGGCAAAATCGTGACGCCCTTCGCATTGTCCGCGAGCACCACTTCAGGCGGCCGCGCCAGAACCGCGGATACCAGTGTCCGGCTCTGGGAATTTTGATCGTATGAATATAGCCCATCAAACAGATAACTGAACGCACACGGTTTCGATTCGAAACTGATCTTGTCGCTTGGAACACCGATTATGCCGACGTTCATGTCCGCTCGCTTCGCGACGACAATTATCCTTGCGATCCGTTCGTTTGGATCATCGAAAGCCAAGACCTGATCTTGTTGCCCTGTCAGCATGACGAGCGCGAGCCGCCCCCCTTTGGGGTCGATGCTGATAGGAACGAGACCGGCCTCTGCGGTCTCGCCGGCGAAGACAAGATTTGTCAGTGTCTGGGGAAAGGCCTGTGTCAGCACGATCAGGCGTGTAGCACGACGATCTGGATGAGAGCGGCGCGTCAATCAGGATGAGAACTGATTGTCGCGGCGGATTGAGATTGGTGCTTTTGATTGTCGCTGGCAAGGTCAGCCTGGTGGCTGCTCGTTTCCCGC
>Ga0209902_100936_pt1 | contig 19749 bp, 22 predicted proteins | sample FECB27metaG_FD_188304 | JGI IMG/M metagenome (GOLD analysis project Ga0209902, IMG submission 188304) | Cyanobacterial communities from the Joint Genome Institute, California, USA - FECB-27 (SPAdes) (version 2) | ecosystem: Environmental > Aquatic > Thermal springs > Hot (42-90C) > Microbial mats...
CGTTCGCCCCCCACCCCTGCCCCTCCCCACAAGGGGGAGGGGTTTCGCGCAGCCCTTCCCGCACCTCGACCTGAACGCGAAAGGCTCTAAAGGACCTTCGCAGCGAAGACGGCGGCCCGTGCTTACGCGGCCTTCGCCTTCGCCAGGAAAGCCCCCATGCGCTCCAGCGCGCGCTCGATATTGGGCAGCGAATTGGCGTAGGACAGCCTGATATAGCCCTCGCCATGGACGCCGAAATCCGGCCCGCCGATGGTGGCGACGCCGGCCTCCTCCAGCAGGGCGGAAGCCAGCTTCTTGGCCTTCCAGCCGGTCTGCGAGACGTTCGGAAACGCGTAGAACGCGCCCTTGGGCACGATGCAGGAGACGCCGGGCAGCGCGTTGAGGCCCTTGACCACGGCCTGACGACGCCTGTCGAACTCGGCCAGCATCATACCAACGGCGTCCTGCGGGCCGGTCAGCGCCGCCAGCCCCGCCCATTGCGCCGGGGCGTTGACGCAGGAATGCGAGTTCACCGCGAGCTTGCGCGCATTCTCGTAGAGCGGCCTCGGCCAGACCGAAAAACCCATGCGCCAGCCGGTCATGGCATAGGTCTTCGACCAGCCATTGAGCAGGATCAGGCGGTCGCGAATCTCCGGATATGACAGCAGGCAGACATGCTTCTCGCCGTCATAGAGCATCTGGTCGTAGATTTCGTCGGACATGATCGCCACGTCGGGAAAGGCGGCGAGCCCGGCGACCAGCTTGTCGACCTCGGCTTTCGGCGTGACGCCGCCTGTCGGATTGGCCGGCGAATTGACGATCAGGAGCCGCGTCTTCGGGGTGATCAGCGCCAGCGTCTCCTCCGCCGAGAAGGCAAAGCCGTTCTCCTCGCGGATCGGAACCGGGATCGGCGCAGCCCCGGTGTACTCGATCATCGAGCGATAGAGCGGGAAGCCGGGATCGGGATAGAGGATTTCCGCGCCGGGCTCGCCGAACATCAGGATCGCCATGAACATGGTGACCTTGCCGCCGGGCACGATCATCACGCTCTCGGGCGAGACCTCGACCTGGAAGCGCTTGTGCAGATCGGCCGACACCGCCTCGCGCAGCGGCAGGATGCCGTTGGCCGGCGTATAGCCGTGATGGCCGTCGCGCAGCGCTTTGACGGCGGCCTCGACGATGTGGTCCGGCGTCGGGAAATCCGGCTGGCCGATGCCGAGATTGATGATGTCCTTGCCCTGCCGCTGCAGTTCGGTGGCGCGCGCCAGCACGGCGAAGGCATTCTCCTCGCCGATGCGGGCGAAGGACGGGACGACATGCAGCGTCATGGCGGCGTTTCCTTGGACGGTCTCGGTGCGGCCTGTTCTCGACGAGGCCTTGGCGCTGTCTTTGGCGCAAAATGACGGGAGCGTGCAAGCCTTGCTAGCTTGGCCGGCCATTCTGCATGCTGTATGCAGACTGCGCGATTAGTATGACTATCCGCCGTCTGCGCGCTTGCTCCGGCAGGCGTGATCGGCATGATGGCAAACATCAAATCGTTTGAATGAAGACCGGCAAGCGGCCGCGAGCGCCGCCCCCGCGCGAGAGGAATGACGAGGATGGCCAAAGCACCAGAAAGCAATGTTCCGCGCGCGGAACGCCCCACCGCCATCACCAGGAAGAAGGCCCCGCGCCGGATCAAGCCGGAGCAGTTGCGCTCGAAGGCCTGGTTCGACAATCCCGCCAACGCCGACATGACCGCGCTCTATATCGAGCGCACGATGAATTTCGGCCTGTCGCGCGACGAGTTGCAGTCGGGCCGGCCGATCATCGGCATCGCCCAGACCGGCTCCGACATCGCGCCCTGCAACCGCCACCATATCGAGCTCGCCCACCGCGTCCGCGACGGCATCCGCGAGCGCGGCGGCGTGCCCTTCGAGTTCCCGATCCATCCGATCCAGGAAACCTGCAAGCGCCCGACCGCGAGCCTCGACCGCAATCTGCAATATCTCAGCCTCGTCGAGATCCTTTACGGCTACCCGCTCGACGGCGTCGTGCTGACGACCGGCTGCGACAAGACCACCCCGGCCCAGCTGATGGCGGCCGCGACCGTGGACATCCCGGCGATCGCTTTGCCCGGCGGGCCGATGCTGAACGGCAACTTCCGCGGCGAGCGCACCGGCTCGGGCACCATCGTCTGGAAGGCGCGCCAGATGATGGCCGCCGGCGAGATCGACTATCGCGGATTCGTCGACCTCGTCGCCTCGTCGGCCCCGTCCGCCGGCCATTGCAACACCATGGGCACTGCGACGACGATGAACTCGATCGCCGAGGCGCTGGGCATGACGCTCCCGGGCGCGGCCGCGATCCCCGCGCCCTATCGCGATCGCTACGAAATGGCCTATCTCACGGGCCTGCGCATCGTCGACATGGTCTGGGAGAACCTGATCCCCTCCAAGATCATGACGCGCGAAGCCTTCGAGAACGCGATCGTGGTCAACTCCGCCATCGGCGGCTCGACCAATGCGCCGATCTCGGTCAACGCCATCGCCAAGCATATCGGTGTGCCCCTCGACAACGAGGACTGGACGGCGGTCGGCTACGACATCCCGCTGCTGGTCAACCTGCAGCCGGCCGGCGAGTATCTCGGCGAGGATTACTACCGCGCCGGCGGCGTGCCCGCCGTGGTCGCCGAGCTCGTCGCCAAGGGCAAGATCAAGCCGGCCATCACCGCCAACGGCCGCACGCTGGCCGAGAACTGCGAAGGCCTCTTCGCCGAGGACCGCAAGGTCATCAAGGCCTATGACGAGCCGATGAAGGCGCAGTCCGGCTTCCTCAACCTGCGCGGCAACCTGTTCGATTCCGCCATCATGAAGACCAGCGTGATCACGCCGGAATTCCGCAAGCGCTATCTCGAGAACCCGAAGGACAAGAACGCTTTCGAGGGCAAGGCGGTCGTCTTCGACGGGCCGGAGGACTACCACCACCGCATCGACGATCCGGCGCTTGGGATCGACGAGCACTCGATCCTGTTCATCCGCGGCGTCGGCCCGGTCGGGTATCCGGGCGCGGCCGAGGTCGTGAACATGCGGCCGCCGGATTACCTGATCAAGAAGGGCGTCACCGCGCTCGCCTGCATTGGCGACGGGCGGCAATCGGGCACCTCGGGCTCGCCCTCGATTCTGAACGCCTCGCCGGAAGCCGCGACCGGCGGCAATCTTGCGGTGCTGAAGACCGGCGACAAGGTCCGCATCGACCTCAACAAGCGCTCGGCCGACATGCTGATCTCGGACGAGGAGCTCGAGGAGCGCCGCGCCGCGCTGAAAGCCGCCGGCGGCTACAAATACCCCAAGAGCCAGACGCCCTGGCAGGAAATCCAGCGCAAGATCGTCGGCGAGCTGTCGGAGGGCATGGTGCTGAAGCCGGCGGTCAAGTACCAGAAAATCCACAAGAAATTCGGCATCCCGCGCGACAATCACTGAGGTCGCGCTGCTTGACCGCTTCTCGTCATGGTCGCCCTTGTGGCGACCATCCACGTCTTCGCTCGTCATGCCCTGTCCAAGACGTGGATGCTCGGGACAAGCCCGAGCATGACGGCAGTGGGGGCCTGTCCGATCCTCCGGCATTCCGCCTGCGCATTGGCGCCGCTCGCCTTGCGCGCGCCATCGGGGCTGACAAACCCGCACGGCCCCGACACTATGCCGCTCCACTGTCACAACAGATTTGAAACGATTTAAAATGGCCTATTCCCCGCAGGTCGATGTTTTTCGCACCCTCCACGAGGCCGGCTGCTTCGTCATGCCCAACCCCTGGGACATCGGCTCGGCCCGCTGGCTGCGCGGCCAGGGCTTCAAGGCATTGGCCTCGACCAGCGCGGGCTTCGCCTTCACGCAAGGCCGCGCCGACCAGGACGTAACGCGCGACATGATGCTGGCCCATCTCGCCGAGTTGGTGCAGGCCGTGCCCGATATTCCGGTCAACGCCGATTTCGAGAACGGCTATGCCGATACGCCCGACGGCGTCGCCGCCAACGTAAAACTCTGCATCGCGACCGGCGTGGCGGGTCTTTCGATCGAGGATGCGACGGCGCGCCCCGACGAGCCGCTCTACGATTTCGATCTGGCCGTCGCGCGGATCAAGGCGGCGCGGCGCGCCATCGACGAAACAGGCTCGGGCGTTTTGCTCACCGCGCGGGCCGAATGTTTTCTGACCAACCATCCCGATGCGCTGAACGAGTCCGTCCGCCGCATTTCCGCCTATGCCGAGGCAGGGGCCGACGTTCTCTATGCACCCGGTCCAAAAACACGCGAGCAGATCGGGGCGATCGTCGCGGCTGCCGGGGGCAAGCCGGTCAACCAGTTGATCTATGGCGATTTCGGCCTGAGTGTTTCCGACATCGCAGGCCTCGGCGTGCGCCGCATCTCGATCGGCGGGGCGCTGGCGCGCGCTGCCTGGGCCGCCTTCATCGAGGCGACGCGCCTGATCAAGGACGAGGGCAGTTTCCGGGGCTTTACCGGCAACGGCGCCTCCTCCCCGCTCAACCCCTTCTTCACCGACGACCTGAAGGCGCGCGATCCGCAGGCCAAGGCATGAGCGGGAGCCTCCTGATCGCGCCGGCCTGGCTCGGCCTCAGCGGACTCTGGAGGCTCGACGCCAGGGGCAAGCGCACCGCCGTCGATGCCGAGGATATCGGCCTGTCGGAGGGTCTCGCCGACCGGCTGGAGGCCTGGATGGACGCGTTCGACGCGATCTATGAAGAGGACAACGAGGCCCGCTCGCGCTTCCCCGACGCCGTCGAGCAGCTGGCCTGGGAGGCGGAGGGCGCGGCGCTCACCGTGGCGATCGCGGACGAACTCGGGGCGGGTTGGACGGTGACGACCGACTTGAACGGCTGGCAAGAGGGCGCAAAGCCATGAGAACCAAGCCATGAGAACCAAGCCATGACGACCCTGCTCGACTGGACGCCGCCGCCCTTCCCGCCCGCGAAAGTGCTGGAAGGCCGCTACTGCCGGCTGGAGCCGATCGACTCAGGCCGCCATCTCGACGACATCTGGGCGGCGATGCAGGGCCATGACCAGCTCTGGGAGTGGATGCCGGCTGAGCCGCCGCAGACGAAAGACGCATATCGCGCGCTGCTGGAGATGATGGCGACCAAGGCCGGCATCGTGCCCTTTGCGATCATCGACGCCGCCGACGGCAAGGCCAAGGGCCATCTCTGGCTGATGGAGATCAGGCCCGAGCAGGGCGTCTTCGAGGTCGGCTACATCACCTATTCGCCGAGCCTGCAGAAGACCCGCGTCGCCACGGAGGCGATCTTCCTCTGCGGCGAGTACGGCTTCTCGCTCGGCTATCGCCGCTTCGAGTGGAAGTGCAACAATCTCAACGAGCCCTCAAAGCGCGCCGCGCTCCGCTTCGGCTTCAGCTATGAGGGATTGTTCCGCCAGCATATGGTGGTGAAGGGCAGGAACCGCGACACCGCCTGGTTCTCGATCCTCGATTCGGAATGGCCGGTGCGGGCGCAGGCCTTCCGGCGCTGGCTCGATCCGGAGAACTTCGATGCGGCGGGCCGACAGACACTCTCGCTGACGGCGTTCAACCAGCCGCTCGGGCTTGCCGGTCAGACGCATCTGCGCCGCGCCTCGATGGCCGATATTCCGACGATCCTGGCGCTGAAGAACGCCGCCTATACGCCGAACGAAGGCATCATCGGCGCGCCCTCGCTGCCGCGCATCGCCGACTACGCGCAGGTCGTGGCGCAGCATGAGGTCTGGCTCGCCGGCGACGGCGACAGGCTCGACGCCGCGCTGGTGCTGGAGATCGAGGACGGCAAGTTCACGGTCTGGAGCGTCGCCGTCGCGCCCCACGCCGCCGGCCGCAGGCTCGGCACCGCGCTGATGCAGTTCGCCGAGGCGCGCGCTTCGGCGCTAAATCACGACGCCGTGCATCTCTACACCAACGCGAGGCTGACCCAGCGTATCGGTTGGTACGAACACCTCGGCTACGACATCACCCATCACGAGGACAGAGCCGACCGGCGGCTGGTCCATATGCGAAAAACACTCAACAAAACCGGCTGAACAGGGGCGAGACATCATGGCAGGACGTTTGAAGGGCAAGGTCGCGGTCGTCACCGCGGCGGGTCAGGGCATCGGCCGCGCGATCGCGGAGGCCTTCGTCGCAGAAGGTGCGACCGTCTACGCCACCGACAAGGATGTCGCGCTGCTGGAGGGCATCCCCAAGGCCAAGAAGCGCAAGCTCGACGTGCTCTCCAACAAGGCGGTCGAGGCCTTCGCGGCCAAGATCGGCGCGATCGACATTCTGGTGAACGCCGCCGGCTACGTCCATCACGGCACGGTGCTGGAATGCGACGACAAGGCCTGGGCCTTCTCCTTCGACCTCAACGTCCAGTCGATGCACCGCACGATCAAGGCCTTCCTCCCGGCCATGCTGGCCAAGGGCGGCGGCTCGATCGTCAACATCGCGTCGGGCGCCGGCTCGGTGCGCGGCATCCCCAACCGCTATGTCTACGGCGCCTCGAAAGCCGCCGTGATCGGACTGACCAAGGCGGTCGCGGCCGACTTCATCAAGAAGGGCGTGCGCGCCAACGCGATCTGCCCGGGCACGATCCAGTCGCCCTCCCTCGACCAGCGCATCGGCGATCTCGCGAAGCTGACCAAGACCTCGGAAGCCGCCGCCCGCCAGGCCTTCATCGACCGCCAGCCGATGGGCCGGCTCGGCACGGCCGAGGAAATCGCCTGGCTCGCGGTCTATCTGGCCTCCGACGAGGCGAGCTACACGACGGGCCAGATCCATCTCGCCGATGGCGGTTTTGCGCTATAGTGGGGCGTCGTCAGAGGAGTTGAGCCATGGCCTTCCCGCGTCGCGAGCGCGCCTACATCCCGGCGGAAGTCGTGTCGAACCCAAGCATTCTCGGGGGCGAGCCTTGCGTTTCCGGCACGCGCGTGCCGGCGATGACGATCATCGAGGAGTTGCGGGAAGGTCGGAAGGACAGCGCGATCGTCGTCGACTATCCGTCCCTGCCCTTCGATGGGATCGAGGCCGTCCGTCTCTGGGCCAAGCAAAATGCCATACCCTTCGAACCGACCCGATGATGCCGTCCGCTTCCTGTTCGACGAATGCGTAAGCCCGCGGCTCGTCGAACTGGTTAGTGATCACGGATATGTCGGCAGCCACGTTGTTCAGGAAGGCCTACGCGGCCGACCGGATCGCGAGGTCGCGAACTACGCTATCGAAGCTGGACGAGTATTCGTGACTAACAACGGCAAGGATTACAGGCCGATCTATCGAAAATTCAATCGGCATCCGGGTCTGATCGTCATTCTGCCGTCAGTCTCTGTTGGACGCCAGATCGAACTCCTCACCCGCGTACTACGCTTTATCGACGAGCAGGTCAGCGTCGTCGATCAACTCGTTCAGATCGACAAGCATGGGGTTATCACCATGCAGGATTGGACCGCGCAGGAGATCTGACGCGGCGGCAGGGAAGGACCTGAATTCGACATGCATATCCTCATCCTCGGCGGCGCCGGCATGGTCGGCCGCAAGTTCATCGAGCGGCTGGCCCATACCGGCGAGCTCGGCGGCAAAACCATCGACAAGGTCACGGCGCAGGACGTCGTCGCCGCGAGCGCGCCGGCCGCCTGCCCCTTCACCTTCGACGCGGTCGTCTCCGACGTCTCGATCGAGGGCCAGGCCGAGGCGCTGGTCGCCTCCAGGCCGGATCTGATCGTGCATCTCGCGGCCATCGTGTCCGGCGAGGCGGAGGCCAATTTCGATCTCGGCTACCGCATCAATCTCGACGGCACGCGCTTCCTGTTCGAAGCGATCCGCAAGATCGGCGGCGGCTACAGGCCGCGCCTGATCTTCACCTCCTCGATCGCGGTGTTCGGCGCGCCGTTCCACGACAAGATCGGCGACGAGTTCTTCACCACCCCGCTGACGAGCTACGGCACGCAGAAGGCGATCGGCGAACTGCTGCTCAGCGACTATTCGCGCCGGGGCATCTTCGACGGCGTCGGCATCCGGCTGCCGACGATCTGCGTCAGGCCGGGCACGCCCAACAAGGCGGCCTCGGGCTTCTTCTCCAACATCATCCGCGAGCCGCTGAACGGCATCGAGGCCGTGCTCCCGGTGTCCGACCAGGTGCGCCACTGGCACGCCTCGCCGCGCTCGGCCGTCGACTTCCTCGTCCATGCCGCGACGATGGACACGAACACGATCGGCCCGCGCCGCGCGCTGACCATGCCGGGCTATTCCTGCACCGTCGCCGAGCAGATCGAGGCGCTGCGCAAGGTTGCGGGCGAGGGAGTCGTCGCCCGCATCAGGCGCGTGCCGGACCCGGTGATCGACGGCATCGTCGCCGGCTGGCCGCGCGACTTCGAGGCGAAGCGCGCGCCCTCGCTCGGCTTCAAGGCGGAATCGAGCTTCGAGGAGATCATCCGCGTCCATATCGACGACGAACTCGGCGGGAACTTCGTGAAGTAGGGGCCGGGATCGCGTCACCCTCTTCCGTCATGGTCGGGCTTGTCCCGACCATCCACGTCTTCAGCCGTCGAACTCTGTGCCCAAGACGTGGATGCTCCGCACAAGGCCGAGCATGACGATACTGGCGCGCTGGCGTTACCTCAACGGCCGCCGCGAAAACGCCAGATCGACGTCGCCGATCGGCGCTCCGAATTTCGAGACAATCGCCCTGTTAACGACGACGCCGTCGCCATTGCGCTCGATCACGTCCTCGAAATGCACCCTGACCGGCCCAGCGCCCGTCGGAAGGTCCACATCGTAGGACAGGCGCACGCCGTTTCCTTCCGTCGTGACCGCGGCCTCGCCGACGACATCCTCGCGCCTGCCGGCATAGATCCCCGGTCCGGTCTTGCGGAAGACCCAGGTCTTCACGTCCGTTTCCCCGTCCGAATACGTGGAGGCCTCGCGCAGCGTCAGCGTGTCGCCGCGCACCCGGCCGTCGAGCACGACGGTGAGTCCGCGCCTGGCCCCCGTCACCCGGTTGGTGAAGACGCCCTTGGCATAGCTGCGGCCGGCAAAATCGCGTTCCAGCACGATGCCGCGCGGACCCTGCATGGCGGCAAATTGCGGGGCCGTGGCGCAGGCGGAGACGGAGGCCGCCAGAGCCAGGACGACAAGGGTGCGACGCGACAGCATGAGCGGACCTTCCAGAGAGAAAAGGCCCCGGATCGCTCCGGGGCCTTCGTCTCTACGCCGGGCAGCACTCGCCGGATGCTTCTGCCGCGATCTCGGGCGCGATCGCACGCTCCAGATCGGGATCGGGCGCGTGCGCCCAGCCGCTCGAGCCCCAGCTCTTCAGCGCAGCCCAGGTCGAGCGGTCGAGCCGGTACTGCTCGCAGGGGAACAGGCCGCCCCGCGCCGGCAGCGACTTGAGGAAGGAGCCCTCGGCCCGGAAGCCCGACTTTTCCAGCACCCGGCGCGAGGCCGGGTTGATGACGCGGGTATCGGCCTCGATCGCCGGGATCTCGACCAGCGAGAACAGCGTGTCGGTCAGCGCCTGCACGGCCTCGGTGGCCAGACCCTTGCCCCAGTGCGGGGCGCCGAGCCAGTAGCCGAGGAAGGGCGTGCCCGTCGCCTGCCTGTGCGCGCCGATCATGCCGATCAGCTCGTTGGGCCTGGCGCGTGGCGTGATGCCCAAAACGAGATGCTCGCCCAGCGCATTGCCCTTGCGCATCGCGAAGATGAAGGGCTCGACCGCATCCGTCGGATAAGGATGCGGGATCGAGGCCGTCATCTCGGCCACCGCTTTCTCGCCGGCGAGCCGCAGGATGGCCGTGGCGTCGGCCATGCGGGGCCAGCGCAGCCAGAGGCGGCGGGTTTCAAGGCGGAAGACATCATCGCGGGTCAGTTCGGGGAACATCGTGGTCTCTCCGTCGGCGAAAACGAAAAAGGGAGCTGGGTTTTGCCCCATCTCCCCTTTTCCTTGACCTTCGGGAAACCCGTGGAGGGTTAAGGCCCTTGGTCCGATCCGGTTCGATGGAACCGACGGACCTTGGGTAAACCCTATCCGCCGTCTTATTCTGCGGCCTGTTGGGCCGGGACTACGTTCACGAAAGCTCGGCCGAGTTTCGTGGTGAATCGGACGCGGCCGGCCGTCGTCGCAAAGAGGGTATGGTCTTTGCCCATGCCGACATTGACGCCGGGATGCCAGGTGGTCCCGCGCTGACGAATGATGATGTTGCCCGGAATCACGGCCTGATCGCCGAACTTCTTGACCCCGAGGCGCCTGCCTGCGGAGTCACGACCGTTGCGGGATGAGCCGCCTGCCTTTTTGTGAGCCATAACGCCCTACCTCGAAAACCTGATCACTGTGCGTAACCCGAATCGGCGGCAAAAGCCAGCCGATCCGGAGACGAAATCGAAATCTGCCTGACGGAGTGCGTCAGTAGTCCTCGCCGGAGGCCTGCTCGGCCTGGTCGGCCTTGGCCCGCGGGGGCTTGCCGGCCAGGAGTTCCTTGGCCTGCTCGACCCACTCCTCGCGGGTGGCGCGGCCGCGGAGCTTGAGCTCCTCGTCCCACTTCGCCACGTCGGCCTCGCTCCAGGACGCGATGTCGTTCCAGGAGGTGATGCCGGCGGCGCGCAGCTTCTTCTCGATGGTCGGGCCGATGCCCGAAATCAGCGAGAGGTTCGAGGCGTCGAGCTCGGTGGCGTCGGCCTTGGCGGCTTTCGCGGCCTTGGGCGCAGCGGCCTTGCCCTTGGTCTCGCTCGAGGCGGCCGTCAGCGCGACCGGCGAAGCTTCGCCCTTCTTCATCTCCGGCTGCTTGCCGCCGGTGAGGATGTCGGTGATGCGGATCACGGTCAGTTCGGCGCGGAAGCCGCGCTTGCGCTTGGAGTTCTGGCGGCGGCGCTTCTTGAAGGCGATGACCTTCTCGCCGCGGGCCTGCTCGACGATCTCGGCCGCGACCGTGATTTCGGAGAGCGCCTTGGCGTCGAGCGTGGTCTTGTCGCCGTCGGTGAGCATCAGCACGGTGCCGAAGGCGACGGTGTCGCCCGGGTTGCCCTCGATCTTGGCGGTGGTGATCTTGTCGTTGGCGGCGACGCGGAACTGCTTCCCGCCGGTCTTGATGACTGCGAACATTTTATCCTCCATGTTCGGCCCTGCCCTGTCATGGTTCCCGACGGACCGGGAACGCACGCGGGACAGCTTTTTGGCAGTCGTTGCGTGGATGGGTTTGCTCTTGCAGGCTTGCGACCGCAACGAGGCGGAACCATCATGCCAAAAGAGATCGGGCGCGGGTTTCCCCACGCGCGATGGAGGCTCGATAGTCGCAAGCCCCCCGCAGGTCAAGCACAAGCTGCCGCCAGCCGACCGAAAGCACGCGTTCGGGCCTGTTTATGACAAGGACAAGACTTGTCTCCGCCGCGGTCGGCGTGTAATGACCAGCCCGCTTCGACCAAGACGACGCGACCGCGGACAGGTGGCAGAGTGGTTGAATGCACCGCACTCGAAATGCGGCATACCCGCAAGGGTATCGGGGGTTCAAATCCCTCCCTGTCCGCCATTCTCTCGTCGTAACTATCCGGGATCATCCGGGATTTCGCGGCGACACCCCAACTTTTGCCCTGACGCGCGCATTGGTCGGCCCTTTCGCCGCGGCGAGAGATTGCGCCTCGATCGGAACTATCGTCGCCACCCCCTCGTTCCCACCCTGCCACATGTGTGGCTTTGGATTGGGAGGCTCATCATGAGCAGTATCATCTACATCATCGGCCTCATCGTGGTCGTTCTGGCCATCCTTTCGTTCCTCGGTTTGCGATAGGAGCCCCCGCCATGTCCATGAGCACACCTGACCTCGTTGTCGTTTCACCTCCCGCAGCCACAGCCAGCCCGAACGGCTCCTATCTCGAATGGAGCGCCATTCTCGGCGGTGCGGTCCTGGCGGCAGCCATCTCGACACTACTCGCCGCGTTCGGCTCCGCGATCGGGCTCTCGATGGCCTCCGCTGAACCTTCGCGCTCCGCCAGCATGGTTGCCTTCGCTATCGCCGCCGGGCTGTGGGCGATCTGGATCACTGTCTCGGCGAACTTCGCAGGCGGCTATCTTGCAGGTCGCATGCGCCGCCCGGCCGGCGATGCGAGCGAGCATGAGCGCCACGTCAGGGACGGAGCGCACGGGCTTGTCGTATGGGCGGTCGGCGCATTGATCGTTACGATGCTCGCAACATCGTCGATCACCAGCGCTGTCAAGACGGCGGTAACCGGGGCGGCGGCTGCTTCCGGAGGTGCCGCGGCACTTGTCAGCCAGCAAGCGGACCCGATGGGCTCGGCTCTGGATTCCGTGATGCGCTCGACGGGTCAGGCTCAGCCGACCACAGCCGAGCGCGAGGAGGCGACACGCATCTTTGTGACCGGTCTAACGTCCGGAAAACTAGAGCAGGCAGATCGCGACTACATCGCTTCGAGGGTCGCGGCTCGTATGAACATCCCGCAGCCCGAAGCGCAGAATCGGGTGGATGACGCCTTCGCCAAGCTGAATCAGGCCAAGGAGACCGCCAAGCAGGCAGCGGAGCGCGCTCGCAAGACGGCAGTCGTCGCCGCCTTTTTGACGGCGGCTGTCCTCCTGCTCGGTCTCGTCGTTGCCTGGCTTGCCGCGCAGATGGGCGGCAAGCATCGGGACGACGAAATGGATTTCAGAGACCTGTTCGGACGTCGTTGACGTGAGCGCTGGCGGGGTCTGCTGGCCCCGCCAGCCGCTGTTTCTGAGAGGACCAGTCATGAGCAAGGAATCGAATGATGCGCCTGCCCGGCACCGACAGCGGCCAGGATAGTGGAGCAGGGTGAGCGCCGGGACGGAGCCAGTGCTCTGTCACATGCGACCGGTCCGCATCCGCCTTACGAAGCCGATTACCCAATGGCTGGCCGCCGGCAAGATTTGAAGCAGAGCCAAGGACGATGTGAAAACAACAGGAGGACAGACATAAACTAGGCCCACGATGCGGCGATAATACCGGACGATTTTGCCTGGATAAATTGCAGCTCGTCAGATTTATCTGACGAGCTAAAATCTCGGACACAATACGATTTGACCCGGAAAGACGATGATAGGAATATTGATATTTATTCATATAACATTTCTGGATTACATCTGTAATATATAATTCATTTATCAAATTAATGGTAAGTGAATAAATAATTCTGGTATTGTTCATCTAGGTTGGTCTTTAGATTGATGACTCAGCTTCTGCTTGTCCCGGATTGTTCGGGCGAGGTTGGCTGTTGGAGACAGATCATGTTTAAAACGTTTGCTGTCGTAACGGCTCTTGTCGTTCTTCCTGCTACCGCTTTCGCACAAAACCCGCAGGGTGCCCAAGGCGGTGCAGCGAGTGGTGCTCTGACCGGCGCAGTCGGTGGTGCAGTCGTCGGCGGCCCTGTGGGCGCGGTGGTCGGCGGTGTCGGCGGCGCGATTGTCGGCGGCATCATCGGCGATAACACGCCGAAGTTCCGTGAATACGTCGTCACCCAGCGGCGTCCGTCATACACCTATGCCGAGCCGGTCGTGGTCGGAGCCACCCTGCCGCGCCAGGGCGTGACCTACTACGAGGTGCCTCGTGAGTACGGCGCGACGGACTATCGCTACACGGTCGTCAACAACCGGGCAGTGCTGGTCGATCCTGCGACGGGTCGTATTGTGCAGGTTCTCGACTGACGGCGGCAAGCGAGTCGGAATGTTCGAAGACGAGTTAGACGCTTCGAACAATGACTTGGCCGGGGTGGACCGCCATTGAGTGGTCGATCCCGGCCGACACAATGTGGGCATGCGTAGCGCCGGCCCGCCAAAAACTGTAGGCTTTTCTCGCTCAGTGGGAACTTGCCGCTCCAGCCGAAGTTGACCGCTCATGAAAAAAGTTATCCCGGCCTTGGCCATCGCCGTCTCCCTCGCAGCCTGTGCCCCTCAACCTCAGCCTGTCGTTTACGAAACGCCGCTACCGGCTTCGTCCAAACGCATTGCGGTCTCCGGCAACACGGTCACGTTGCCTGATGGATCACTGGTCATGATGGATGCGACTGGCGGATTTGATCTGCCCAACGGGGACCGCGTGTCGCGAGATGCCAGGGGAGCTCTGTTGCTGCCCAACGGCACCCGCTGCTTGCCCGATCGAGGCGGCTTTAGCTGCCCGTAGATTCATCGTGGAGCACAGCCATGACCGCAGCCGCGCGAAAATCGCATGGCCAGGCTGTCACTGTGAAAGCGGCGGCGCAGCGGCTGCCGATGGCGATTAATTTGCATTCGGCGACACCAGCTTTTGGGCCTGTCCGCCATTCTCTTGATCTCACGCCAACTCGCTCCGCTGACGGCTCCGATGGGGCTCGATGGCCGCGCGGCGCCCGGGCGGGCTTGCGAACCCTGCGGGTTCGAAGTGGCTGCGCTTACCTCAGCCACTCTCCCTGACTCTCAAGCCGGTTCGCTTGGCTGACGCAAAGTCGAGCGCTCAGCGGGTCGGTCCGCCCGGCGTGACAGGCGCACCGGCCGGCGGCTTGGCCGGGTCGGACTGGATCAGGTCGGTCCGCGCCTTGTGCTGGAGTTCGGGACTGTCGGCGGTGAAGACGGCCGCCGCCAGCGGCGACAGCATCATGACCGCGATCAGGGCGAAAGCGATGTACTCCTTGGTCTGCATGGCAGGCTCCTGTCGATGGTCGCGCCTCATGGCGCGACGTCTTGATGAGTCAACGAGGGCGTGCGCGAGGATGTTCCCCTCCGGCTTCGTCTTGCCGCGATGGACGCAAGCCGGCATTGTCAGGGTCGTAAAACGATCTGGGGACAAGCCGATGCGTCTCGTCATCGCTGCATTGGCGTCGTTGCTTGCGATGCCAGCCTATTCCGCCGGCCCCTATGGCCGGATCGTCGTCGGCAACTGGTCGGGCGGGGCCTATACCAGCGACCGGACCGGCGCGTTCTCGCATTGCGCCGTCAATGCCGGCTATCGCAACGGCACGCGGATGCTGACCTCCGTGACCTCGGATTTCAAATGGCTGCTCGGCTTCTCCCATCCGGACTGGAAGCTGACCCCGGGCAACAAGGTCCCGCTCGAACTCGTCTTCGACCGGGCCACGCGGCTCAACGTCACCGCCGAGGTGCGCACGCCCGTCCTGCTCACCATTGCGATGCCCGCCGAATCGGCGCTGATCGCAGCGTTCCGGCGCGGGGAGTATCTCGAACTGATCGCCAGCGACCGGCGGCTGACCTTCGCCCTGACCTCGACCTCGGAGATGCTGCCGGCGCTGATCGACTGCGTGAAGCAGAGCGGCAACATCCGCGGGCCGATCGCCTCGGCGCCCGCGACGCCGCCCGCGCCCTCGCCGGCGGACGCGGCGGCCGCCGCCGAGAAAAAGGCGGTGCTGGAGAAATCCCGCGACCTGATCCGCACGAAGATGCTCGGCTGCATCGGCAAGGAGGGCACGCCGATGCTGCTGACCGACGAGAAAGCCGAGGTCGTCGCCAAATCGGCGATGATCTTCTGCCGCACCGACGTCGAAGCGCTGGTCCAGGCCACGATCGAGCTGGTCGAGCTGGAAAGCGGCCGCCCGGCCAACCGGCAGGCGGTGAAGCAGGCAGCCGAGAGCCGCGTGCAGGAGCTGGTCGTGGCCCATGTCGTGCGCTCGCGCGGCGAGATGCTGAACCGCCGCAATCAGGGCGCGCCGGCCCCGCAGCAAAGCGCGCCCCGGCCGAACATTTCGCCGACGCTCTGAACGCGGACGCGGCCGGCCCTATTGAGCGGCCGGCTCCGCCATCGCCTCCTGCAGCGCGTCGATATGCAGCATCGCGGCCTTCATCGCCTTGCTCTCCAGCGCGCGATAATGGCCGACGACAGCCCGGCCCAGCGGCGTCAGATGCGCGCCGCCGCCCTTCGCGCCGCCCGGCGCGGCCGCGACCAGCGGCTCGCGGAACATCCGGTTGAGATCGTCCACCAGCAGCCAGGCCCGGCGATAGGACATCGTCATGGCGCGCCCGGCGGCCGAGATCGAGCCCGTCGCCTCGATCCCCTCGAGCAGGGCGACCTTGCCCGGCCCGAGCCGGCTCTCGGGCGAGAGTTGCAGCCTCAGGCTGAAGCCGACGGCCCGTCTGTCGTGTCCCGGCTGCGCCATGGCGGCGTTCTCCTTCAGTCCAACGATCTGCCTGCGCATGCGCTTCAAGGCCCGTCGATCGAGACGCTCTTGATCACGGCGAACACCGCTTTGCCCGGCTGCAATCCCAGATGCGCCGCCGACTTCGCGGTGACCCGCGCGAGCAGCGTCTCACCCCGGCAATCGAGCCGCAATTCGACGGCCGAACCTTCGCCGCGCGGACCGATCTCGACGATCGTTCCCGGCAGGATGTTCAGCGCGCTGACATCGACCGGCTCGCGCAGGCTGACCAGCACGTCGCTGGCCAGGATGCGGACGCGCAGGCGCGCGCCGATGGCGGCGCGGCCGCGCGCGACCTGAAGCGTGCCGGCCCGCGTCGCCAACCGCGTCAGGCCGAACTCGGAGTCATGGCCTGCGACCTCTCCCTCGATGATCGAGCCGGCCTCGCTGGCTCCCGACAGTCCGACGATGCCGAGCCGCGACATCACCTCCGCCGTCGGCCCGCAGGCGGTGACGACGCCACGGTCGAGCGTCACCAGCGTGGTGGCGAGCCGCGCGACCTCGGCCATGGCATGCGAGACATAGATGATCGGCACGCCGGCCTCGTCTCGCAGCCGCTCGATATAGGGCAGGATCTCGGCCTTGCGCGCCTCGTCGAGCGAGGCCAGCGGCTCGTCCATCAGCAGCAATCGCGGCCGGGCCAGCAGCGCACGGCCGATCGCGACGCGCTGCTTCTCGCCGCCCGACAGGGCCGCCGGGCCGCGCTCCAGCAGATGGCCGATGCCGAGCAGATCGAGCACGCCGTCGAGATCGCCGCCGAAGGCTGCGGCTCCTGCCGGTTGCCGGGCCGAGAACCAGCGGCCGAAGAGCAGGTTCTGGCGCACGGTCAGATGCGGGAAAAGGCGCGCCTCCTGGAAGACATAGCCGATGCGGCGCTTGTGGACCGGCACGAAGATATTGCGGTCGGTATCGAGCAGAATTTGCCCATCGACGACGACGCGGCCACGCCGGGGCGCGACCAGCCCGCTGACGATGTTGACGAGCGAGGTCTTGCCGGAACCGGAACGCCCGAACAGCGCCGTGAGACGCCCTTCCGAGGCAAAGCTGGCGTTGAGATCGAACCGGCCGAGCCGGTGTTCGACGCAGACCTCGACGACAGGTCTCTCGACGACGTGGCTCATGCCGCCGCGATCCGGCGGTTGACGGCGCGCGCCAGCGCCTCGGAGGCGAACAGCGCCGCGACCGAGAGCGCGATCGAGATCAACGTCAGCCGCATCGCCCCGGCGTCTCCGCCGGGCACCTGCGTGAAGGTGTAGATCGCCGAGGGCAAGGTCTGCGTCTCGCCGGGAATGTTGGAGACGAAAGTGATCGTCGCGCCGAATTCGCCCATCGCCTTGGCGAAGCACAGGATCATGCCCGCCAGGATGCCGGGCAGGCACAGCGGCAGCGTCACCGTGGCGAACACCCAGGCCGGATTGGCGCCCAGCGTGCCCGCCGCATCCTCGAGCTTGCGATCGACGGCCTCGATCGAGAGCCTGATCGCCCGGACCATCAGCGGAAAGCCCATCACGGCGCAGGCCAGCACCGCGCCGGTCCAGCGGAAGGAGAGCACGATACCGAACCAGTCATACAGGAACTGCCCGGCCGGGCCGCGCCGACCGAACCAGATCAGCAGCAGATAGCCGGTGACGACCGGCGGCAGGATCAGCGGCAGATGGACAAACGCATCGAGGATCGCCTTGCCCCAGAAGTCGCGCCGCGCCAGCAGCCAGGCCACGGCTATGCCGAAAGGCAGGCTCGCCAGCATCGCCGTCGTCGCGACGACGAGGCTGAGGCGAACCGCTATCCATTCCTCGGGAGAAAGCCAGTCGCCCACCGCGTCAGGGTCTCATGTCGCGTTGGCGGGCTTGTTCAGCACCGAAAATCCGTGCTTCTCGAAGGCGGCGCGCGACGCTGCGCCGCGCAGATGGGTCAGGAAGCCCTGCGCGTCGGGATGCGTCGAATCCTTCGTCACCGCGACGGGATAGAGGATCGGCGGATGGGACGCCTCCGGAAACGTCGCCAGCACCCTGACCTTGGGATCGGCGGCGGCATCGGTGGTGTAGACGATGCCGAGCGGGGCCTCAGCCCGCGCGACCAGCAGCAGCGCCGCCCGCACATTGTCGGCCTGCGCCACCTTGTGCTTGACCTTGTCCCAGCCGTTTAAGGTTTCCAGCGCCGCCTTGCCGTACTTGCCGGCCGGCACGGACTCGATATTGGCCATGGCGAGGCGGCCCTGACCGAGCGCGGCCGTCAGATCGACGCCGGGTGCAAGCGTCACGGCGGCGGTGGAATCGGAGGGCGCGATCAGGGCGATCCGGTTCGCCAGCAGGGTGACGCGGCTGTCGGCCCTGATCAGGCCTTTGCCGGCGACATAGTCCATCCAGTCGAGATCGGCCGGGAGGAAGAGGTCAGCCGGCGCGCCCTGTTCGAGCTGTTTGGCCAGCGCGCTGCTGGCGGCATATGAGATCTTTGGGGCCGGCCTGTTGCTCGCCATCGACCAGGATGCCGCCACGTCGTCGAGCGCCGTTTTCAGGCTGGCGGCGGCGAAGATCACAAGTTGCCGCGGCTGCGCCTGCGCCGGCGCGGTCAGTGAGCCGAGACCGATGCAGAGCGCCGCGACAAATCCCGTCAGATGCCGACGCTCGATCATGACGTTGTCTCCGGCCGCAGGCGTTATTCACCACTGAATATAACGATGCCGCCGCGGAAATCGAGTCCTTCGCTCGTTGGTTCGGAATGGCGGCTCTCCACATTGAGCCGACAATTCCCGGCGATATATAGCGACAGGGCGTCCGCAGTCCCGAGATCCGCCGTTCAGTGCTGCTCAAGCCAGTCCTTCGACAGACTGAGGTCAGCCTGAGACAGGCCATGGCCGGTGGGCAGGATCGTCTGCTCAACCGTCGCGCCGGCCTCCTCCAGCGTCCGCGCGAGACGGGCGGCGTTGTCGGCCGGGATGATCGGATCGAGCGCGCCCGACAGGATCAGCACCGGCTTGCCGTCGAGGTCGACCGCCGGCGGCGTCGCAAAAGGCGACATCGCCCGCAGCAGGACGGCGCCCGCCAGCGTCTCGGGACGCAGCAGCAACAGGCTGGCCGCGATATTGGCGCCGTTCGAGAAGCCGAGCGCGACCGGCGCGGGCAGGCCGTAGCGCCGCCGCGCCACCTCGATGAAATCGGCCAGTTCATGCGTGCGCGCGATCAGATCGGCCTCGTCGAAGACGCCCTCCGCAAGCCGGCGGAAGAAGCGCGGCATCGCGCCCTCCAGCACGCGCCCGCGCGGCGAGAGCAGGTCCGCGCCGGGCGCTACCATGCGGCCGAAGGGCAGCAGGTCGCGCTCGTCGCCGCCCGTGCCGTGAAGCAGCAGGAGCGGCGGGCGGGACGGATCGGTTCCAGGCTCGAAGACATGGATGAAGTCGGTGGTCGCGGTCGCGTGCATCAGAGGTCTCCTGAATCCTGGGTGATGGAACTCGGGGAGGCACGACGGGAACCCCTCCCCCTTGTGGGGAGGGGAAGGGGTGGGGGGCGTGGGGCCAAAGCGATTCGTTCGATAGAATGTTCGTACCGCTGCTGCCGCCTCGCTTTTTCCTACACCTCATTCACCCGGTCGTTCGCCCCCCACCCTAGCCCCTCCCCACAAGGGGGA
>Ga0209902_100937_pt1 | contig 19745 bp, 20 predicted proteins | sample FECB27metaG_FD_188304 | JGI IMG/M metagenome (GOLD analysis project Ga0209902, IMG submission 188304) | Cyanobacterial communities from the Joint Genome Institute, California, USA - FECB-27 (SPAdes) (version 2) | ecosystem: Environmental > Aquatic > Thermal springs > Hot (42-90C) > Microbial mats...
CCCGCCGCACCGCCGCGGCCGGCTGCACGGAATGCGACTGCCAGCCGGAGCGGGCGAGCACGAGGTCGCCCTCGGAATAGTCGGCGTGGCGCGAGACGAGGACGCGCGCCACCACCTCGCCCTCCATCACCGCGCCGATCTCGACCGGGGCGGCATAGGACTTCGCCGCGCTCATGCGGCCGCGCATGTAGGGGTCGAGCGACAGCCACAGCGTCTCGAGCAGCAGCTCGCCCTCGCGGGGGGCGGCGATCGGCGCCCGCTCCAGGCGGAAGTCGGTGAGCTTCGGCTCGCCCTCGGGGCGGCTCGCCAGCACGATGCGGGAGGAATTGATCTCGGCCACGGATGCGGCTCCTGACGGTACAGCGGAGGGAGAGGCCGGCGCCCGGCCGGCCGGTGTTTCGAGGACGGCTCCCCCCACGGTGTAGCAGAAATGCAGACGGCGCCCCTGGGGGCGCCGTCGCAGTGTCCCGGACGAGGGGTCCGGAGAGAGCGTCCGGCTTACTGGCAGTAGTGCCGCAGGCCGTCGTAGCCGAGGTAGGTGCCCGTGTTCGGGTCGAACGAGCGGTACTTCGACGAGCAGTAGTCATACCAGCCCGGCGAGAAGGCGGCGTAGCCACCGGCCGGGGGAACCGAGTCGCCGCCCTGCACCGTCTCGATGCGGCCTGCGGCACCCTCGTAGTAGGTGACGCTCGGTGCGGCATAGACCGGCGCGGCCACCACGGCACCGGTGACGACACCGGCGGCGAAGGCACCCGGCCACCAGCCCCAGCCATAGCCCGGCCGGTTGTAGTAGCGGCGATTATTGTAGTAGCGGTTGTTGTAGTGCCGGTGGTTGTGGTTGTTGTTGTAGCTGCGGTTGCGATTGTGGTTGTTCGCGTAACGATTGTTGTTGCGCGGATTGCCACGCCGCACCGACGGCTGCGTCACCTTGCGGGTGTTGCTCGTCCGCACGGTCTTCGAACGGTTGACGCTCGTCGAACGATTGACGTTCTTGGAGCGGTTGGGGTTGGCCTTACGGTTGGCCTGCGCGCGCTGGCCGCCCTTGTTGCCACCCTGCTTCTTGATCTCTTTCTGCTGCGCAGCAGCAGGCGTGGCCGTCACGGTGGCCGCGATGGGCGCCGTCGCGATGAGCGCGGCGGCCAGCATCAACATCATTTTGCGCATCACTGCGCCTCCCGTTCTAGTTCTGGTTCTCGTCGCGTAACGCCTGCGACGCACGTTTGGTTCTCAAACGCTTTGGATGGGCGATACCTACGGCTGCGAAGATGAACCGCACCTGAACCCGGCGCAGATACCGCCTGAGCCTCGTGGGACAGGCGATACTCTGGCATCCGACTCACATGGCCACCGGTCACAACGGCTTCAACCCCGCCTCGATATCGCGGCGGTGCGGCTCGAACGCCGGCGGCAGCGCCAGCTTCGTGCCCATCGTCTCGGCCGGCTCGTCGGCGGAAAAGCCCGGGCCGTCGGTGGCGATCTCGAACAGCAGGCCGCCCGGCTCGCGGAAATACAGGCTGCGGAAATAGAAGCGGTCGACGACGCCGCTGTTCGCCACCCCGAACGAGGCGAGCCGCTTCACCCAGGCGCGATGTTCCTGGTCGTCGGGAACGCGGAAGGCGATGTGGTGGACGCCGCCGGCGCCGGGCCGGGCGACGGTGAGGTCGGGCCGGACGGCGACGTGCAGCTCCGCCGCCGCACCGCCGGCGCCCATCTCGAAGACGTGAACGCGGTGGTTCGGCGACACCGGATCGGGATAGTCGCGGACGGCGCGCATGCCCATCACCTCGGTCAGCACCGCCGCCGTCGGCGCGAGTTCCGGCACCGTCATGGTGATCGGCCCGAGGCCGCGGATCTGCCGCTCGGCCGGCACCGGGCTCTTCTCCCACGGGTGCGCCGGCCCCGTGCCGCCGTCGTCGACGAGGGCGAGGCGCTGGCCCTCCGGGTCGGTGAAGTCGAGCACGCCGCGGCCGTCGCGCACCGTCGGCTCGGCGACCGAGACGCCGGCGCTGGCGAGATGCGCGCGCCACCAGTCGAGCACGCCGTCGCCGGCGACGCGCAGGCCCGTCAGCGTGACGGTGCGGCTGCCGCGGCGCTCCGGCGGCGCCGGCCAGTCGAAGAAGGTGAGGTCGGTGCCCGGCGAGCCGTGCTTGTCGGCATAGAACAGGTGATAGGCGGTGACGTCGTCCTGGTTCACCGTCTTCTTGACGAGGCGCATGCCGAGCACGCCGGTGTAGAAGGCGTGGTTGCCGGGGGCGTCGGCGGAGACCGCGGTGACGTGGTGGATGCCGGTGAGCTGCACGGGACGACCTCCGGGTTGGCGGCCGCGGCGTTGCCGGGGCCGGCGGTCAGGCGGATGGCGCGGCGGGCTCGGCGCGCGCGGGGATGGGCGGCGGCCGCCGGCTCGCCGCCGCTTCGGCGATCAGCCGGTCGGAGGCCTCCTCGATGCCGCGCTCGAGCTTGGCGAGGAACTCCCGCCGGGGCATGCCGGGGGCGATCGGCGGCAGGAACTCGACGATGATCGTGCCGGGATAGCGCAGCCACGAGCGCCGCGGCCAGTAGAGGCCGGAATTGAGCGCGACCGGCAGGCACGGCGCGGCGCACGCCTCGTAGATGTAACCGACGCCGACCTTGTAGGCCGGCGGGGCGCCCGGCTTCGTGCGGGTGCCCTCGGGAAAGATGATCACCTGGCGGCCCTCGGCGATCGCCTGCTTCGCCCGTTGCGTCATCTCGATGAGGGCGCGGGCGCCGGCGCTGCGGTCGATGGCGATCATGCCCATCTGGCGCGTCCCGAAGCCGAAGATCGGGATGCGGCCGAGCTCGTGCTTGAGCACGAAGGCGGCCGAATCGAACATCGGGATGAGCGCGAAGGTCTCCCACATCGCCTGGTGCTTGGCGGCGACGAGGAAGCCGCCCTCCGGGATGTTCTCGAGCCCCCGCCACTCGACGCGGGTGCCGCCGACGACGCGGTGCAGCCAGACGACGATCCGCCCCCACAGCTTGACCAGCGGCCAGGCGCGCCGGTCCGGCAGCAGGAAGAACGGCCAGATCACCAGGAGCATCAGCCAGGTGAAGCCGTAGAGCAGGACCGTGAAGGAGAGCGAGCGGAGGACGACGATCACGTGGGAGAATCGCACGAGGGAGAACCGGCAGCGAGGGATCGGCGGCGTCTGGCCCGGAGGACCGGGGCCCGCTCACAACGTCGTCGACTGGTCCGCACCGGTGGATGGGCCGCCGGCGCGCTCGACGAGGAGGCGGGCGCGGGCGAGGAGATACTTCAGATATTCGGCGCCGAGAAGCCTCGCGGCGGCCGGATTGCGCCACCAGGCGTCGAGGCCGAGCTCGCTGCGCACCACCGGATAGGGAATCAGCGTCCGGTCCGGCAGCGCCTCGGCGAATTCCGCCAGCGAGCGCGGGATGTGATAGGCGCTGGTTACCACCATCACCGAGCGGAAGCCGTGCGCCTCCACCCATTTGCGCGCCTCGGCGGCGTTGCCGATGGTGTCGGCGGCCTCGCGTCCGAAGTCGACGCAGCAGCCGTTGAAGGCGGCGAGCGACGGCTTGTCCTTCGCCACCGCCGCCTCGCTCACCTGCGGATTGACGCCGGAGATCAGCATGCGCGACGCCCGGCCGGCGGCGAGCAGGGCGATGCCGTTGGGGATGCGCTCGGCGCCGCCGGTGAGCACGACGATGCCGTCGGCACGCGCATCGGCGGGCGGCGCGGCGGTCGTCACGATCCAGACGAAGCGGGAGAAGTCGACGGCGATCACGACCGCCACCAGCGCGACCGCGAGCAGCAGCACGCGCGCCAGCCGGGAGCGCCCACGCACCCGGCGTGCCGGCTCTGCGGCCGCGCGGGTGTCGCGTCGGGCAGGCACCTTCGATGCGGTGTCGGGCCAGCCGGTCACGGACATTCCACCAAGCTAGCGCGGAATTACGTCTGCGGCGAGGCGCTTCGCGCGGGCTGGTTTCACGCGAGGCTGCCGTGACGCGCGGCTCCCGCCACGCGAGGGGCCGTCAGGCGAGGGTGGCGAGGTGGCGCTGCACCGCCAGCCGCGACGTCGCCGTGGTCAGCATCGTCACGACGAGGACGATGGCGGCGACGCCGACATAGCCGGCGATGCCGATGGTGGCGGTGCCGAAGAGGTCGGTGGTGGGGTCGGCCCCCTCGACGGTACCGGCGAGCCCGAGCAGGGCAAAGCTGACGGCCGCAGCCACCGCGCCGGCGAGCGCCCCCTTCAGGCCGACGACGAGGAAATGGCGGCCGAACTCGGCGGCGATGAAGCGATCCTCGGCGCCGACGAAGTGCAGCACCTCGATCACCTGGCGGTTGGAGGCGATCGCCGCCCGGGTGGCGAAGACGACGCTGAGCGCCATCGCCGCCAGCACCAGCCCGAGAATGCCGAGGCCGCCGAGCACCGCCGTGGTCGCGAGGCCGGCGAGCCGCGCCGCCCAGGCGGTGTGATCGTCGACGCTCGCGCCGGGGATCGCGGCGGCAAGATCGGTCGCGAGCTTGGCGAGGTCGGCGCGCTCGGCGTCGACGATCTCGACGGAGACCAGCCGCGGCACCGGCAGCGTCTCGAGGTCGATGCCGGTGCCGAGCCACGGCTCGACGAGGGCGCGCGTCTCCTCCGCCGTCAGCGCGTGCACGGCGCCGACGCCCGGCATGGCGCCGGCGATCTCCACCGCGCGCGCCGTCGCCGCGGCGAGATCGATGCCGTCGCGCGGACGGATCTGCACGGTGACCTCGCGGGCGATGTCGGACTGCCAGGAGGCGGCCGCGTCGGCGATGACGGAGACGGCGCCGACGGTGAGGCTGGCGAGGTAGGCCATGATGGCGATGACGAGCACGAGGGCGCGGCTCGCCACGGCGCCGGGCGGCACGATCGGCGTCTGCCCGGCATGGGCGCCACCGCCGCTCCACGGCATGAAGCGGGAGAGCCCGGCCGGCAGGCCGGGGCGGCGGGCGCCCCCGGCCGGGCCGGCCCGCGCCAGCGGGTCCTGCGGCCTCACCGGATGATCTCGAGGCGGCCGTCGGTGATGACGAGCCGGCGGGCGTCCACCTGGTCCATCAGCGCGATGTCGTGGGTGGCGATGACGACGGCGGTGCCGAGGCGGTTGAGCTCGATGAACAGCCGCAGCAGGCGGCGGGCGAGCGGCGGGTCGACGTTGCCGGTCGGCTCGTCGGCGAGCAGCATCTCCGGCTGGGTGATGAGGGCGCGCGCGATCGCCACGCGCTGTTTCTCGCCGCCCGACAGCACCGGCGGGAAGGCGTCGAGCCGCTCGCCGAGGCCGACCCAGCGCAACAGCTCCTTGACGTCGTGGCGGTAGTCGCTCTCGTCGCGGCCGAGCACGCGCAGCGGCAGCGCGACGTTCTCGTAGGTGGTCAGGTGGTCGAGCAGGCGGAAGTCCTGGAAGACCACGCCGATGCGCCGGCGCAGCGTCGGCAGCTCGGTCTTCGACACCGTGGCGGTGTCGCGGCCGAAGACGCGGATGAGGCCGCGCGTCGGCCTGAGCGACAGGAACAAGAGGCGGATCAGCGAGGTCTTGCCGGCGCCCGAGGGGCCGGTGAGGAACTGGAACGAGCTGGCCGGGATGTGGAAGGAGAGGTCGCGCAGGACCTCCGGGCCCATGCCGTACCGCAGCCCGACGTTCTCGAAGCGGATCACGCGGTGAAGACTCCCATCGCGGCAAGGAAGGGAACGGGACGGCCCTGCACGGGTTGGCCCTGCACTCGTCGGCCACCGCCCATGACGGGCAATTGCGGCGAAAGCGGTGATCGCAGATTAACCGCGTCTTCCGCAACCCGTAGCCGGTCCGGCACGCAACCCTTCGTCTTTTCCGCTCGTTAACCGGCGACGGCGGATTGTCCTCCCGTCGCCGCACGGGGGTCGGGTCCGGAAAGGTCTCGCACCGCGGGACGGGAGCAGTCTTAGATGGCACGCATCCTTCTTGCGGAGGACGACGAAGCGGTCCGACGGTTCGTGCGCCGGGCGCTCGAGCTCGACGGCCACGACATCGTCGAGACGGCGGATGGCTCGACGGCGCTCGACGTGCTCGCCGGCTCGCGCGAGCCCTTCGATCTGCTGCTGAGCGACATCACCATGCCCGAGCTCGACGGCATCGCCCTCGCCCACGCGGCGCACGCCGCCCGGCCGCTGCTGCCGATCGTGCTGATGACGGGCTATGCCGAGCGCCGCGAGGTTGCGGCCGGCCTCGCCTCGGTGGTGCGGGTCGTGGTGGCAAAGCCATTCACTCTGGTCGAGCTGCGCCGCCAGGTCGGCCGCGTGCTCGCGACGTGCGGGCAGGTCGCGGCCTGACGGGCGAAGGTGGCCCCGGAGGCGCCGCGCGGCGGCCGAAACTGCGCCCCTTGCGTCTCGTCCTGGCAGCGCCGGCGGCGTCGCGCTTCAATTCCTTACGCTTCAAGTCCCGGTGATCTCGGCCCGACGCGCGCGGCTGTGATTTGCTGCCCGGTTCCCGATGCTCCTAGCGTCACGGCGTCGAAATCGGGACAGGAGCCCGCCTCATGCGCCGCACCGTGCCGCTCTGCACTCTCGTTGCCCTGCTCGCCGCCGCACCGGCCTCAGCGCAGGTCTCGACGGTGCCGGACACCACCAACAAGTTCGTCAGGACGATGCAGTTCTTCGGCGACCAGGGACCGCTGACGAACACGACGGTCTTCACCGTGCCGGCGAACCGAAACTTCCGCGTCACCGACCTGATCGTCTACTCCCGCGGCGCCAGCAACTGCCTCGTCATTTTCCCCGGCAAGACGGCTGAGTTCTTCGTGCCGACCGGGACGATGGAGACGTTCCAGTTCGCCAGCGGACCGACCTACGGGCCCGGGGAAAACGTCGAACTCGGCAACGACGCCCGCGTCCAGGGCGGCGGCAACAACTGCGCGATGACCTGGACGCTGATGGGCTACACGTTCCGGGCGCAGTGAGAGAAGCCGCAGCGCGGAACCGTGCCGGCCCCTGCCGCGCTCAGTTGCGCGGCAGCAGGCGGTCCAGGTAGTCGAGCTCGAGCTGCGGGCGGCTCGGGTCGCCGAGGCGGCGGCGCAGCTCGTCGAGGATGCGGCGGGCACGCTGCACGTCGATCTCGTCGGGCACGCGCACGCTGGTGCCGAGGTCGGGGCCCTCGGTGCGCCGCATCCGCCCGAGCGGATCCTCGTTCATCGCCGACGGCGCCTGGCCGCCCGGCCCCGGGCCCGGCTGGCCCTCTCCCATCATCTGCTCGGCCATCTGCTGGGCGCCACGACGCAGCGCGTCGAGGGCGTCGCCCTGCGGGCCGATGGCGCTGCCGGCCTGGCCCTCACCGAGGGCGTCACGCGCCTGGCCCATCGCCTCGCCGGCCTGTCCGAGCGAGCCGTTGCCCTGACCTTGGCCCTGACCCTGTCCTTGACCCTGCGCCTGCCCCTGTCCCTCGCCCTCCTGGCCGTCCTGTCCCTGCCCCTGCTGCTGGCCTTCGCCGGGCTGCTGGCCCGGCTGCTGGCCCTGGCCCATCTGGTCGAGCAGGCGCTGCAGCTGCTCGGCGAGCTGGCCCTGGCCCTCCTGCAGGCGCCGCATCGCCTCGGCCATCTCCTCCGGCGACATCTCCCCCTGCTGGCCGGGCTGCTGGCCGCCGCGGTCGAGCCGGTAGGTCTCGTCCATCAGCCGCTGCTGTTCCTGGATCATGCGGCCGAGCTCGTCGAGCGGACCTTCGCCCTGCTGGCCCTCGCCGGGCTGCATCGGCCGGGCCGCCTGCAGGTTCTCCAGCATCTGCTGGAGCTGCGACAACAGCTGCTGCGCCGCCTCGGTGGAGCCCTGGCGCGCCAGCTCCTCGATCTTGTCGAGCATGCGGTCGAGATCCTGCGGGCGCAGCATCTGCGTGTTCGGGTCCATCGGCTGCGCGGCCTGCGGGTTCTGCCGCATCTGCTCGGCGAGCGAGGCGAGGAAGTTCTCCATCGCCTTGCGCAGCTCCTGGGTGAGCTTGGCGATCTCCTCCTCCGAGGCGCCGTTCTCGAGCGCCTTGCGCAGCGCCTCCTGGGCGTCGCGCAGCTCGCGGGCGGCGAGCGACAGGTCGCCGTCCTCGATGGCAAGCGCCAGGCTCCAAAGCTCGTCGAGCACCGCCGTCAGCTGCTCGTCGCCCTCCGCCCGGACGAGATGGCCGTAGGCGAGTCGCATGCCGACATAGCTCGAGGAGGAATCGAACAGCCCTTCCGGGGCGATCATCAGCGCGTCGAGCGCGTCGATCACCCGCGTCTGCGCCCCGGAATCGAGGGCGAGGTTGCGGCGCTGCTCGACGACGGCGCGGGCGAGCGGCTTGCGGAAGGCGCGCTCCGGCAGCGTCACCTCGATCGTCCGGCTGCGGCCCTCCTGGCCGGCCTCGTCGCGCACCACCAGCGTCAGGTCGACCTTGGCGCCCGCCCACGGATGGCTGGTGAAATCCTGGATGGTCTTGGTCGAGCCGGAGCGGGCCCGGTGCGCCGGCAGCGCCAGCGCCGCCTGCGGCGCGGCGACGAGCGGCCGCAGGCCGGTGGTGGCGGCATCCTTCGGGGCGAACTCGGCGCGGCCGTCGACGACGCCATAGTCGTCGCCGACCTCGTAGGTGAGCTCGAGCGCGCCGCTGACGGCGACCTTCGGCTCGCCCACCCAGGCGATCGTCGGCGGCTGGTCGGGCTCCACCGCGAAGGCCCAGCGGGCGAGTTCGGCGTCGCCGCGCCGGATCGACACGGCACCGTCGGCATCCAGCGGCACGCGGTATTCCCGCACCGCCAGTGGCCCGGCGGCGGCGGCCGCGGCCTGCGCCGCCACGGCGGGACGGGCGGCGTCGGCGTCGGCCGGCGCGGCGACCTCCACCGGCGTCGGACCGTCCGGCCCGTCGGCGAGCACCACCGCGTCGGCGGCGCCGTGCAGGCGGACGACGACCTCGCTGCCGGCGGGCATGCGCAGCGGCGCGTTCGAGGCGACGCGGCCCTCGCCGGTGAGGAACACCGGGGCGCGGCCGGTATAGGGCGGCGGCGACACCCAGGCGTCGAGGCGCATCGGCGGCTCGGACGCCGGAACGCTCAGCGGCGCGAAGGCAGAGCCCATGCGGCCGAGATAGTCGCCGGCGCCGGCGAAGACGCCGATGAACAGCAGCGCGCCGACGAGGGCACGCGCCGCCCACGGGTCGCGGCGGAACAGCGCCGGCCGCGGCGTGCCGGCCTTCAGGTCGGCAAGCGCACTCTCCATGCGGGCGCGGTGGGCGCGCCACAGCGCCGCCGTGGCGGGATCGTCGCCGGCGCTCGCCAGGCCGTCCTCGACGGCGGTGAGCGGGCGGTGGGTGGTGCCGGACACCGTCTCGATGCGGCGCACGGCCTCGTCGCGGCGCGGCGAGCGCACGCGCGCCAGCGCCACCAGCGGCACCAGCAGCATCGCCGCGAGCGCGAGCATCATTGCGACGCGCAGCCAGCCGGGAACGACGAACCAGACGCCGAGGAAGGAGAGGGCGGCGAACAGGGCGAGGACGCCGACGATGCCCGCCAGCGGCGGCCACAGCCGTTCCCACCACAAGGCGAGGCCGGCGCGGCGGACGAGCCGTTCGATGCGCCCGGCGGGAGCGGCGGCGGGCGATGCGGAGCGGCGGTGCGCGCGGTCGATCATCGTCAGGCAATCCCACGAACGCCGCGCGGATCCCCACGCGGCTGCCGGCCCCCATGCAACCCTGCAGCCAATATGCCGCGATTTTGGGGCACGACCAGCCCTGCGACGATCGGTGTCCGGGATCACCCGGCGAAAGCGCCGTGGTGGCCGGCTATCGCGGGTCGCTGCTCCCGCCCGGCGGGAGGCTCCGCCTGCCCGGCGAGGGCGCTGGCAGCGGTCGCTGGCGCGGTCAGTCCGTGGGCGTCAGCCAGTCGGGGAGGCGATCGAGACCGATCAGCTCGTCATAGGTCGGCCGCGGCCGCACGACAGCGAAGCGGTCGCCGTCGACGAGCACCTCCGGCACCAGCAGGCGGGTGTTGTAGGTGCCGGCCTGCACCGCCCCGTAGGCGCCGGCGGAGAACACCGCCAGGAGGTCGCCGGCGGCGACCGGCGTCATCGCCCGGGCGAGCGCCAGGAAGTCGCCGGATTCGCAGACCGGCCCGACCACGTCGACGCGCCGCAGCGGCGCGTGCCGCGCCGCCTCGCGGACGGGCCGCACCTCGTGGTGAGCGTCGTAGAGGGTCGGGCGGATGAGGTCGTTCATCCCGGCGTCGACGATGACGAAGCTCTTCGCCTCGCCCTCCTTCACGTAGACGATCTCGGTGACGAGGATGCCGGCATTGCCGGCGATCAGCCGACCGGGCTCGAACAGCACCCGGCAGCCGAGCCGGTTGGCATGCTTCTCCACCACCGCCGCATAGGCGGCCGGATCGGGCGGCGGCGACAGATCGTCGCGGTAGGGGATGCCGAGGCCGCCACCGAGGTCGACGTGCTCGATCGCGTGGCCGTCGGCACGCAGGTGGCCGATCAGTTCGCCGAGCCGGGAGAAGGCGTCGTCGAAGGGCTGAAGCTCGGTGATCTGCGAGCCGATGTGCATGTCGATGCCGTGGACGGCGAGCCCCGGCAGCGCGGCGGCGCGGGCATAGGCGTGGCGTGCCTCCTGCCACGGGATGCCGAACTTGTTCTCCGACTTGCCGGTCGAGATCTTCGCGTGGGTGCGGGCGTCGACGTCCGGGTTGATGCGCAGCGACACCGGTGCGACGCGGCCGGCGGCGGTGGCGACCTCCGACAGCCGCTCGAGCTCCGGCAGCGATTCGACGTTGAAGCAGAAGATCTCTTCGGCGAGCGCGTAGGCCATCTCGGCGGCGGTCTTGGCGACGCCGGAGAAGACGATGCGGCTGCCCGGCACGCCGGCGGCGCGCGCCCGGCGCAGTTCGCCCTCGGAGACCACGTCCATGCCGGCGCCGAGGCGGGCGAGCGTCGCCAGCACCGCCTGGTTGGAGTTCGCCTTCATGGCGTAGCAGACCAGCCCGTCGAGGCGCGCCACGGCCTGCGAGAACACCCGGTAGTGCCGGGTCAGCGTCGCCGTCGAGTAGATATAGACGGGCGTGCCGACGGCGGCGGCGATCGCCGGCACCGGCACGTCCTCGGCGTGGAGCACGCCGTCGCGGTAGTCGAAATGATGCACGGTACGGGCCCCGGGAGGACGGCGGCGGCGGTCAGAGCAGCGGGTCGAGCACGAACGGCTCCAGCGGCGCGCGCGGGCCGCTCGGACGGTCGGGCTTGGCCGGCACGGTGTTCTCGCGCGGGTTCGAATCCGGCGGGAACTCGAGGCCGCCGCGGCGGCCGCAGCCGGCGGTCGACATCAGGGCGGCGACGACGAGGCCGGCCGCGACGAGGCGCAGCGCGGTGGCGCCGGCGGTCGGTCGAAAAGTCGGCATGCCGGTCAGCGTCTCCGTCTCGGACGGCGCGATCATAGCGAAGCGGCGCCGCACCGGAAGGGGCGCGATGGCGGTCACGGCGCCCGCCGGCCGCGACCGCGCGGCTTGCCCTCGCCGGCGAGGCGTCGCGCCCAGGCCTGCGCCTGCCGGCGGACATTCGCCGGCGCCGTGCCGCCATAGCTGGTGCGGCTCTTCACCGAGGCGTCGACCGTCAGCACGGCGCGCACCTCCTCGCCGATGCGCGGCTCGATCGCCTGCATGTCGGCGAGCGGCAGCCGGTCGAGCGAAACGCCCTTCTCGGCGGCGGCGGCGACGATCGAGCCGGTGACGTGGTGGGCCTCGCGGAAGGGCAGGCCGAGCACGCGCACCAGCCAGTCGGCGAGGTCGGTGGCGGTGGCGTAGGAGGCGCCGGCGGCCTTGCGCATCGCCCGCGCGTCCGGCTCGAGGTCGCGCACCATGCCGGCGGTGGCGGCGAGCGCCAGCGACAGGTTGGTGAGCGCGTCGAAGGTCGGCTCCTTGTCCTCCTGCATGTCCTTCGAATAGGCGAGCGGCAGGCCCTTCATCACCACGGTCAGGGTGGTGAACGCGCCGAGGATGCGGCCGACCTTGGCGCGCACCAGCTCGGCCGCGTCGGGATTGCGCTTCTGCGGCATGATCGACGAGCCGGTGGTGAAGCGGTCCGACAGCCGCACGAACGAGAACGGCGCCGAGCACCAGACGACGATTTCCTCGGCGAGCCGCGACAGATGCACCGAGGCGATCGAAGCGGCGGCGAGCGATTCGAGGGCGAAGTCGCGGTCGGAGACGGCGTCGAGCGAGTTCGCCGTCGGCCGGTCGAAGCCGAGCGCCGCCGCCGTGGCGTGCCGGTCGATCGGGAACGAGGTGCCGGCGAGCGCCGCCGAGCCGAGCGGGCACTCGTTCAGGCGCCTGCGGGCGTCGGCGACGCGGCCGCGGTCGCGCGACAGCATCTCCACATAGGCGAGCAGGTGGTGGCCGAACGTCACCGGCTGCGCCGTCTGCAGGTGGGTGAAGCCCGGCATGACGGTGCGGGCGTGCTCGGCCGCCTTCTCGACCAGCGCCGTCTGCACGTCCTTCATGCCGGCGTCGAGGGTGTCGAGGGCGTCGCGCACCCACAGGCGGAAGTCGGTCGCCACCTGGTCGTTGCGCGAGCGCGCCGTGTGCAGGCGGCCGGCCGTCGGGCCGATCAGCTCGGCGAGGCGCGCCTCGACGTTCATGTGGATGTCTTCGAGCGCCCGCGAGAAGGTGAAGCTGCCCGCCTCGATCTCCGCCAGCACGGCCTCGAGCCCGCGTGCAATCTCCGCGGCATCTTCCGCCGCGATGATGCCGCGATCGGCGAGCATGGCCACGTGCGCCCTGGAGCCGGCGATGTCCTGGCGGTAGAGCGCCTTGTCGAAGTCGATCGAGGCGTTGATCTCGGCCATGATGGCGTCGGGCGCGGCGGCGAAGCGGCCGCCCCACATGCGGTTGCGGCCGGCGGTCTCGGTCATCGGGCGTAGGCTCCGGGCTGGCGCCGGGATCGGGCGGCGGGACGGGCGGAACGGATTGAGTGGAGACGATGGTCGATGAGTGACGATGATGACAGCGGACCGGCCGAACCGACGGTGAAGCGCCGACGCCGCCCGTCGCTCAAGGTGCTGTTGATCGCCGCCCTCGCCGGCATCGTCGCCGGAGTGGCGGCGGTAGCGGCGGTATACGTGATCGGCGGCGTCGGAGGCAACGACGAGCAGGCCGTCGTCTCCTGCGAGGGCGCCGTGCCGACCGCGGCGGCGCTGCGGACGATGGCGCACGGCGAGGTGGCGGCCTTCACGCCGGCCGACAACCCCGTCTGGGTGGGGGACCTGTCGTTCGTGCGCCCTGACGGCACGCCGGGGACGATCGCCGACTTCGCCGGCCGGACCGTGCTGCTCAATCTCTGGGCCACGTGGTGCGCGCCCTGCCGGGAGGAGATGCCGGCGCTCGACGACCTGCAGGCCTCCCTCGGCAGCCCGGCCTTCGAGGTCGTCGCCATCAATGTCGATACCCGCGACGACGGCCGCGATGTCCGTTTCCTCGAGGAGACCGGCATCACCCACCTGGCGCGCTACGCCGATCGCTCGATGGCCGTCTTCAACACGCTGAAGGGCCGCGCGCTCGCGGTCGGCATGCCGACGACGCTGATCGTCGACGGCAGCGGCTGCCAGCTCGGCGTGCTGCATGGCCCGGCCGCGTGGGATTCGGCCGATGCGAAGGCCCTGATCGCCCGCGCCCTCGATCCGACGGCGGGCGGCGAGGCGGAGGGCGAGGCGGCGGCGGAGAAGCCGGCGGCCCACTGACGGCGCGGCACTGACGACGCGGGATCGACGGCGGGGTGCGGCGAGGATGGGGCATCGAGGCCCCATCCCGCCGCTCACTCCGGATAGCGGCCGGTGTCGAGCCAGGCGGAGACGTCGAGGCCGGTGAGGGCCTGGAACTCCGTGAGATCGTCGCGGAAGACGTCGGCGAGGTGGGCCGCGTCGGTGCGCGTCAGCACCGAGGGATACTCGACGCGCTTCTTCTTGCTGTTGACGTGCAGGGCCTCCAGGTCGGCCGGGAAGGGCGGCACGCCCAGGAACTCCGTCACCTTGGCGAGCGCCGTGCGGTGGCTCTTGAACAGCTCCTCCGACGTCAGCGGCAGCAACTGCGCGCGCGGATAGAGCGTCAGGAAGCGGCGCACCTGCGCGCCGTAGAAGCCGCGCTCGACATAGGAGTGGACACGCTGCGAGTGCCCGGTCTGGCCGGCGTCGGCGACCCGCTGGCGACCGCCGCGGATCGCTTCCTCGAACAGCAGCTTGTCCTCGCCGCGCGCATAGGCCATCGCCCACTGCGAGAACGCCCGGTCGATCGGGTTGCGGAACACGACGATGAAGCGGATGTCCGGGCTGTAGGCGCGGATGCGATCGAGCGACGGCGGCCAGAAGAAATAGACCGGCGTGCACTCGCCGCTGATCGTCGCGTCCGGATAGACGGGAAAGAGGCGGTGGTAGCGCCGATAGTCGGGCGCGCCCCAGTCTTGCGTCTCGTCGTCGAAGTAGTGCAGCTCCTTCGAGCCGCCGAGGCCGATCTGCGGATGCCGCTCGAGATAGGCGTGCAGGGTCGAGGTGCCGCCCTTCTGCACGCCGGCGACCAGGAAGCCGACCTTGAAGCCGGGCTCATCGTCGGCCCGCGGCAAGGCCTGCTTCTCGGCCTGCTTCTGCTTCTTGAAGGCCCGCTTCTTGATCTGCTCGGGCGTCAGTTCGCGGCGGCGCTTTTGGCGCTCGTCCGGCGTCAGCTGCTGGCGCTGCCTGCGCCGTTCGTCCTTCCGCGCCTGCTTGGCAGCCTTGAGCGCTGCCTCGTCACTGGCCGTCATCGCGTCGGCACAGCCTTTTCGCCGCGGTAGTCGTAGAAGCCGCGCTGCGTCTTGCGGCCGAGCCAGCCGGCCTCGACGTACTTCACGAGCAGCGGACAGGGCCGGTACTTGGTGTCGGCGAGCCCCTCGTAGAGCACCTGCATGATCGACAGGCAGGTATCGAGGCCGATGAAGTCGGCGAGTTGCAGCGGCCCCATCGGGTGATTGGCGCCGAGCCGGAGCGCCGTGTCGATCGCCTCGACCGAGCCGACGCCCTCGTAGAGGGTGTAGATCGCCTCGTTGATCATCGGCAGCAGGATGCGGTTGACCATGAAGCCGGGGAAGTCCTCGGCCACCGCGATCGTCTTGCCGAGCCGGGCGCAGAACACCTTCGAGCTCTCGAAGGTCTCGTCCTCGGTGGCGATGCCGCGGACGAGCTCGATCAGCTCCATCAGCGGCACGGGGTTCATGAAGTGGATGCCGATGAAGCGCTCCGGCCGGTCCGTCGAGGCGGCGAGGCGGGTGATCGACAGGGACGAGGTGTTGGTGGCGAGGATCGCCTCGGGCTTCAAGAGCGGGCAGAGCTGCGCGAAGATCTTGCGCTTCACCTGCTCGTTCTCGGTGGCCGATTCGATGACGAGGTCGGCGTTGCCGAGGTCGTCGAGATTGTTGGCCGGGCCGATCGCCGATAGCGCGGCGACCTTCGCCTCCTCGCTGATGAAGCCGCGGGCGTGCTGGCGGGTGAGGTTGCCGTTGATGGTGGCGAGGCCCGACTGCACGCGCTCCGGCGTGACGTCGTTCAACAGCACGGTGTAGCCGGCGAGCGCGCAGACATGGGCGATGCCGTTGCCCATCTGGCCGGCGCCGATCACGCCGATGGTCTTCAATTCGCCTGCCATGATGCCGTTCGATCCCGCCGCGGGCGCGTTCGCGCCTCTCCGTCTGTCCGTTCTTCCGTCTGCACGCTCATTGTCGATGCACGCGCGGCGGTCGGCAAGCCGCCGCGCGAACATCCGTCCTGTCAACGCTTCAACTTGGCGACTTCCGATGCGAACTCCGGGATCGCGGTGAACAGGTCGGCGACGAGGCCGTAGTCGGCGACCTGGAAGATCGGCGCCTCCTCGTCCTTGTTGATCGCCACGATCACCTTGGAATCCTTCATGCCGGCGAGATGCTGGATGGCGCCGGAGATGCCGCAGGCGACGTAGAGATCGGGCGCCACCACCTTGCCGGTCTGGCCGACCTGCCAGTCGTTCGGCGCGTAGCCGGCGTCGACGGCGGCGCGGCTCGCGCCGATCGCCGCGCCGAGCGCGTCGGCGAGCGGCGTGATCACCGCCTGGAACTTCTCCGCCGAGCCGAGCGCGCGGCCGCCGGAGACGATCACCTTCGCCGAGGCGAGTTCCGGCCGGTCGGAGGCCGAGAGTTCGGCGCCGACATAGCTCGAGACGCCCGGGTCGGCGGCGGCGGAGACCGCCTCGACGGGAGCGGCCGCGCCGCCCTCGCCGGTCGACTGGAACGAGGCGGTGCGCACGGTGACGACCTTCTTGGCGTCGGTCGCCGTCACCGTCTGGATGGCGTTGCCGGCGTAGATCGGCCGCCTGAAGGTGTCGGGCGAGATCACCGCGATCACTTCCGACACCTGCATGACGTCGAGGAGGGCGGCGACGCGCGGCATGACGTTCTTCGCCGAGGCGGTGGCGGGGGCGACGATCGCGTCGTAGCCGGGCGCGAGCTGGACGATCAGCGCGGCGAGCGGCTCGGCCAGCGCGTGGGCGAGCGCGGCGTCCTCGGCGACCAGCACCTTCGCGACGCCGTCGAGCTTGGCGGCGGCGTCGGCGGCGGGCCGGCAGCCCTGGCCTGCGACCAGCACGTGGATGTCGCCGCCCATCGCCTTGGCGGCGGTGAGGGCCTTCGAGGTCGCGTCCTTCAGGGTGGCGCCGTCGTGCTCGGCGAGAAGCAGCGTCGTCATCAGAGAACTCCCGCCTCGTCCTTGAGCTTGGCCACGAGCTCGGCCACCGAGCCGACCTTGACGCCGGCCTTGCGGCCGCCCGGCTCCTCGGTCTTGACCACCTTTAGGCGTGGCGCCGGATCGACGCCGAAATCGGCCGGCGACTTCTCGTCGATCGGCTTCTTCTTCGCCTTCATGATGTTGGGCAGCGACGCGTAGCGCGGCTCGTTGAGGCGCAGGTCGGTGGTGACGATCGCCGGCATCGTCAGCGACACCGTCTCGAGGCCGCCGTCGATCTCGCGGGTGACGTCGACCTTGCCGTCGCCAACGACCACCTTCGAGGCGAACGTGCCCTGGGCCCAGCCGAGCAGGGCTGCGAGCATCTGGCCGGTCTGGTTGCTGTCGTCGTCGATCGCCTGCTTGCCGAGGATGACGAGGCCCGGGGCCTCGGCGTCGACCACCGCCTTCAGGATCTTGGCGACCGCCAGGGGCTCGACCTCGACGTCGGTCTTCACGTGAATGCCGCGGTCGGCGCCCATGGCGAGGCCGGTGCGGATCGTCTCGGCCGCCTTGTCGGCGCCGATCGAAACGATCACCACCTCGGTCGCCTTGCCGGCTTCCTTCTGGCGCAGCGCCTCCTCGACGGCGATCTCGTCGAAGGGGTTCATCGACATCTTGACGTTGGCGAGGTCGACCCCGGAGCCGTCGGGCTTCACGCGGACCTTGACGTTGTAGTCGATGACCCGCTTCACGGGCACGAGGATCTTCATGTCCTGCTCAACCTTCTCCCTGGGAGGTCGGGGCCGGCGGGGCGGCCTGCGCCGCGGCGCCTGTGGCGGCCGGGGCGGATCGAAGCGCGGCGGACCCTACTGTTGCGGTGCAATGAGTGTCAACGCGGCGGCCTTGCGCAAGGACTGGATTCACTTGCGGGCGGCATTCACTTGCGGGACGGCCGGTCGAACAGGACGACGCCGCGGCGGCGCATCGGCACCACCAGCGCCGCCCCGGCGAGGAAGCCGCCGACGTGCGACCACCACGCCACCGCGCCCGCGGTGTCTGTGAGGGCGTTCCACACCTGCAGGGCGGCCCAGGCGAGGATCAGCCACGCCGCCGGCAGGCGGATCGGGATCGGGCCGAGCACCAGCACCCAGGCGCGGACGTGCGGGTGCAGCACGAGATAGGCGCCGACGACGCCGGCCACCGCCCCGGAGGCACCGATCATCGGCGCCTGCGAGCCCGGGTCGACGAACACGTGCGCCGCCCCCGCCGCAGCGGCACAGGCGAGGTAGAAGACGGCGAAACGGGCGTGGCCGAGGGCGTCCTCGATGTTGTCGGCGAACACCCAGACGAACGCCATGTTGCCGAGGAGGTGCATCCAGCCGGCGTGCAGGAAGGCGTAGGTGAGGAGCGTCGCCCACGCCGGAACGATCTCGAGGCCCGGCGCCAGCGCCGCCTCGCCGGTCAGCACCGCCGGCACCAGCCCGAGGGCGAGCACCAGACGGTCGAGGGTCTCCGGCCCGACGGCCAGCATCACCAGGAACACCGCCAGCGTCAGGGCGAGGACCGCATAGACCACCACCGGCGCGCCGATGTGGCGGTGCGGGTTGTCGTCGTGGATCGGGATGAACAAGCCGCCGCCCTTCCTGGTGCCGCCCTTGCTGATCGCGCCGCCCGCGTCGAAGGCGGAAGCCCCGTCGCCGCGCCCGCCGTCAGCGGTTCTGCCCGGGCACCCACAGGACGTCGGCGGTGCCGTCGGCGTTGGCGACGCGGGCGGCGACGAACAAGAGGTCCGACAGCCGGTTGAGATAGCGCACCGCGGCCGGGTTGACCTCTTCGACCGCGGCGAGCGCCACGGCGAGGCGTTCGGCGCGGCGCGCCACGGTGCGGCAGACGTGCAGCTCGGCAGCGAGCGGCGTGCCACCCGGCAGCACGAACGAGCGCAACGGCTGGAGGCGGGCGTTGAGCGCGTCGATCTCGCCCTCGAGCCGCTCCACCTGCGCCTCGACGATGCGCAGCGCTTCGTGGCGGGGCGGCGGGTCGTGCGGCGTCGCGAGGTCGGCGCCGAGGTCGAACAGGTCGTTCTGGATGCGCGCCAGAAGCGCGTCACAGGCGCTGTCGCCGGCGGCGATGGCGGCGATGCGGGCGCGGCCGAGGAAGGCGTTCGCCTCGTCGACGGTGCCGTAGGCCTCGACGCGGACGTCGGCCTTGGATCGGCGCGGGCCGGAGGCGAGGCCGGTGGTGCCGTCGTCGCCGGTGCGGGTGTAGATGCGGTTGAGCGCCACCATCGGACTGGTTCCCGTCGCTATCGGCTGGTGAAGTACACGGTCGCCATGATGACGATGATCGCCACGAACTGCAGGATCACCCGCCAGCGCATCAGCTTCTGCGACAGGTCCGGGCTGCCGCCGCGCAGCATGTTGTAGAGGCCGAGCAGCAGCACGACCGCGACGGCGGCGACCGCGAACGGCACGAGATTGTAGAAGAAGGTCGCCAAGACAGGGTCCTCGAACGGGGGGCGCGGCACCCGGCCGCCACCCGGCCCCGACCATATAGCGCACGCCGGCCCGATGCAGACGCCCATGCGCCGCAGGGCATCCCCGCGGCGCGGCGTGGCCGGCGGCCGGGTCAGGCCGTGCGGACCGCCCGCGGCGGCTCGCCCGCTTCGGAAGCGTCAGTGGCTTCGGAAGCTTCGTCGGCCGGCTCGGGCGGGGCCGCCGGTGCGCCGTGCTTGCGCATCTTGCGGGTCATAGCCTCGAGGAGGGCGATCGCGTCGTCGTCGTCCGGCCACAGCGCCACGGCCGCGGCCGCGACCGCGTGGGCCTCGGCGCGGTGGTCCTCGCGCCAGAGCGCCTGCGAGAGCAGCCGCCAGAGCGGGAAGAACGCCGGGTCTGGCGCTGCGTGGCGGCCGCCGATGCTGGCGACGAGGGCGGCAAGGCCGGGCGAAACGACGCCGTTCTCCGCCGCGCGCTTCGCCAGCTGGGCGATGGCGACGATCTCGGCCGCAGTGGCGCCGGCGTCGAGGGCCGCGGTGGTGGCGGCGGCGACGGCCG
>Ga0209902_100938_pt1 | contig 19719 bp, 18 predicted proteins | sample FECB27metaG_FD_188304 | JGI IMG/M metagenome (GOLD analysis project Ga0209902, IMG submission 188304) | Cyanobacterial communities from the Joint Genome Institute, California, USA - FECB-27 (SPAdes) (version 2) | ecosystem: Environmental > Aquatic > Thermal springs > Hot (42-90C) > Microbial mats...
GAACTGCCTCAAGAACGACAACATCATCTATATCGGCGATCTGGTTCAGAAGACCGAAGCGGAGATGCTGCGTACGCCGAATTTCGGCCGCAAGTCGCTCAACGAGATCAAGGAAGTCCTCTCCAGCATGGGCCTGCGCCTCGGCATGGAGATCCCCGGCTGGCCGCCCGAGAATATCGAGGAAATGGCCAAGAAGCTGGAACAGGAGATCATGGGCTGACGCCCATCGGGTCGAAGCATGGCTTCGACCCGGATTTCCCGCGCCATATTCCGGCTGCCGCTGGAATGTGATGCGATTTCGAGGGTTTTCGGCGGTGGCCCGTTTTGCACCGCCTGGTCCGGGGTACCTTGTACGGCCCCCGAACGAACTGAAGGAAGATTATCATGCGCCATCGCGTAGGCGGCCGTAAGCTGCAGCGTACCTCGTCCCATCGTGCGGCCCTGTTCCGCAACATGGCGGCGGCGCTCATCAAGCATGAGCAGATCCTGACCACCACCGCCAAGGCGAAGGAGCTTCGTCCCTATGTGGAGAAGCTGATCACGCTGGCGAAGAAGGGCGGCCTGTCGAACCGCCGCCTGGCGCATGCCCGGCTGCTCGACGACACCCAGCTGAAGAAGCTCTTCGAAGTGCTGGCCGATCGTTACAAGGATCGCAACGGCGGCTACACCCGCGTCATCAAGGCCGGTTTCCGCGCGTCGGACGCCGCGGCCGTCGCCTATATCGAGCTGGTCGATCGCGACGTCAGCGCCAAGGGCCAGGATTCGGGTCCGGTGATGACCGACGACGAATATGCCGACGCCGCGTAAGCGACGTCCATAAGATGAAACGGAAGGGGCTCCGCGGCAACGCGGGGCCCTTTTCTTTTGCCCCTTCAGATGACGGGCGGTGCGATTGATTCTCTGTTCCGTAGTTGCTAGATGTGTATAGATTGGTATCGGGATACACATATGCGCACCAACATCGTGATCGACGACGCGCTCATCAAGGAAGCGATGGCCGCCGCCGGCGTTCGGACCAAGCGCGAGGCGGTCGAGCTCGGCCTTCTGACCTTGGTGCGGCTGCGGCGGCAGGCGGAGGTGCGGAGCCATCGTGGGCGGCTGGCCTGGAAAGGTGATCTCGACGACATGCGGAGCGACGGACAGCGTCCGTGATCCTTGTCGATTCGAGCGTCTGGATCGATTATTTCCGCGGAACGCCGACAGCCGAAGCTGACCGTCTCGAAAGGCTGCTGGGTGAAACGGATCTCCTGATCGGCGATATCGTGCTGGCGGAGGTGCTTCAGGGCTTCGACAGCGAGCGGGATTTCGCCACGGCTTTGCGGCTGATGGATGCTTTCACCACGGTCGCCATCGGCGGTCGTGATACGGCGATCGAAGCGGCGCGCAATTTCCGGCGGCTGCGCATCATGGGCATAACGGTGCGCAAGACGATCGATACGCTGATCGCCACCCACTGCATCCTGAACGGCGTGCGCCTGCTCTATAGCGATCGGGATTTCGAGCCGTTTGTGGCCCATCTCGGTCTGGAATCGGCCATGGCTTGAGTAACGGCTGGGGCCTGAAAACAGCTCCGACGGTGGATTCCCGCCCCTGAAAATGCTCTACTACCGCAAATGACGGACCGGAGACGCCTTTCGATACGCGCGGTGCCATTCCTGTTGACTGCCCTGCTCGCGTTCGCTGGCGCCGGGCGCGCGGCGGATACGGGCGGCTATGGCTATCCCAGGACAGAGACGGTTCCGGTGGTGGAGACGCGCTTCGGCGTCGAGGTCGCGGATCCCTATCGCTGGCTCGAGAACGACGTGAGGACCGACGCGAAGGTCCGCGAATGGGTCGAGCGCGAGAATGCGGCGACCAATGCCTATCTCAAGACGCTGCCGGGTCGTGACACGCTGAAGTCGCGGATGCGCACTCTGACCGATTTCGAGCGGATCGGCGTGCCGCGCAAGGCGGGCGGACGCTATTTCTACATGCGCAACGACGGTCTGCAGAACCAGTCTGTGCTGTGGGTGCGCGAAGGGCTGTCGGGCCCCGCGCGCATCCTGATCGATCCCAATATCTGGGCGACGGACGGAGCGACCGCACTTGGCGAGTGGAGTGCGTCCGATGACGGATCCAGACTGGTCTATGCCGTCCAGGACGGCGGCACCGACTGGCGGACGTTGAAGCTGCTCGACGTGGATAGCGGGCGCGTGCTGGACGACGAGGTTCGCTGGGTGAAATTCTCGCCGCTGAGCTGGGCGGCCGATGGCAGCGGATTCTTCTATTCGCGCTTCGCCGAGCCCGAGCCGGGCGAAACCTATCAGTCGGCCAACCTCAACCAGACCGTCTATTTCCACCGCATCGGCACGACCCAGTCGGAGGATGTGCCGCTTTACGCGACGCCAGATCGGCCGCGTCTTGGCCATCGCGCGCAGGTGAGCGACGATGGGCAATGGTTGCTGATCACCTCGTCGGAAGGAACCGACGCCCGGTTCGAACTGCACGCGATCGACCTGACCAGGCCCAATGCGCGGCCGGTGGCGCTGGTGAAGGGGCTGGAGAATAACTGGGCCATGATCGGCAATGTCGGGCCGGCCTTTTATTTCGTCACCAATCGTGACGCGCAGCGCCAGCGCATCGTGACGATCGACGTCACCCGTCCGCGACGCAAGCCGATGGTGATCGTGCCCGAACGACCATATTTCCTGGTCGGCGCGTCGATGGTCGGTGCCAGGATCATCCTGTCGTATCTGGGTGACGCAAAATCCGATGCGGAGATGGTGAACCTGGACGGCAGTCCCGCGGGCGACGTCCGGCTGCCGGGGATCGGCACCGCGGCGGGCTTTGGGGGCAAGGAGGGCGATCCGGAGACCTTCTACAGCTTTTCCAGCTATACCACCCCGCCGACCATCTATCGCTTCGATACCGCGACGGGCGCGGCGGAGGTGTTCGCGCGGCCCCGCACGGCCTTCGATCCGGACCGGTTCGAGACGGTGCAGCATTTCTATACGTCGAAGGACGGCACGCGCATCCCGATCTTCGTGATCCGGCGCAAGGGGCCAATGCCGGCGGGCGGCACGCCGACGCTGCTCTACGGCTATGGCGGGTTCAACGCGTCGCAGACGCCCGGCTTCTCGGCGACACGGCTCGCCTGGATCGAGCAGGGCGGCGTGTTCGCGATCGCCAATCTCCGCGGCGGTGGCGAATATGGCAAGGCCTGGCACGATGCGGGGCGGCTCCAGAACAAGCAGAACGTCTTCGACGATTTCATCGCGGCCGGCGAATTCCTGATCGCGCAGGGGATCTCCGCGCCCGGCAAGCTGGCGGCGGAGGGCCGCTCGAACGGCGGATTGCTTGTGGGGGCGGTGGTCAATCAGCGGCCGGACCTGTTCGCGGCGGCGCTGCCCGCGGTGGGCGTGATGGACATGCTGCGCTTCGACCGGTTCACCGCCGGCCGCTATTGGGTCGACGATTATGGCGATCCGGCCAAGGAGGCGGATTTCCATACGCTCCATGCCTATTCGCCCTATCACAATATCCGCAGCGGCATCGACTATCCGGCGATCCTGGTGACGACCGCCGACACCGACGATCGCGTCGTGCCGGGCCACAGCTTCAAATATGCGGCCAAGCTGCAGGCATCGGATATCGGGCCGAAGCCGCATCTGATCCGCATCGAGACGCGCGCAGGCCATGGTTCGGGCAAGCCGACCGACAAGCTGATCGATGAAAGCGCCGACATGTATGCCTTTGCCGCCAAATGGACGGGGCTGGCGATCGGAAAGCCCGCCGCCGAGGGGACGCACAATTAAGAGCTCGCACAAACTGTGTTGTTCATATAGTACAGTCGGATCGTGACCGAGTCCGCAACACCCGTTCCGCCGTCATCGGAGGACTGGACCAGCCCGACCCCCGGCGCACAGCCGCCCGAGGGAGCCCCGCCGCCAAGCCCGTGGCCGCGCCGCCGCAGGATCGCCAAGCGCATCACCCTGGGCCTGCTCATCGTCTTCATGCTGCTGATCGCCTGGCTGGCGGTGACCGCGCCGCTGTCGCGTTCGCTGCAGCCCATCGCACCGCCCAGCATCACCCTGCTCGCGGCGGACGGCAAGCCGATCGCGCGCAAGGGCGCGATCATCGACAAGCCGGTGGTCATCGCCGACCTTCCCGAACGCGTGCCCCAGGCATTCCTCGCGATCGAGGACCGGCGCTTCTACAGCCATCTCGGCGTCGATCCGGTCGCGATTGGGCGCGCGGCATGGCGCAACACGCTGGCCGGCGGCGTGCGCGAAGGCGGCAGCACCATCACCCAGCAGCTCGCGAAGGTCGCGTTCCTCAATGCGGACCGCACCGCCGCGCGCAAGCTGCGCGAAGTGCTGATCGCCTTCTGGCTAGAGGCATGGCTGAGCAAGGACGAGATCCTCGCCCGCTATCTGTCGAACGTCTATTTCGGCGACAATGTCTACGGCCTCCGCGCCGCGTCGCTCCATTATTTCAACCGCCCGCCGGAAAAGCTGAGCACCGCCCAGGCCGCGATGCTGGCAGGGCTGCTCAAGGCGCCGAGCCGCCTAGCGCCCACGGTCAACCTGAAGGGCGCGCGCGAGCGGGCTGCGGTCGTGACCGGGGCGATGGTCGACGCCGGCTATCTGACGAAGGCCGAGCGCGACGCGATGCAGCCAGCGAAGCTCAACGTCCGCCCGGTCAAGACGATGGCGACCGGCACCTATTTCGCGGACTGGGTGCTGCCCGAGGCGCGCGACCGGTCAGGCCAGGTCTATGAGCAGCAGACGGTGGAGACCACGCTGGACAGCGGCCTCCAGCGCACGGCCGAACAGGCGGTGCGCCGTGCGGCCCTGGGTGGGGCCGAGGTCGCGATCGTCGCGATGCGCACCGATGGGCGTGTGGTCGCGATGGTCGGTGGCAAGCGCTATAGCGACGGTGCGTTCAACCGCGCGACGCAGGCGCGGCGCCAGCCGGGTTCGACCTTCAAGCTGTTCGTCTATCTGGCCGCGCTGCGCGCGGGCATGACCCCCGACACTCTGGTCGACGACGAGCCGCTGACGATCGGCAACTATACCCCGCGCAACGATGGCGGCCGTTATCGCGGGCAGATCACGCTGCGTCAGGCCTTTGCCTGGTCGAGCAACGTCGCCGCGGTGCGGCTGGCCGAGCAGGTCGGGCAGGAGGAAGTGGTGCGCGCCGCGCGCGATCTGGGCGTGACCAGCCCGTTGCATACCGAACCCAGCATGGCGCTCGGCACCTCGGGCATGACGCTGCTCGAACTCACCTCGGCTTATGCCGCGGTCGCGGGCAATCGCTATCCGGTGAAGGCGCACGGCCTGCCCGATGCGGAGCGGACCTGGATCGCGCAGTTGATCGACCGGCAGCGCAGCCTGGGTGACGACAGGCACGAGATGATGCTGGAACTGCTGTCGGCCGCCGCCAACAACGGCACGGGCCGTTCGGCGGCGCTCAGGACGCGCACCTATGGCAAGACCGGGACGACGCAGGACAATCGCGACGCGATCTTCGTCGGTTTCGCGGGCGATCTCGTGACCGGCGTCTGGGTGGGCAAGGACGACAACAGCCCGCTTGGCGGCATCGCGGGGGGTGGCCTGCCGGCGCGTATCTGGCGCGATTTCATGGGCCGCGCGCTCAACGATGCGCCGCCGCCGGAAGCGGTGGAGGAAGAACCGGACAACGGCCTCGACATCGATCTGGGCAATATGGAGCTGAACGCGCAGATCGGCGGGGTCGAGCTCGGCATCGATATCGGCAACGAGACGCTGCGCATCCGCACGCCGGGCGGCCCGGTCGAAATCCCGGCGCCGGGCGAACGGCGGGTGCAGCCGCCCGTCCTGCCGCCGCGCGTCGAAGAGCCGCCCGAACCCTGGCGATAACCCGGCGCGCCGGATTCTTGCGCCCGTCGATGCGCCGCGCTTGTCGAAAGCCCGTTCTTCTTTATTGCTGGCACCGGAGCTGGCGGGCCTGAACGCGCCCGGCCCGGACGGGGGAATGCGATGATCGACAGGGCGGGCGGACGATGGTGACACCGGTTGCGACCGAATATGGCGTCGAAGCCGCGCCGCGCAGGCGCAGGCTGGCGGGTCAGCTCTATGTCCAGGTTCTGATCGCGATCGTGCTGGGCGCGATCCTCGGGCATTTCTGGCCCGATGTCGGTGAGGCGCTGAAGCCGCTTGGCGACGGATTCATCAAGCTGGTGAAGATGATCATCGCGCCGGTGATCTTCCTGACGCTGGTGACGGGCATTGCGGGCATGAAGGAGATCGCTTCGGTCGGCCGCGTGGCGGGCAAGGCCTTCGCCTATTTCCTGTTCTTCTCGACGCTGGCGCTGATCGTCGGGCTGATCGTGGCCAATGTCGTGCAGCCGGGTGCGGGCATGCATATCGATCCGGCGACGCTCGATACCGGCGCGGTCGCCAACTTCAGCGAAAAGGCGCACGAGACCAGCATCACCGGTTTCCTGATGGCTATCATTCCCGACACGATGGTCTCCGCGCTGACCGGCGGCTCGATCCTGCAGGTGCTGTTCGTCGCGATCCTGTTCGGCATCTCGCTGTCGCTGGTGGGCGAACCCGCCGCGCCGGTGCTGGAGTTTCTCGAGCGCGTCTCGCTCGTCGTCTTCCGTCTGGTCGGCATATTGATGCGCGCGGCGCCGATCGGTGCGTTCGGCGCGATCGCCTTCACCATCGGCGCCTATGGCATCGGATCGTTGGTCAATCTGGGCGCGCTGGTCGCGACCTTCTATCTCACCTCGCTGATCTTCGTGCTCGGCGTGCTTGGCATCGTCGCGCGGCTGAACGGCTTCTCGATCCTGAAGCTCATCCGCTATCTGAAGGCGGAACTGTTGCTGGTGCTCGGCACCTCTTCGTCAGAAGCGGCGCTGCCCAACCTGATCGACAAGATGGAACGCGCCGGTTGCGCAAGGCCGGTGGTCGGCCTGGTCGTGCCCACCGGCTATTCGTTCAACCTGGACGGCACCAACATCTACATGACGCTTGCCGCGCTGTTCATTGCCCAGGCGTGCGACGTCGATCTGTCGCTGGGCGACCAGATCGCATTGTTGCTGGTCGCGATGATCAGTTCGAAGGGTGCTGCGGGCGTGACCGGGGCGGGCTTCATCACGCTGGCCGCGACACTGTCGATCGTGCCGTCGGTGCCGGTCGCGGGCATGACGCTGATCCTGGGGATCGATCGCTTCATGAGCGAGTGCCGCAGCCTGACCAACTTCATCGGCAACGCGGTCGCCACCGTCGTGGTCGCCCGCTGGGACAAGGCGCTCGACCGCGATGCGCTCAACCGTGCGCTGAATGGGGACGGCGCGGCCTGATCTCGCGATGCCGGCCTAATCCGGAACGTTGGTCCGGATCGCCCGTCCACGCTCCGAAAGGCTGCGAAAGGTGATCGACCAGCGCGTCTCGTCGAGTGGCGTGATGCCATGTTCCCAGTCGTGGCGCGCTTCGCCGGACAGCGTGTAGGCGGATCGGGCTGGCATCGGCAGTGCGAAGCGGTCGAAGCCTTGCGGCGTGCGCCGGCGGAAACGCAGCGTCGCGTCGCTGAGCAGCGATATGCCGATGACGGTGTCGAACACCGGCCGATCGCGATGCCATCCGATGCCCGCGCCGGGATCGTAGCGGGTGATCAGCGTCTGGACGAGATCGCCGCCCTGAAGCCCCGCAAGCGCCGCCGCACGATCGCGCAGCGGCACCAGGAAATCGGGCAGGTCCGGCGCGCGGGCGAAGCGGGCTTCGGTGAAATCATAGCGCCAGCCGAAAGATGTCACCTGCCGTTTGCCCAGCCAGCCCTGGAACTCGAACGGCTGTAGTGAAAGCGGCGTCAGTGCCGCAACGAGTGCCTGCTCCTCGGCCATATCGACGATCTCGCGCGCAAAGCGGAGGCCGGGCAGCAATGCGGGTCCGAAAAGGTCGGGCATGTGCGGATCGTGCGGCATGGACCGGATATGTGGATCGCGCCTGCCCGATGGAACCCCCGCACGCGCCGCCGTGTTCGATCGTCATGAGGAAGGCCCGCCGCAATTGAGGATCGCGACGTTCAACGTCAACGGCGTCAACGGCCGGCTGGCAGCCCTGCTCGCGTGGCTCGACGAGACCGGGCCGGAAGTGGTCTGCCTTCAGGAACTGAAGGCGCCCGACGCGGCATTCCCCGTCGCCGCGATCGAGAAGGCGGGCTATGGCGCGATCTGGCATGGGCAGGCGCGCTGGAACGGCGTCGCCATCCTCGCGCGCGGCACCCAACCGGTGGAGACGCGGCGCGGCCTGCCCGGCGATCCCGATGACAGCCAGAGCCGCTATATCGAAGCCGCAGTGGACGGGACGCTCGTCGGTTGCCTCTATCTGCCCAACGGCAATCCGCAGCCCGGGCCGAAATTCGACTACAAGCTCGCCTGGTTGGACCGGCTGATCGATCATGCCGCCGAACTGATCTCGACCGGCCTGCCGGTTGTGCTGGCCGGAGACTACAATATCATCCCGACCGATGCCGACGTCTACAAGCCCGAACGCTGGCTGGACCACGCGCTGTTCGCGCCCGCCGCGCGCGCCGGTTATGAGCGGCTGATCGCGCAGGGCTGGACCGATGCGATCCGTACGCTTCATCCGACGGACACGATCTACACATTCTGGGACTATTGGCGGAATGCCTGGGCGCGCAATGCGGGCCTCAGGATCGACCATCTGCTGCTGAGCCCGTCGAGCGCGAAGACGCTGAAACGCGCGGGGGTCGATACCGATGTCCGCGGGCGTGAAAAGGCCAGCGATCATGCGCCCGCCTGGGTCGAACTCGGCAAGGCTCAGCGGCGGCGCGTGTAGCGATATGCGTCCCGGATGCGGCGGTTGAAATAACTGCCCTTCGACGAGGCGCGGCGCATTTCGTCCACCACCTCGGCGGGCACCTCATGATAGCTGTAGCGCCGGCCGCTGACGAACTGGACATCGAGCCGATGGTCGGCCTGATCGTAATCGAAGCTGCGGATCACGCTGGAGGGCATGGCGACAGAACGCCCGTGCGGTCGAACCGCTCCCCGCCGGAGCGTAACAGGGTTGCCGCGAAACCGTCCTATCCGGATCGGCGCGGCACCGTCGGGCGTTGGATGCCCGGTTGGACAAAGGGGATATGGATGACGGCCTGGTGGCAAGACGGCACGATCTATCAGATCTATCCGCGTTCGTTCCAGGACAGCGACGGCAACGGCATCGGCGACCTTCCCGGTATCGAAAGCCGGCTCGACCATTTCGTCGATCTCGGTATCGATGCGATCTGGCTGTCGCCGATCTTCCGCTCGCCGATGGCGGATTACGGCTATGACGTCGCGGATTATCGCGACGTCGATCCTCTGTTCGGCACGCTGGCCGATCTCGACCGGCTGATCGCCGAGGCGCATCGGCGTGGCCTGAAGCTGATGCTCGATTTCGTGCCCAATCACAGTTCCGACCGGCATCCCTGGTTCGTCGAAAGCCGCGCCTCGCGCGACAATCCGAAGCGCGACTGGTATATCTGGCGCGATCCCGCGGCCGATGGCGGGCCGCCCAACAACTGGATCAGCGATTTCGGCGGATCGGCGTGGGAATATGACGCTGCGACCGGCCAATATTATCTGCACGCCTTCCTGAAGGAACAGCCCGACCTCAACTGGCGCAATCCCGATCTGCGCGCCGCGATGATGGACGTGCTGCGCTTCTGGTTCGATCGCGGTATCGACGGATTCCGCATCGACGTGCTGTGGCATATGGTGAAGGCGGAGGGGCTGCCCGACAATCCGGCCAACCCGGACTATCGCCCCGACATGGGCGAGATGCACAAGGTGCTCCAGCTCCATTCGACCGACCAGCCCGAAGTGCACGAGATCGCGGCCGAGATGCGCGCGATCGCCGATGGCTATGGCGATCGCGTGCTGATCGGGGAGATCTACCTGCCGGTCGAGCGGCTGGTGCGATATTATGGCGTCGGGGCGCCCGGGGTGCATCTGCCCTTCAACTTCCAGCTTATCGACGCGCCCTGGGACGCGCGGACGCTCGAGCGGATGATCGCCGATTACGAGGCGGCATTGCCCGAAGGCGCCTGGCCCAACTGGGTGCTGGGCAATCACGATCGGCCGCGCGTCGCCGCCAAGCTCGGCGAAGCGCAGGCGCGCGTCGCGGCGATGCTGCTGCTCACGCTGCGGGGCACGCCCACCATCTATCATGGCGACGAACTCGGCATCGGCGACGTCGAAATCCCGGCCGAACGCGTGCAGGATCCGCGCGAACTTCGCGAGCCCGGCCTGGGGCTGGGCCGCGATCCCGTGCGCACGCCGATGCCGTGGCGGGGCGATGTGCCGCATGCCGGGTTCAGCACGGCGCAACCCTGGCTGCCGCTCAACGCCGATTGGCCCACCCGCAACGCGGCCGCGCAGAGCGACGATCCCGGATCGATGCTGGCATTGCATCGCCGGCTGCTGGCGTTGCGCCGCGCGCACGCCGCGCTGTCCGTCGGCACGATCGCATTGTTGCCCGCCGAAGGCGACGTGCTTGCCTATGAACGGCGCTCGGGCGACGACCGGCTGCTGGTCGTGCTCAACCTGGGCGGAGAGCCGCAGTCCTTCGCCTTGCCCGCGGACGTCGGGGCGGTCACGGCGCTGCTTTCGACGCTCGGCGACGAGCCGGTGGTGGCCGGGCGCCATCTTGCGTTGTCGCCCGACGAGGGCCTGATCCTGAAGATTGGGGCCTGATCATGCGCATCGCGATGCTCGCGCCGATCTCTTGGCGTACGCCGCCGCGCAGCTATGGCCCGTGGGAATTGGTGACGAGCCTGCTGACCGAAGCGCTGGTCGATCGCGGCATCGACGTGACGCTGTTCGCGACCGCGGATTCGCTGACTCGCGCGACTTTGTCGGCGGTGGTGCCGCGCGGCTATTCGGAGGATCCGTCGCTCGACGCCAAGGTGTGGGAAGCGCTCCACATCGCCAGCGTCTTCGAACGCGCCGGCGAGTTCGACCTGATCCACAACCAGGCGGATTTCATGCCGCTCGCCTTTTCGCATCTGGTCGAAACGCCGGTGGTGACGACCATCCACGGCTTTTCCTCCGAACGGATCCTGCCCGTCTTCCGCCGCTATGACGATCGCATCCATTATGTCGCGATCAGCGATGCCGACCGGCATCCGGACCTCCATTATGCCGCGACGATCCATCACGGCATCCCGGTCGACGACTTCGATTTCGAACCCGACGGCGGCGATGCGCTGCTTTTCTTCGGGCGGATCCACCCGGACAAGGGCGCGGCGGAGGCGGTGCGCGCCGCCCAGGCGACTGGGCATCGGCTGGTCATGGCGGGGCTGGTGCAGGACGCCGGCTATCACGAGCGGCTGGTGGCGCCGCATGTCGACGGCGATCGCGTCCGTTTCCTCGGCACGGTGGGCGGGCGCGAGCGTATCGAGGCGCTGGGCCGGGCGAAGGCGTTGCTCCACCTGATCGGCTTCGACGAACCGTTCGGCCTTTCCGTGGTCGAGGCGATGGCCTGCGGCACGCCCGTCATCGCCTATCGTCGCGGCTCGATGTCAGAGCTGATCGACCATGGCGTCACCGGCTTTCTGGTCGATTCGTTCGACGAAGCCGTCGCCGCGATCGGCCGGGTGGGGGAGATCGATCGCCGGCGCTGTCGCGAAGCGGTGATCGCGCGCTTCTCGGTCGATCGCATGGCGAACGATTATGTCGCGCTCTATCAACGGATTCTCGGCAGCTGAGCCGTCCGGCCGTTGCCGGCCTCGCCATGCAGTCCATGCTGGACGAACTGGCCGTTGACCTGAACCTGTGCGGGCAGCAAGGGGCGTTCCATGCGCTTCTTTTCCGACAATGCCGCCCCGATCTGCCCCGCCGCGCTTGCCGTGCTGTCGGACGTCAACGTCGTCGACACGGCCTATGACGGCGACGCGTACAGCCGTGCGCTCGATGCGCGCTTCTCCGCGCTGTTCGAAACCGAGGTCCGTGCGCTCTGGGTGTCGACCGGAACCGCCGCAAACGCGCTTGCGCTCGCCGCGCTGTGCCCGCCCTATGGCAGCGTGATCTGCCACCGACAGGCGCATATCGAGAATGACGAGTGCGGCGCGCCGGGTTTCTTCACCCATGGCGCGACATTGATGACGATCGACGGGCCGGGCGCGAAGCTGTCGGCAGACATGGTTCGCGACTTCCTCGCGCCGATCCGCAACGATGCGCATCAGATCCAGCCGCATGCGCTGTCGATCACCAACGCAACGGAATATGGCGAGGTCTATACGCCCCAAGAAGTCGCGGCGCTCGGCGCACTGTGCCGCGAACGCGGACTGGGGCTGCACATGGACGGTGCGCGCTTCGCCAATGCGATCGCGCATCTCGGCTGCTCGCCGGCCGATCTCACCTGGCGCGCGGGCGTCGACGTGCTGAGTTTCGGTTTCATCAAGAATGGCGGGATACTTGGGGAAGCGTTGATCCTCTTCCGCACGGAGCTTGCCGAAGCCACGCTTCGCCGCCGCAAGCGCGCCGGGCAGCTCATGTCCAAGGGGCGCTATCTCGCCGCGCAGATCCTGGCGATGCTCGACAATGACGTCTGGCTGGACAATGCCCGCGCCTCCAATGCCGGCGCGCGGCTTCTCGCGGATGCCGCGGGCGATCGGGCGATCTATCCGGTGGAGGCGAACGAGGTGTTTCTGCGCGTCACGCCGGAAGAAGCGGCCTCGCTGCGCGCGCTCGGCTTCGATTTCCTGGACTGGGGGCCGGGCGAGATCCGGCTGGTGACGAGCTGGAACCAGACCGTCGACGATATCCGGCCGCTCGCGGACGCGATCGCACGGCTGTGATCGCGCCTGCCAAGCCGGCCTCGGCGCGGACGGCGGTGATGGTGCCGTTCGTCGTCGTCACGCTCATCTGGGGCTCGACCTGGCTGGTGATCCGCGATCAGCTCGGCCATGTGCCGCCAAGCTGGTCGGTCTGCTATCGTTTCCTGATCGCCGGGCTCGTCCTGGTGGCGGTCGCGCGGATCCGGCGCGAAAGCCTGATCCTCGACCGACAGGGCCTGATCTTCGCGGGCGCGCTGGGGCTGGCGCAGTTCGTGATCAATTTCAACTTCGTCTACCGCGCGGAGCTCCACATCACCTCGGGGCTTGTCGCACTGGTCTTCGCATTGCTGATCGTGCCGAATGCGCTGTTCTCGCGCATCTTCCTCGGCAAGCGGACGAGCGTGCAGTTCCTGGCGGCATCGGGCGTCGCGATCGTCGGCATCGCGCTGCTCTTCGTTCACGAGGCACGCGTCGACACGTCGTCCGACGGCGGCACGCTGCTCGGGATCGGCTTCACGCTGATGGGGGTGATGGCGGCATCCACCGCGAACGTGATGCAGGCCAGCCATCGCGCGACACTCTATCCGATGTCGACCATGCTCGGCTGGGCGATGCTGATCGGCGCGGCGCTCGACGCGATCTTCGCCTGGAGCACGGTGGGGCCGCCGGTGATGGAATGGCGCGCCGGCTATATCGCCGGGCTGCTCTATCTGGGCGTCATTGCCTCGTCGCTCGCCTTCACGCTCTATTTCGGGCTCATTCGCATGATCGGTCCGGCGATGGCGGCCTACACCAGCGTGATCATCCCGGTGATCGCGATGTTCCTGTCGACCGTGTTCGAGGGTTATCGCTGGTCGCCGCTCGCGATCGCGGGATGCGCGCTCGCACTGGTCGGGCTGATCTTCGCGCTGAGAGCGCCCAGCCCCGCGCGATAGTCGGGATAGGCGGGCCGCCAGCCCAGCACGCGCTTTGCCTTGCCGTTCGCGACCCGGCGGTTCTCCGCATAGAATGCGCGGGCCGCGGGCGACAGTGCGGTATCGTCGATCGCGCGGAGCGGGGGCGGGGCGATGCCGAGCAATGAGGCTGCATGTTCGATCACCGCATTCTGGCTGCACGGCAGGTCGTCGGACAGGTTGTACGCGCCTGCCGGACCGGCAAACCCCGCGATCACGCCTGACGCGATGTCGTCGACATGGACGCGGCTGAACACCTGATCGGGCAGGTCGATGCGATGCGCGGTCCCTGCCGCCACGCGATCGAGCGGTGAGCGGCCGGGGCCGTAAATGCCCGGCAACCGGAATACGCGCGCACCCAGCGCCTGCCAGGCAAGATCGGCGGCGGTCCGCGCCGTTCGACGGCCGCTGCCGACGGGGGCGGTTTCGTCCACCCATGCGCCGCGCGTATCGCCATAGACGCCGGTCGACGACAGATAGCCGACCCAGCCGGGAAAGCTGCGGATCGCGTCGCCATGGGCGGTGAGGACGGGATCCTCGTCGCCTTCGGGAGGCACGGTCGACAGGATATGGGTGGCGGAGGCGAGCGCGCGTCCGATTGCTTCCCGGTCGTCGAACGGCAGCATGTCGTTCGCGCCCGACCGCGTGGTGCCGATTACGATGCCGCCATCGGCGACGACGCGTGCGGCAATCCGCGCGCCGGCATAGCCCATCCCGAATATCACGAGGCGCGTCATCGGCGCGGCCCGGCGTCGTTCAAGTGATCGGCCTTCCACTGCATCGCCATGCGGATGCGCGTCTCGCCCGATGGGTGGTCGAAGAACAGCATCTCCTCGATCGGGCCGGGCGAGATCTTGCGATATTCGGACAGCTTCATCGCGATTGTCGCGAACCCGTCGGGCTCGCGCGCGGCATCCAGGCCGAAGGCGTCGGCGCTGCTCTCGCTGGTGCGGATCATCGTGTTGGTGACGGGCGTCGCGATCAGGCCGAGCGCCGCGGCGATGCCGAAGAACAACGGCGTCGCCGCCGGATCGTCGATACCGCGCACGCCCCATGCCTCGCCGTGCCGCGCGATCATCGCAGGCGCGATCCGCGACAGCAGCCAGAATCCGGCCAGCAGCAACAGCGCGAACATGCCGAGCAGCCACCAGAGATGGTTCAGCACATAATGGCCCAGTTCATGCCCCATCACCGCGGCGATCTCGGGCGGCGACGATCGGTCGAGCAGATTGTCGTTGAGCGAGATGCGGATCGTCGGCCCCATGCCGGAGACGTTGGCGGAGATGCGCTTGCTCTGCTTCGAGGCGTCGAACACATAGATATGCTCGGCGGGCACGTGATTGGCCCTGGCCATCGCGACGATGCGGTCGCGCACCGGCCCGGCAGGCATTTCGCCATAGGTGTTGAACAACGGGGCGATGAACACCGGTGCGATCAGCAGGCCGATCGCCATGAACGCGGTCATCGCGGCAGCGCCGAACAGCCACCAGAGCCGGCGCGCGCGGCGGATCACCGAAAACACGATCGCCAGCAGCAGCGAGCCGATCATCATGTCGATGCCGAGCCCGATCGCCTGTTCACCCGCCCATCCGCCGAAGCTCTGGCTCATCAGGTCGTATTGCTTCTCGCGCACATAGCCGGCGTAGATCGTCCAGGGCAGAGCGATCAGCGCTGCCGCGACGGTATAGGGCAGCGCATAGAGCGCGGCGATGGCTGCCGGGCGCCTGGTCCGCGCTTCGGCCCAGTCGCGAAGCCGCGACGAGATGTTGAAGCGCAGCAGGATCCAGGACGTGGCGATCGCGACCAGCGCGCTCCACAGCGTCATCCAGTATCCGCCCTCGAAATACGCGTCGGACCGGTCGCGCGCCGGGCCGTGCAGCGTGTCGACATAGGCGCGCGTCGCCGCCTCGACGTCGAAACCCTGCGCATGGACGATGCCGGGCGCGACGAGCGCAAACAATGCGCCCGCAGCTATGAAGATGGTTGCGCGCCGCATCGATGTCCTCCCCCGAAGGCGGCGCAAGCTATGTCATGCGTGCCGCGATGCAAGCGCAATTGCGCGCCATTCCGCCCGCGCGTAAGGCTCGATCATGCTCGATGTCCAGACCACCGCCGCCGCCGCGCCCGCCGTCATCCGCCGCACGGACTATCTGCCGCCCGACTGGCTGGTGCCTGCGATCGCGCTGGATTTCAGCCTGGACAGCGTCCGGACCCGCATCGTGGCGCGGCTGAGCGTGGTGCGTAACGGCGATCACGATCGTCCGCTGGTGCTCGATGGCGACGGGCTGATGCCCGTCGCGGTGCGTGTCGATGGAGAGCCGGCCGAATGGCGGATGGAGGACGACCGGCTGATCCTGGCACTCGCCGATGCAGAGCATGTCGTCGAGACCGAGGTCGAGATCTCGCCGGAGATGAACACCCAGCTGATGGGTCTCTACGCGTCGGGGGGGCTGCTCTGCACCCAGTGCGAGGCGGAGGGATTCCGTCGCATCACATTCTTCCCCGATCGGCCGGATGTGCTCAGCCGCTACGAAGTTCGGATGGAGGCGGACAAAGCGCGCTATCCGGTGCTGCTGGCCAACGGCGACCCCGTCGCCTCGGGCGACGCGGCCGATGGGCGGCATTGGGCGGAATGGCACGATCCCTTTCCCAAGCCCTGCTATCTGTTTGCGCTCGTCGCCGGCGATCTGGTGGCCAATCGGGACGAATTCACGACGATGTCGGGCCGCAAGGTCGATCTGGGCATCTGGGTGCGCGCGGCGGATCTCCCTAAGACCGATCACGCGATGACCGCGCTGAAACTGTCCATGGCCTGGGACGAGGCCGTCTATGGCCGCGAATATGATCTGGACGTGTTCAACATCGTCGCCGTCGCCGATTTCAATTTCGGCGCGATGGAGAACAAGGGCCTCAACATCTTCAACTCGCGCTACATCCTTGCCGATCCGGACACCGCGACCGATGCCGATTATGACGGCGTGGCGGGGGTGGTTGCCCATGAATATTTCCACAACTGGTCGGGCAATCGCGTCACCTGCCGCGACTGGTTCCAGCTGTCGCTGAAAGAGGGGTTCACCGTCTTTCGCGACCAGCAATTCTCCGCCGACCAGGGCAGCGCAGCGGTCAAACGGATCGAGGATGTGCGAACGTTGCGCGCGGCGCAGTTCCCCGAGGATTCGGGGCCGCTCGCCCACCCGATCCGCCCGGAATCCTATATGGAGATCTCCAACTTCTACACCGCGACCATCTACAACAAGGGCGCGGAAGTGATCCGGATGATGCATGCCATGCTGGGGCCGGACCGGTTCCGCGCGGCGACCGACCTTTATTTCGACCGCCATGACGGAGAGGCCGCGACGTGCGAGGATTTCGTCCTGGCGATGGAGGCGGGCGGCGCTGTGGACCTGACGCAGTTCCGCCGGTGGTACAGCCAGGCCGGAACGCCGCGTGTCGTCGCGCGGCTCGATCATGACGGCACCACCGCGCGGCTGACACTTGAGCAATCGGTTCCCGCGACGCCGGGCCAGCCGGCGAAGCAGCCGATGGTGCTGCCTTTGCGCACCCGGTTGTTCTGCGCAGACACGACTGCGCCGCTTTGCGACGAACGGCTGATCCTGCTGACCGAGCCGCGCCAGGAATTCGTGTTCGAGGATATCGCGACGCGCCCGGTGCTGTCGATCAATCGCAGCTTCTCGGCGCCGGTGGTGGTCGAAACGGGGCGAAGTGCCGAGGATCTCGCTTTCCTGTCCGCGCACGACGACGATCCATTCGCGCGCTACGAGGCGATGCAGCAACTCATGCTCGACACGCTTGTCGCCGCGGTGTCGCAGGGCCAGCCCGATCATGCCGCGGTGATCGAGGCGGTACGCAACACGCTGACCGATCCCGCGCTGGACAAGGCATTCGTGGGGGAGGCCGTGCTGCTGCCCAGCGAGGCCTTTGTCGGCGAGCAGATGCTGATCGTCGATCCCGAGGCGATCCATCGCGCGCGGGAGGCGTTGCGCGCCGATCTGGGCAAGGCGCTGGAGAGCGAATGGCGCGCGGCCCATGCCGGGGCGCAGGCAAACCGGTTCGAATATTCGCCCGCCGCAAAGGGCGCGCGCCGGCTGAAGACGGTGGCGCTGGGCTATATCGCGGCCGCGGGTGCGGCCGACGCGGCGGAGATGGCGCATGCGCAGTTCGCCGCCGCCGACAATATGACCGATCGCCAGGGCGCGCTGACCACGCTGGTCAACGGCGAATCCACGCTGCGCGAGGACGCGCTTCAGGCCTTCTACGCGCGCTATCGCGACAATGCGCTGGTGCTGGACAAATGGTTCACCACCCAGGCGCTGTCGACGCGCGACGATGCGCTCGACGCGGTGCTGGCGCTGGAAAAGCATGCCGACTTCACGCTGGCCAATCCCAACCGCGTCCGCGCGCTTGCCGGCGCCTTCACTGCCAACCAGCGCGCATTCCATGCCGCGGACGGACGCGGCTATGCATTTCTGGTCGACATCATCGTCGCGCTCGATCGGATCAACCCGCAGACCGCCGCGAAGCTGGTGCCGCCGCTCGGCCGCTGGCGCCGCTTCGACGAAGCGCGCGCCGGACTGATGCGCGCGGCGCTGGGCCGGATCGTCGAGACGCCGGGGCTGTCGAAGGATGTGTTCGAACAGGCGTCGAAGAGCCTGGGGTAAACCTGTCGCTCCAGCGAAAGCTGGAGCCCATGCGATACGTCAAACTGCGTTGCGGCTCGAAGATCGTATGGGCGCCAGCTTTCGCTGGAGCGAGGAGCAGCTACCGCCCGCCCAGCACGAAATCGCGCAACGCCCGCGCATCGTGCAGCGCGTTGTGCGGCACCTTGCTGTTCGCCGCCGGGCTGAAGCCCGGCGATCTCAGGAAACTGAAATCGATATCGCCGATATCGACGATCACGCCATTGCCGATCACCAGCAGCTTGCAGAAATAGGCAATGTCGTCGGGCCAGTCGGCGACGATCACCGGAGCGTCGTCGTGCGCCAGATAGCGCGCCACCTCGTGCGCAGCCTCTTCGGGCTTCATGGTCATGTCCAGCGCGGGCGGCACCATGTGGAGATAGGGCATCACGTGCCGCTCCACCCAGGGCTCCACCGCGTCCGCCATCGGCAGGATCGCGTAGAATTCCTGATCACCGAACTCCGGCACCAGCGCGATGCTGATCAGCGCGCCGCCGAAACCGTTGAACTCCGTATCGAGAAAGTAACGCAAGAAATCCCCCGGATCCGTCTGGATCCTATTTTCCGATCCAGTCCGCAACCTGGTCGGCCACCTTGTTCGCCGCGCTGTTGAGTGCGGTCGCCGCCGCTGCGGGCTCGATCGCCGAGACGGGCGTGCGCGCTTCGAAGCGGCGTTCCTCGATCCCGCCATTGGCGGCGCGCGCGGCGTCATAGGTGACGACCGCCTCCATCGACGATTCGTCTATGGTGAAATTGCGCAGCTCGCCGGTGATCGTCATGCCGGGATCGAAGCTGAACTGGCGATTGTCCAGAACCAGCCGGCCGGTGCGCGCGCTGACAACTTCGGCCAACAGCGAGCGGAACAGGCGATTGGGCGAATCCGCCCACAGCGCATCCTTCACATAGGCGATGCTGGTGTCGCCGCTCTGCACGGGGATGCGGTTGTTGGCGAGCGCCGCGGGCACGCGCGGCGTCAGGATCGTCACGGCCTGGCCGGCGGTCGCGCTGCGGCTTTCGCCCGCCGCCATGGTCGACGCCGGAAACAGCGTCAGCAAGGTCGCCGGCGGTTTCGCGCCGAAGCTGATGCATCCGGACAGGGCAAGTGCCGCAAGCGGAATCGACAGGCGGGAAAGGGTGCCAAAGCGCGCCATGATCAGTTCGCCTTCTTCTTGTAATCGGGGAGCTTGGGCGCCCCCACCAATGCGCCCGCGCCGCCGCGGTCGAGCTTGGTCGCGACCGCCGTAAGCGCCTCGGACATT
>Ga0209902_100939_pt1 | contig 19712 bp, 16 predicted proteins | sample FECB27metaG_FD_188304 | JGI IMG/M metagenome (GOLD analysis project Ga0209902, IMG submission 188304) | Cyanobacterial communities from the Joint Genome Institute, California, USA - FECB-27 (SPAdes) (version 2) | ecosystem: Environmental > Aquatic > Thermal springs > Hot (42-90C) > Microbial mats...
CAGGTCGCCGGGGTGGGGTGACGCCGCCGGGAGGCGGCGGGGAAATCGGCGACACCAGCCGCGGGACCCGTCATGCGCGGGCTCCCGCCCGCTGTCACCCCACCCCGCCGCGCTTCGCGCGTCGACCCTCCCCCTCCAGGGGAGGATGGGGCTTCACAAAGTGATCTTCATCACAAATACCGCCCCGCCAAGACTATCTCCCACCAAACTCTGCAAACCGAACAAACGTGACCGTCGTCACGCCGCGGAATGTCGCCCTCGGGCATCGTCTGGACATGAGGAAACGGGGTCGAACGGGCCTCTCCTCAGTAAAGATGAATTCCAGCAGAGGACGACGAAGATGTTCACGAACAAGATCAATGTGACGTTCGTCACGAAGACCGCCGCCGCGCTCGCCTTGTGCGCCACCGTCGCCGTCGGCGGCATCGCCGCCTCCACCACCGAGGCCGAGGCCGGCTACCGCCACCACCACTACTGGGGCGGCAACGCCGCCGCGGCGGGCGCCTTCGGTTTCGCGGCCGGTGCCATCGTCGGCGGCGCCCTCGCCCAGCCGCGCTACTACTACGCCCCGGCGCCGCGGCCGGTGGTGCGGGCCGGCCTGCGGCCCTGGTCGCCGCGCTGGTACGAGTACTGCTCGGCCCGCTACCGCTCCTTCGACCCGCACTCGGGCACCTTCGTCGGCTATGACGGCCGCCGTCATTTCTGCCGCTGACGCGGACGCGGTCCCGCGGCGAGCCGCCGGCCCGGTGCAGCGCCCGATGCGGGCGCGACGCCGGACGGCCGCGGCTCCGCCGCGAGACGGCACCCGATCGCCGGCGCCCACCGTGGCGCGGGACGACACGGGCCAGTGCTTCGGGCCGGCCGAATGTCTTTCGGGCGGGTCACCGTAGCACGGGCCGGAGGCGGGCCGTCCGGCCGAGCGGCCGACCCCGTCCGTGATCGCGACGTTCCGTGCGCCACCTCGCACTTTGCCCAGGGGAGGCACGCATGACCTACGGGATCAAAGACCATCGCCTGAAGCGCGGCACGAGTGCCGTCGACTTCACCGCCACCCCCAACAAGGGTGGCACCATCACGCCGGAGGCGATCGTCCTGCACGACACCGCCGGCCGCCTCGACCACGCCTCGTCGGTCGGATGGCTGTGCAATCCGGCGGCGAAGGCGAGCGCCCACTTCGTCGTCGGCCGGGCCGGCGAGGTCGTGCAACTCGCGCCGACCAACGTCTCGACCTGGCACGCCGGCGCCTCGAGCTTCAACGGCCGCTCGAACGTCAACGGCTTCTCGGTCGGCATCGAGATCGTCAATCCCGGCATCATGCAGGGTGCGCCCGGCAACGGCGCCCGCGCCTGGTTCGGCCAGGTCTTCCCGATCGGCGAATACGGCATCGAGCATCGCGCCACGCCGCAGCACGGCTCCGGCCTGTGGATGCCCTACACGGAAGCGCAGATCGAGACGGTCGCCGCCCTGTGCTTGGCCCTGCGTGCGGCCTATCCGACGATCGCAGCCCTCACCACCCACTGGACGATCTCGCCCGGCCGCAAGGTCGACACCAACCCGCTGTTTCCGCTCGACCACGTCCGCGCCCGCGTCATGGGCCGGCAGGACGTGCCGGACCACGGCGACGACAGCGACGCCGTCACCACCGTCGGCGTCAACCTCAGGCGCTGGCCGAGCCTCGGCGACAACGTCATCGAGGTCTTGCCGAGGGGCAAGCGGGTGCGCATCGTCCGCTCCGGCGTCTTCACCAACGGCGAGGAGACGGCGCGCTGGTTCCTCGTCGCCACCGGCGACAACGAGGGCTGGGTGCACGGCACCTATCTCGACCTCGACTGACGTCGGCCCGGGGCGACAGCGGGCCGGCGGTAATCACCGGCCCGGATCGCCTGCGCAAGTCGCTGGCCCCGTCGTGCGTTGCTTCGTGCGTGTGAACCAGGGGCTGCCCGGTCGCCGGCCCGGCGACGGCCGCCCGCATCCGCCGCTCCGCGGCCTTGGATCCCCGCCGGGGGTCTCCGCCGGACGGCGAGGACGAGGCGTCCGCCTCGCTCTTGGGGGAGGAAACGGTCATGGAAGCTCTGAAAGCCATCGTCGACAACGCACCGGCGATCATCGGCGCGGCGAGCCAGTCGAAATTCGGCATCGTCGCGCTCGTCTGCCTGGTCATCGCGGTCGCGACGGTCGTCTATCTCGCCAGCACGCCGAAGGCGTCGCCCTGGCTCGGCCTCGCGGCGCTGGCGCTGTTGATGTTCGGCACGCTCGGGCTGTCGGTGGTGTCGTTCTATTTCGGCGCCGACCGCGCCTTCAATCTCGCCGAGGCGCGCGTCATCACCTTCAAGACGCCGTTCTACGACGCCACCACCCACCGCTACCGGCTCCTGGACGCCACCATCACCCGCCTCGACGGACCCGTGACGGTGTGGCGCGAGCTGCAGGAGCGGCCGGACGGCAACGCCGAGTTCCGGCACGTCATCAAGGCGATCGAGCCGGATCGCATCGTCTTCGGCCGGGCGCCGAACGGCAGCGGCCAGACCACCGACCTGACCGAGCTCGCCGTCTACCTCGAGGACCGCGAGCTGTGCTTCCGCTCCGACCCGGACGCGAACACCTGGGAGTGCCCCTACGCGCTCGCCGCCATCCGGTGACGGCGAGGGCAGGGGAGGGCGGAGCGGACGGCCCGCTTCGCCTCTCCGCTCGTGCCGTCGCCGCCGTCGCCCGGTCTTGTCCCGCCCCTCGCCGTGTCCCGACAATGGGAGCGCTTGCCGACCCTTCCGGCGCCGTCTACGAAATCGCGACTTGTTGGCGTTTGCGAGATTGAGAAGGATCGCCTGAAATGTCGGACTCGACCACCCGCGAGAAGCTCGTGCTGCCCTTCGTCGGGCCGATCTACCGGCTCTTGTCGGGTCCGGCCGAAACGCTGCTGCGCGTCGTCTGCGGCGTCGCGCTGGTGGTGCACGGCCTGCCGAAGATCCTCGACCCGTTCGGCGCCGCCGGCATGGTCGAGAGCATCGGCTTCTGGCCGGGGTGGCTGTGGTCGGTGGTGCTCGCCATCGGCGAGCTCGGCAGCGGCGCGCTGCTCGTCATCGGCTTCCTGACGCGGCCGGCGGCGGTGGTGGCGACGATCATCCTGCTCGTCACCGTCTACTTCCACTGGATCCAGCTCGACCAGGGCTGGGCCGGCGCCGAGAAGTCGGTGCTGTGGGCGGCGGTGACGATCTTCTTCGCCGTCAACGGCGCCCGCACGATCTCGGTCGACCGCATCATCGGCCGCCACTTCTGAGACGAGCAGCTCCGAGACGAGACGGCGCCGGCGGGTTTCCCGCGCGGCGCCGTTTCCGCCTCAGCGCACCAGAATGTTGCGGAACTGCCAGGGATCCTCGTGGTCGAGGTCCTCGGGGAACAGGGCGCCGCGGCCCTCGAGCGGCGTCCAGTCGGTGTAGACGCCGACGACCGGGCCGAGATAGGGCCGCTGCACCTCGAGGCAGCGGGCGAAGTCCATCTCGTCGGCCTCGACGATGCCCGCCTCGGGATTTTCCAGCGCCCACACCATGCCGGCGAACACGGCGGATGTGACCTGCATGCCGGTGGCGTTCTGGTAGGGGGCGAGCTCGCGCGCCTCCTCGATGGTCAGCTGCGAGCCGTACCAGTAGGCGTTCTTGGCGTGGCCGTAGAGGAGCACGCCGAGCTCGTCGCGGCCGTCGACGATCTCGTCTTCCGTCAGGATGTGCCAGGACGACTGCATCTTGCCGCCCGAGCCGAACATCTCGTGCAGCGACAGCACGGCGTCGTTCGACGGGTGGTAGGCATAGTGGCAGGTCGGCCGGTAGACGACGGCGTCGCCCTCGCGCAGCGTGAAGTAGTCGGCGATCGAAATCGCCTCGTTGTGGGTGACGAGGTAGCCGAACTGCGGGCCGGGCGTCGGGCACCAGGTGCGCACGCGGGTGTCGGCGCCCGGCTGCATCAGGTAGATCGCCGCGCCCGAGCCGCTCTCGTGGGTGCGGCCGGTCTCCGGCATCCAGCGCTCGTGGGTGCCCCAGCCGAGCTCCGCCGGCTGCAGGCCCTCGGAGACGAAGCCTTCCACCGACCAGGTGTTGATGAACGTGTCGAGCGGCTTCGGGTTGCGCGCCCGCTGGGTGTCGCGCTCGGCGACGTGCACGCCCTTGACGCCGAGGTCGCGGGCAAGCCGCGCCCAGCCGTCCTTGTCGGTCGGCGTCGGGTCGTCGCGGCCGAGGTCGGCGGAGAGGTTCACCAGCGCCTGCTTGACGAACCACGACACCATGCCGGGATTGGCGCCGCAGCAGGAGACTGCGGTCGGTCCGCCGGGCGAGCGGGTGCGGGCGTCCAGCACGCGCTGGCGCAGCGCATAGTTGGAGCGCTCGCCCGGGCCCATCGACTTGTCGAAGTAGAAGCCCTTCCAGGGCTCGGCGACGGTGTCGATGTAGAGCGCGCCGAGCTCACGGCAGAGCTCCAGGATCGCCACCGACGAGACGTCGACCGAGAGGTTGACGCAGAAGCCGCGGCCGCCGCCCGACGTCAGCAGGGGTGCGAGAAGGGCGCGGTAGTTGTCCTTCGTCACCTCGGCCTGGACGAAGCGGACGCCGTGGCGGTCGAGCAGCGTCTTGTGGCTGGCGTCGGGGTCGATCACCACCATGCGGCCGCGGTCGTACTCGAAGTGCCGCTCGATCAGGGGCAGCGTGCCGCGGCCGATCGAGCCGAAGCCGATCATCACGATCGGGCCGTCGATGCGGCCGTGGATGGTGTGTTCGCTCATGGCGAGCCCCTTTTCTTCATCGTCACCGGCCGCCCTGCGGCGGCGAAGGCCGTTTCTGGAGCGAGTTCCGTGACGGGTCAATGACGCAGCACTGTGGCGGCGGTCATGCCCCCCGGCGCCGACCCCGCGAGTCCCCCGGCGAGAGACCACCCGCATCGTTCTCGCTGGCACGGCCGCGGGCGCCACCCGGGGCCCCGCCGCATCCTTGCCGTAGCGGCCGGGGGCCGCCCCAGGGGTCACCCGCCGCATCCTCGCCGGCGCGGCCGCGGGTGGCGCCGTCGGCTGCGAGCGAACCGCCACCCGGCCCGGCTCCGCGACCCTTCCGCACCCCGACGGAACCGCCGCACGGCCAGCCGCGTTCGCCCTGCACGACCCGGCCAGCCGGCCGGAGCGCCAGCATTCGGAGACCCCGCATGATCATCCGCCCGTTCGCCGCGATCTTCGCCGCCCTCTTCCTCGCCCTCGGCGTCGCCGCCTGCGACAACACCGTCCGCGGCGCCGGCAAGGACATCAACCAGACCGCCGACGCCGTCGGCGACAGCGTGAACTGAGGCGCCAGGACGGCGTCAACTAACGCGAACGCGTCCTCCCCCTGCCAGGGGGGAGGACAGCCGCGCGAAGCGCGGCAGGGGGGGGCCCGTCAATCCAGAGTGATGCGGCCGTTGTCGAGCCCCTGATTGACGGGCGCCACCCTGGCCGCTGCGCGGCCTGTCCCGCCCCCTGGCAGGGGAGGGACGTTCGCACCGGCCCCTACCCCCCGAACAAGCTCTTCAGAAAATCCCCGCCGCCGGCCTTCGGGATCACCCGGCTGCCCGCCCTGGCCTCGCCGCCGGCGGTCGCGCCGGCCGGGAGCTGCGGCATCACCGGCGACGGGCCGTCGACCGGGATCTGCGAGGCTGCCGCCACCGCCGCCTCCTGGGCCGCCTGGGCTCCCGGCAGCTCGGCCACCTGCATGCCGTCGTGGACACGCGCCATCAGCTTGCCCCACAGCGCCGCCGGCAGCACGCCGCCGGTCGCCTTCGTCGGCTTGCCGTCGTCGTTGCCGAGCCAGATGCCCGCCGTGAAGTAGCCGGTGTAGCCGACGAACCAGGCGTCGCGCAGGTCCTGGCTGGTGCCGGTCTTGCCGCCCGCCGGCCAGCCGGGAATGCGCGCCCGCTGCGCCGTGCCGGAGATCAGCGCCTCCGACAGCATCTCGTTCATCTGGCCGATCTGGGCGAGGTTGACCACCTGCCCAGGCCCGGAGCCGTGCTTCTCGTAGAGGAGCTTGCCGTCCTCCGTCTTGATGCGGCGGATGACGTGCGGCACCACCCCATAGCCACCGTTGGCGAACGGGGTGTAGGCGGCGGTGAGCTCGAGCAGCGTCACCTCCGAGGTGCCGAGCGCGATCGACAGGTTCGGGTTCAGCGCCGAGGTGATGCCGAGCCGGTGGGCGGTGTCGACCACCGAGATCGCCCCCACCTCGCTGCCGAGCTGCACCGCCACGGTGTTGAGCGAATTGGCCAGGGCGCGCTTCAGCGTCACCTCGCCATAGTTCTTGCGGGTGTAGTTCTCCGGCCGCCACTTACCGAAGGCGACCGGCCGGTCGACCCGCACCGTCTGCGGCGTCATGCCGTGCTCGAGCGCCGTCAGGTAGACGAACGGCTTGAACGCCGAGCCCGGCTGCCGGCGCGCCGTCACGGCGCGGTTGAACTGGCTCGCCTGGTAGTCGCGCCCGCCGACGAGGCCCTTCACCGCGCCCGCCCCGTCCATGACGACGACGGCGCCCTGGCTGACCCGCAGCTTCTCGCCCTCGGCGGCGAGGCCGGTCTGCAGCACGTCCTCGGCGGCGCGCTGGATCGAGGTGTCGATGGTGGTCTCCACCACGATGTCCTCGGCCACCCGGCCGACGAAGCCCGGCACCAGGTCCATCACCCAGTCGGCGACGTAGCCGGTGCTCGCCGCCACCTGGCGGTTGACGATGCGGGCGGGCTCGGCCAGCGCCTGCTTGAGCTGCGCCTCGGTGATGTAGCCCTCCTCGCGCATGGCGCCGAGGACGAGGGCGGCGCGGTCCTGCGCGGCCTGCAGGTCGTTGGTCGGCGCGTAGCGGGAGGGGGCCTTCAGCAGGCCGGCGATCATCGCGGCCTCGGCGATCGTCACGTCCCGCGCCGACTTGGCGAAATAGCGCCGCGCCGCCGCGTCGACGCCATAGGCGCCGGCGCCGAGATAGACCCGGTTCAGGTACATCTCGAGGATGGCGTCCTTGGAGTGCTCCGCCTCCAGCCAGATCGACAGCACCACCTCCTGCATCTTGCGCTCGATGGTGCGCTCCGGCACGAGGAAGAGGTTCTTGGCGAGCTGCTGGGTCAGCGTCGAGCCGCCCTGGGTGGCGGCGCCGCTGCGGAAGTTCACCACCATCGCCCGGGCGAGCCCGATCGGATCGATGCCGAGGTGGCTGTAGAACCGCCGGTCCTCGATCGCCATCACCGCCTGCGGCAGCGCCTTCGGCATTTCGGCGAGCGTCAGCGCCTCGCCGCCGGTGTCGCCGCGGTTGGCGATCGTCTCGCCGGTCTCCGAGACGATGCGGACGTTCGGCGGCCTGGCCGGCACCGCCCATTCCGACGTCGGCGGCAGCGTCAGGGCATAGTAGCCGAGCACGCCGGCGACGGCGACGACGCCCCAGACGGCGAGGATCGCGCCCCAGTAAAGGCCGCCCTTCACCAGCCGGCCCATGAGGCTGCGCTTCGGCGCGCGCCGGCGCGCCGGTGCCGCCGCCTTGGCGGATGCGGACCTCGAAGACGGGGCCTTCGACGACATGGCCTTCGCCGGTGCGGCCTTCGACGACGCCGTCCGCGGGCCGGCGGCGGTGCGCTTGGCGGGGGCTCGGGCCAAAGGCTCTTTCTCCTCGAAGCGCTCATCCTCTTCGAACGGGCCGTGCGGCTCGATCGCGCCGATCCGGTCGCGCCGGTCGAGGCTCAGCCCGTCACGGGACCGGCCCGTGCCGCCGAAGCTCGGCTCGCGGCGCTCGCCGCCGTCGTCAGATCGCGCCATCCGCCGCCAAGTCCTCTCGCCCGCTGCCAGGGAGGACGGGGAGTCCACTGTCGATGTGGCGATTTAACGATCGGTGAAACCGATACCGACAATTGCAGGTATATCGCCGGGAGGACGGGACGCGCCGGCGGCGAACCTCGCTGCCGCCCGATTCGCGCCGGACGATGTCACCGGCAAGACCGCGGAGGAAACGGCATGAGGGCTGGCGAAGGCAGGGGCACCGCCGACTTCTATGCCGGCGTTCCCATCGTCTCGGGTTTCGGCGACCTCGCCGATCCCGGCCTCTATCACCCGCTGCCGGACGACTGGACGGTGGCCGTCAGCGACGTCGTCGATTCCACCGGCGCCGCCGCCGCCGGCCGCGCCAAGGCGGTCAACACCGCCGGCGCCGCCGCCATCGCCGCCGTCTCCAACGCGCTTTCCGGCCGCGCCTTCCCCTTCGTCTTCGCCGGCGACGGTGCGGCCCTCGCCGTCGGGCCGGACGATACGGCGGCCGTCGCCGAGGCGCTCGCCGCCACCGCGGTGTGGTGCCGGGAAGACCTCGAGCTCGGCCTGCGCGTCGCCACCGTCTCCGTCGCCGAGATCCGCGCCGGCGGCCGCGACGTCCGCGTCGCCCGTTTCGCCCCCTCGCCGGACATCGACTACGCCATGTTCGACGGCGGCGGCGTCGCCTGGGCGGAGCGGCGCATGAAGGACGGGACGATCGCCCTGCCGCCGGCGCCCCCCGGCACGCGGCCGAACCTCGAGGGCCTCACCTGCCGCTGGAACGAAATCCCCGCCCAGCACGGCGTCGTGCTGTCGCTGATCGCCACGCCGGTCGCGAGCGGCGACGGGCAGGCCGACCCCGACGCCTTCCGCCGGCTGGTCGCCGACGTCCTGGCGCTCACCGACACGCAGCCCGCCGCCGGGCGACCGCTGCCGGAGAACGGGCCGGGCATCGGCTGGCCGCCGCCGGGCTTCGAGCTCGAGGTGCTCGCCTCGCGGCCGAAGGGTGCCTCGCTGCCGCTGCACCGCCTGAAGCTCGGCGCCGTGACGCTGTTCGCCTACGTGCTGTTCCGTTTCGGCATCCGCATCGGCCCCTTCGATCCGACCGCCTACCGGCGCTCGATGGTCGAGAACACCGATTTCCGGAAGTTCGAGGACGGGCTGATGATGACGATCGACTGCACGCCGGCGGTGGCCGACCGCATCGTCGCCCGCCTCGACCGCGCCGTCAGCGAAGGCGTCGCCCGCGCCGGCGCGCACCGCCAGGCCTCGGCGCTGATGACCTGCTTCGTGCCCTCGCCGCTCCGGTCCGACCACGTCCATTTTGTCGACGGCGCCGGCGGCGGCTACGCGGCAGCGGCGCAGCAGCTGAAGGCCCTGCCGCCGCGCTCCGCCACCGCCACCGCCTGAGGCCGCTTCTCCCGCCCGCTGTGCCGCCTGCCGACTTTCCTCGCCGCCGCGGCGGTGGCATGGTCCGGCCATGTCGGACGCACCCCCCCAATCCGCCCCCGTTCAGCCCGGACCGAAGCCGCTCGGCCCCGGCGACCGCCTGTTCCTGGTCGACGGCTCCTCCTTCGTCTTCCGCGCCTACTTCCAGTCGATGAACCAGGACCGGAAGTACAACTACCGCTCGGACGGCCTGCCGACCGGGGCGGTGCGCCTGTTCTGCACCAAGCTGCTGCAGTTCCTGCGCGAAGGCGCGGCCGGCGTCGTGCCGACCCACCTCGCCATCATCTTCGACAAGTCCGAGAAGACGTTCCGCAACGACATCTACGACGGCTACAAGGCGCACCGGCCGGACCCGCCGGCCGATCTCGTGCCGCAGTTCCCGCTGATGCGCGCCGCCGTCGAGGCGTTCGGACTGTCGCCGATCGAGATGGGCGGCTACGAGGCCGACGACCTCATCGCCACCTACGCCAAGGAAGCCCGCGCGGCCGGTGCCGAGACGCTGATCGTCTCCGCCGACAAGGACCTGATGCAGCTGATCGGGCCCGGCGTGTCGATGTACGACCCGGCGTCCGGCGATTCGAAGAAGGGCTCCTTCCGCGCCGAGCGCTTCATCGGCGTGCCGGAGGTGCTGGAGTACTTCGGCGTGCCGCCGGAGAAGGTGGTCGACGTGCAGTCGCTCGCCGGCGACGCCACCGACAACGTCCCCGGCGTGCCCGGCATCGGCATCAAGACCGCCGCCACCCTCATCAACGAATATGGTGACCTCGACACGCTGCTCGCCCGCGCCGGCGAGATCAAGCAGCCGAAGCGGCGCGAGGCGCTGATCGCCAACGCCGACAAGGCGCGGCTGTCGCGCCAGCTCGTGCAGCTCGACGACAACGCGCCGCTTCCTGTTCCCGCCGCCGACCTCGCGGTGGTGCCGCTCGATGCGAAGCACCTCGTCGCCTTCCTGAAGGGCCTCGAGTTCACCACCATCACGCGCCGCGTCGGCGAGCTCTACGAGGTCGACGCCGGCGCCATCGAGCCGGCGATCGTCGTCGTCCCGGGCTTCCCGCCCGAGCCCGATCCGGCGACCGACGGCGCCTTCGCCGGCGGCACCCCCGAGACCGCGGCGTCGGCCCCCGCCGACGGGGCCACGCCGGCCGATCTCGTCGCCAGCCGCCGCGGCAGCGCCATGGCGGCGGCCGTCGACACCTCCGCTTACGAGACCGTCGGCACGCTGGAGCGCCTCGACGCCTGGATCGCCGAGGCCCGCCAGCGCGGCCTCGTTGCCTTCGACACCGAGACGACGTCGCTCGATCCGATGCAGGCCGATCTCGTCGGCGTATCGCTGGCGCTGGAGCCCGGCCGGGCCTGCTACATCCCCATCGGCCACCGGGCGGCGACGGATCTCTTCGAGGGCGGCGGGCTGCATCCAGGCCAGCTGCCGATGGCCGACGTGCTCGCCCGCCTGAAGCCGCTGATGGAGGACGCCACCGTCCTCAAGGTGGCGCAGAATCTGAAGTTCGACGCCCTCATGCTCGCCCGCCACGGCATCGGGACCGCGCCGGCCGACGACACGATGCTGATGTCCTATGCGCTCGACGCCGGGCGCGGCAACCACGGCATGGACGAGCTCTCCGAGCGCCACCTCGGCCACAAGCCGATCGCCTTCAAGGAGGTCACCGGCTCCGGCAAGGGGGCGGTCACCTTCGACGCCGTGCCGATCGACCGTGCCACCGCCTACGCGGCGGAGGACGCCGACGTGACGCTGCGCCTGTGGCTGATCTTCAAGGCGCGCCTGCCGGCCGAGCAGATGACCACCGTCTACGAGACGCTGGAGCGGCCGCTCTCGGCCGTGCTCGGCCGCATGGAGCGGCGCGGCATCTCGATCGACCGGCAGATCCTGTCGCGGCTGTCCGGCGAGTTCGCCCAGGTGATGGCGCGCGTCGAATCGGAGATCGCCGAGATCGCCGGCGAGCCCTTCAATGTCGGCTCGCCGAAGCAGCTCGGCGACATCCTGTTCGGCAAGATGGGGCTGCCCGGCGGCCGCAAGACCAAGACCGGCGCCTGGGGAACCGGCGCCGACGTGCTGGAGGAGCTCGCCGACCAGGGTCACCCGCTGCCGAAGAAGATCCTCGAGTGGCGCCAGCTCGCCAAGCTCAAGTCCACCTACACCGATGCCCTGCCGACCTACGTCAATCCGGAGACGGGGCGCGTCCACACCTCCTTCGCCATGGCGGCGACGACGACGGGCCGGCTGTCCTCGTCGGAGCCGAACATTCAGAACATCCCGGTGCGCACCGAGGAGGGGCGCAAGATCCGCACCGCCTTCGTGGCGCCGCCGGGCCGCAAGCTGCTCTCCGCCGACTACAGCCAGATCGAACTGCGCGTCCTCGCCCACATCGCCGACATCCCGCAGCTCCGCCAGGCCTTCGCCGACGGCCTCGACATCCACGCGATGACGGCATCCGAAATGTTCGGCGTGCCGGTCGAGGGGATGGACCCGATGGTCCGCCGCCGCGCCAAGGCGATCAATTTCGGCATCATCTACGGCATCTCGGCCTTCGGCCTGGCGAACCAGCTCGGCATCGGCCGCGAGGAGGCGGGGGCCTACATCCGCAAGTACTTCGAGCGCTTCCCCGGCATCCGCGACTACATGGATTCGACCCGCGCCTTCGTGCGGGCGAACGGCTTCGTCACCACCCTGTTCGGCCGCAAGGCGCACTATCCGGAGATCGACAGCCCGAACCCGTCGATGCGCGCGTTTTTGGAGCGCGCCGCCATCAACGCCCCGATCCAGGGCTCCGCCGCCGACATCATCCGCCGCGCGATGGTGCGAATGGATGGCGCCCTGGAGAAGGCGGGGCTCTCGGCCCTGATGCTGCTGCAGGTCCACGACGAACTCGTCTTCGAGCTCCCCGAAGAGGAGGTGGCCGCGACCATCCCGGTGGTCACCGCGGTGATGGAGGAGGCGGCGGAGCCCGCCGTGCAGATGCGCGTGCCGCTGAAGGTCGACGCGAGGGCGGCAGGCAACTGGGACGAGGCGCACTGATGGGGGCGAGAATCTGTCCGATCGAGGACGCGGAGAGGTGCGGCCGGCGGTATCCCGACGTGCCGCCTGTCCCGACCAACTCTCCCTCGACTGCCAATCAAGCGTAGATTTGGCGGTCTTATCCCCGCTAACCACCAGATGCAGTGCGATCGAGGTGCGGCGGCGCCCTACGAATCGTCCTGGTTGTGGTAGTTGGGGGATGTTGAGGCGCCGCCGACAACCGGTCGACGGCGCCCCTCGACAAGGAGTGAGTGGCCGAGGCCATCCGAAGATCCCTGACGACTGAACACCTGAAGGGTCGCACATTCGGGAAGCCTCGTCCATTCGGACATAAAGGCATCTTGATATGACTATCGCAGACGTAGCCCTCGTGCGCGAGCAAGGGGTGGACTTCGCTGTCGTGTGTGTCGAGGACCGGGTGCTCGATACGCCTTCGGAGGCAGAGCGCGTAATGCAGGCATGGTCGTTCCGTCTCGGACAGCCCGCAGCGCTAATTGGAGCGCGACGTCACCGTCTGTACGGTCGTCGCGACATCGTCAACTTCCTATCGGCGCTGCAAGTATCGCAACTGCCTTGGCGGCGGCTCACCCTATCAAATTAAAAGCTTCAAGCTGCACCAACGAGGTCAGACGACCGTATCAATCTCTGCGCGCTCAGAACGATTAGGACTGAGCGCGCAGTATACGCATGTACGTTTGTACTCAAGTGAAGTCGTGCCCCTCACGTCAGCGGGATCATCACCGCGTCCTGGTAGGCCTTCCGCTCGGTCAGGCGCTGGTACCAGGCCTCGACGTGCGGCAGCGACGGGCGCTCGATCGGCAGGTTGAAGTAGCCGTAGGCGGCGCAGCCGAGCGGGATGTCGCCGATCGTCAGGTGGTCGCCGCCGAGGAAGGGCTGGTCGGCCAGGCCGGCCTCGACGATCGCCAGCAGCTTGCCGCACTCGGTCGCGGCAGCGGCGATGGCGACGGGATCGCGCTTCTCGGGCGGCATGCGGACGAGCGGCAGGAAGACCTGGCCGAACGGGCCGGCGAAGCTCGTCGACGACCAGTCCATCCAGCGGTCGGCGAGGCCGCGGGCGGCCGGGTCGGTCGGCCACAGGCCGCCGGCGCCGTGCTTCGCCGCGAGGTAGCGGACGATGGCGTTCGATTCCCACAGCACGACGCCGTCGTCGTCGATGGTCGGCACCTTGCCGTTCGGGTTCATCGCCCGGTAGCCGGCCTCGCCGACGACGCCGAACTGGCCGCCGGCGTCGATGCGCTCGTGGGCGATGCCGAGCTCGCCGACGCACCACATCACCTTCTTGACGTTGACCGAATTCGTCCGGCCCCAGATCTTCAGCATCGCTTCCTCACCGTCCCGTCGAGCCGAATCCGCCGGCGCCGCGCGCCGTGTCGTCGAGCTCCGTTGCCTCTTCGACCGAAACCGCCGTCACGGGCGCCACCACGAGCTGCGCGATGCGCAGGCCGCGGGTGACCGTGAACGGCTCGGCGCCGTGGTTGATCAGGATCACCTGCACCTCGCCGCGATAGTCGGCGTCGATGGTGCCCGGCGCGTTCAAGACCGTCACGCCATGCTTGTCGGCGAGGCCGGAGCGCGGCCGCACCTGGCCTTCGTGGCCGACCGGCAGCGCGATCGCGAACCCCGTCGGCAACCGCGCGCGCCCGCCCGGCGGCAGCACCACCGGCTGACCGTCGGTGACGGCGGCCATCAGGTCGATGCCGGCGGCGGCGCCGGTGGCGGCGGCCGGCAGCGGCAGGCCGGCGCCGTGCGGCAGGCGGAGAAGCTTCAGGGATATCAAGGAGTTCACGCCTTTCGGGGGGGCGGTTTCGACGGGCGTTTGCCGGCACCGGCGGCCGGCGCCGATGACAGGGCGTTTTCGCCAGCCATTTCAATGGGTTGGTCCGCGAGCATGGCCGCGATCCGCTGCACGAGTTTGACGGCGACATCGGCCTTCGTCATTCGCGGCCACTCTTCGGCACCGTCGGCGGAGACGATGGTGACGGTGTTGTCGCCGCCGCCCATGATGCCGGTCTCGGGGCGGACGTCGTTGGCGACGATCAGGTCGCAGCGCTTTTTCGCGAGCTTTTTCCGGGCGTTGGCGACGACGTCGTCGGTCTCGGCGGCGAAGCCGACGACGACGCGCGGCCGCGCCGGGCCGGGCGCAGAGACGGTGGCGAGGATGTCGGGGTTTTCGACCAGCGTGAGCGCCGGCGGGCGGCCGGAGCCGTCCTTCTTGATCTTTGATCTCTGATCATGATCGACGCGCCAGTCGGCGACGGCGGCCGTCATCACCGCGACGTCGGCCGGCAGCGCGGCTTGCACGGCTGCGAGCATCTCGCGCGCCGTCTCGACTTTCACGACGGTGACGCCCTCGGGGTCGGCGATCGTCACTGGCCCGGAGACCAGCACAACCTCGGCGCCCGCCTTCGCGGCGGCGGCGGCGATGGCGTGGCCTTGCTGGCCGGAGGAGCGGTTGGCGATGTAGCGGACAGGGTCGATCGGCTCGTGGGTCGGCCCGGAGGTGACGACGACGCGCCGGCCGGCGAGCGGCCGCTCCGCCAAGGCGTTGTTGCGACTGTCGAAATGGCGCTCGACGGCGGCGACGATCTCGTCCGGCTCGGCCATCCGGCCGGGGCCGAACTCGTTGCAGGCCATCACCCCCTCGTTCGGCCCGACGAACGTGACGCCGTCGGCCGTCAGCGTCGCGACCGAGCGCAGCGTCGCCGGGTGCAGCCACATGCGGACGTTCATCGCCGGCGCGACCAGCACCGGCTTGTCTGTGGCGAGCAGAAGGGTGGTGGCGAGGTCGTCGGCCATTCCGGCGGCCATGCGGGCGAGGAGATTGGCGGTGGCGGGCGCGACGACGACGAGGTCCGCCGAGCGCGACAGCACGATGTGCCCCATCTCGGCCTCGGAGGTGAGGTCGAAGAGCTCGCTATAGACCTTGTCCTCGGTCAGCGCGGCGAGCGACAGCGGCGTGACGAATTCCTTCGCCGCCGGCGTCATCACCGCGCGAACCGAGGCGCCGCGCTCGCGCAGGCGGCGGACGAGCTCGAGCGCCTTGTAGGCGGCGATGCCGCCGCCGACGACGAGCAGGATGCGCTTACCGGTCAGCATCGGGTGCCGCTCAGCATGGCTTGCCGCTCAGCATCGCGCGTCCTCGCGGTGGTCCTGCCGGCGCGGCCTCAGGATCCCGCGCCGAACGACCGCGGCGCCGGGCTGACGACGCGGACCGAGCCGCCGCCGACCTGGTAGACGGCGAGGCCACGCTGCGACAGGCCGTTCTGGGTGAAGCGGAACAGGCCGTTGACGCCGAGGAAGCCGCCGGAGTTGGCGATGTTGCTCTCGGTGAAGGCACCCGGGCCGAAGGTCTTGACGAGGCCGACGGCGAGCGTCGCGCCGTCATAGGCGAGCGAGGCGGTGCGCGGCGGCACCGAGCCGAAGCGGGCGCGGTACTTGGCGAGGTAGGTCTCGTAGGCCGCCCGCTCGGGGGCCGGATACCAGGCCCCGGCGAGGTTGGGGTCGCCGGCGATGGCCGGGTCGTCCCACTGGCCGGTGCCGAGAAGCTGCACCCGGCCGGTCGCGACGCCGGCGCCGCGCAGCGCCGCAGCGACCGCACCGGCCCCCGCGCCGCCTTCCGGCACCAGCACCGCATCGACCTGACCACCATAGCCGGCGATCGTCTGCGCCGCGGCGGCGAGGTCGGAGCGGTTCGGATTGTACTGCGAATAGCCGACGACGCGGCCGCCGGCGCGGGCCGCCGCCTCGCTCAGCGCCTCGATCGCGACGCCGCCATAGTCGTTGGCCGGCACGATCGCCGCGAAGTTCCGCTTGCCCTGGCTGGCGGCGTAGGAAACGACGCGGTCGATGTCGCCCTGGGGCAGGAAGCTCAGCAGATAGACGTTGCGGGTCGCGAGGTTGGCGCGGGTCGAAAACGCGATCACCGGCACGCCGGCCGTCCGCGTCACCGAGGCGGCGCCGGCGACGGCGGGTGCGAACACCGGGCCGAGGATGAGGGTGGCGCCTTCGCCGATCGCCGCCTGGGCGGCGGCGCGCGCGCCGGCTTCCGAGCCGCCGTCGTCCTTGACGAGGACGCGCACGACGTTGGGATTTTCCGAGATCGCCAAAGCGGCGGCGTTCTTGAAGGATTGCGCGAGGCCCGCGGCCTCGCCACCGGCGGACAGCGGCAACAGCAGCGCCACCGTCACCGGGCCGGTGCCGAGCACCTCGCCCTGTGGCTGCGGCGGAGCCTCCGGCGTCGCCACGACGGGGCCGGTGACGTCGCCGCGCGAGCAGGCGCCGAGCGCCAACAGTGCGACGGCCGCCGCGAGGACGCGGCGGCGGGGAAGGAGACTGGCCGCCCGTGACGCGGCGGCTTCGAAGACGCGCGACACCGAGCGCACTCCCTGCTAGATGATTGCGAGCCTCCGCGACCCTTACCACCGCGGGCGGCGGAACGAAACGTCGCGTGTTGCGATGGTGGCCGAGTGTGGCCTCGGCGCCCACTGCCGGACCGTGCGACAGCCGGTGTTTCCGCCGGCCGCCGCCACGCCCATGCGCTGCACGACGACGCGATAGTGGAAGGTCCGACCGGCCCTGTCAAAGAACCCTGCGGAAAAGCGAGCCCGAGAGGGTCGATCGGCGGAGACCCGATCGACAGAAAACCGATCGGCGGAGGGTCGGCCGGCGACCGGCCGCCCGCGTGACGGGCGTGGCGGCGACGCCGCAGCGCCGGTGGCGCGGACGTTCTCGATCGATGCGCGGACGCTGCCGGCGCCGGCGCTGGCACCCGGGCTCTACATCGTCGCGACGCCGATCGGCCATCTCGGCGACATGACGCTCCGGGCGCTCGCGACGCTGGCCGCCGCCGACCTGATCGCCTGCGAGGACACCCGCGTCACCCGCGTGCTCACCGAGCGCTACGGCATCCGCACGCCGACGATCGCCTACCACGAGCACAATTCCGGCCGGCAGCTGCCGAAGCTGATGGCCGAGCTCGTCGCCGGCCGCGCCGTGGCGCTCGTCTCCGATGCCGGGACGCCGCTGATCTCCGACCCCGGCTACCGGCTGGTCGCCGAGGTGTCCGCCCTCGGCCTGCCGGTGATCCCGATCCCCGGCCCGTCGGCGCTGCTGGCGGCACTGGTCGTCGCCGGGCTGCCGACCGACACGGTGCTGTTTTCCGGCTTCCTGCCCCAGAAGGGCGGGCCGCGGCGGCGGCGCATCGAGACCCTCGGCCTCGTGCCGGCGACCTTGGTTCTGTACGAATCGCCCCATCGCGTCGCGGAGACGTTGGCCGACCTGGCCGCCATCCTCGGCGCCGACCGGCCGGCGGTGGTCGCGCGAGAACTGACAAAACTCTACGAGACGGTGGTGCGGGCGACCCTCGGCGAACTCGCCGAGCGCTTCGCCGGGGCGCCGCCGAAGGGCGAGATCGTGCTCGTCGTCGGCCCGCCGTTGGAGCGCGAGACGTCGGAGGCCGACGCCGACGCGCTGCTGACCTCGGCGCTCGCCACGATGTCGGCGAGCGCGGCCGCCGGCGACGTGGCGCGGGCCACCGGCCTCGACCGCCGCGAGCTCTACCGCCGGGCGCTGGAGCTGAAGGGGGCGCTGCAGGCCGACGAGGGCGACGGCGACGGCGACGCGGACGGCCGCGACGATGGCGAAGAAGGCTGAGCCTTCGACCGCCGATCCCCGCCGCCGCGCCGCCGAGCGCCGCGGCCACGGCGCCGAGACGCTGGCCGCCTGGGCGTTGCGCCTGAAGGGCTACCGCATCCTCGGCCGCCGGGTGAAGACGCCGCACGGCGAGATCGACCTCGTGGCACTGAAGGCCGGCACCGTGGCGATCGTCGAGGTGAAGGCCCGCGCCGACGCCGACACGGCGCTGTCGGCCGTCGGCCCGGGCGCGCAGCGAAGGCTCTCGGCCGCCGCCCGCGTCTGGCTCGCGCGCAATCCGTCCTATGTCGGCCACACCATCCGCTTCGACATCGTCATGGTGGTGCCGCGGCGCTGGCCGACCCACCTCGCCAACGCCTTTTCGGCGACGGATTGACGGCCGCCGCGGGCGGGTGGAAACCGTCGTGCCGGCGTCCCACATCCTCTCGACGCCGCCACGGAGAGACGCCGATGACCGAAGCCGCCCGGAAATCTCAGAAGCGGCTGCGCGTCGCCATCCAGATGGACCACGTCTCGACGGTGAAGATCGCCGGCGACAGCGGTTTCGCCCTGCTGCTCGAGGCGCAAGCGCGCGGCCACGAGCTGTTCCACTACACGCCCGATCGCCTCGCCATGCGCGACGGCGTCGTCACCGCGGCGCTCGAGCCGATCACGGTGCGCGACACCGCCGGCGACCACTTCACCCTGGGCGCGCCTGAGCGCCAGCGCCTCGACGGGCTCGACGTGGTGCTGATGCGCCAGGACCCGCCCTTCGACCTCGCCTATGTGACGGCGACCCACATGCTGGAGCGCATCCAGGCGACAACGCTGGTGGTGAATGACCCGGCCGAGGTGCGCAACGCGCCGGAAAAGATCTTCGTGACGCTGTTTCCGGAGCTGATGCCGCCGACGGTGATCACCCGCGACCGCGCCGAGATCGACGCCTTCCGCAAGGAGTTCGGCGACATCGTCATGAAGCCGCTCTACGGCCACGGCGGCGCCTCGGTGTTCCGCCTCACCGCCGAGGACCTCAACTACGGCTCGCTCTACGACCTGTTCGCCAACACCTTCCGCGAGCAGTGGGTGGTGCAGCAGTTCCTGCCGAACGTGAAGCACGGCGACAAGCGCATCATCCTCGTCGACGGCAAGTTCGCCGGCGCCGTCAACCGCGTGCCGGCGGCCGACGACCTGCGCTCCAACATGGTGCGCGGCGGCGCGGCGAAGGAGACCGACCTCACCGACCGCGAGCGCGAGATCTGCGCCACCATCGGCCCGGAGCTTTCGAAGCGCGGCCTGCTGCTCGTCGGCATCGACGTCATCGACGGCCGGCTGACGGAGATCAACGTCACGGCACCGACTGGCATCCGCGCCATCCGCCGCCTCGGCGGCCCGGACATCGCGGCGATGGTGTGGGAGACGATCGAGGCGAAGGTGGCGGCGCGGGGGTGAAGGGGGTCGGGAGTGTGGGGGAGTAGGCAGTAGGAAGTAGGCGGTGGGGAGCCTCTGACCCTCCCCTTGAGGGATCGTTGCATATTCGCCGTTCCGTTGATTCACTGGCTGCATCGGAGGTGTTCGATGCAGCAGCTCGGTTTTGGGGACGGTTGGATTTCGTCGAAGGTCGGGCAGAACGCGACGCTGGAGCGGCTGTCGACGGAGGTGAGGTGGGAGCGGTTCGAGCGGCTGCTCGCGCGGCTTCGGCCGCAGGGGCCCGGCCGCCCGCCCTACGAGCCGCTCCTGATGCTGAAGGCGCTCTTGCTGCAGCAGTGGTTCGCCCTGTCGGACGCCGGCCTGGAAGAGGCG
>Ga0209902_100941_pt1 | contig 19680 bp, 16 predicted proteins | sample FECB27metaG_FD_188304 | JGI IMG/M metagenome (GOLD analysis project Ga0209902, IMG submission 188304) | Cyanobacterial communities from the Joint Genome Institute, California, USA - FECB-27 (SPAdes) (version 2) | ecosystem: Environmental > Aquatic > Thermal springs > Hot (42-90C) > Microbial mats...
AACTAGTTACGTTCAGAACCCTTGCTATACAAGGCTTTCAGCTTTCACGCCTTCGCATTTCATCACGACATCCCGTCCACTTCACTATGTTTGCAATAACTAGTTACGACCTTCTCACCCATCTCGTTATGTCTGCAATAACTGGTTATGCACATCTTTATGTTTGCATAACTAGTTACGTTCAGAACCCTTGCTATACAAGGCTTTCAGCTTTCACGCCTTCGCATTTCATCACGACATCCCGTCCACTTCACTATGTTTGCAATAACTAGTTACGACCTTCTCACCCATCTCGTCATGCCTAAAATAACTAGTTACAACCTGTTGCTACACATCTCCCCTCTTATCATAACTAGTTAATATAACCCTCGCTTTGACCTTGCTCTCACTCATAAATCATTACCATTGTCAAGTTTTTATCAGTTTTTGTTACTACAGGTACTACGCAGTGTTACAGATATTGTCCTTGCCCGCGATCGCACAGCGACTCCGAACATTAGCTCCGAACATTACACAATCTCGTTACGTTGTTTTATAACTAGTTACAAGTCTATCATATCACTAGTTGCCTATGCGATCGCCACTTCCGCCACTTCGCCAGACTTCGCTTCAGCTACTACACTAACTACCCGTACTACAGAACCGTCCATCGTCCACTTAGACATAGTTAGTTTGATTTCATCCTAACTATACAGTTTTTGCCCGTCCGATGATAAAACAACCTCGTCTCTGTCTTTTTCTGCTTCAACAAGCATCGGTGTATCTTTTTTTTGCTTCTAGCTCTTTTTCGGGCTTTGGCATTTGTTGGTGCGCCTCTCTGATAATGGCGTTCACTGCTTTAGGTGTTGGTGCTTGTTTGACCTGGGCAAGTACGTTTTTTGCTGCAACTGGGTTAGCTTCGGCGATCGCTCCTAACTTCACCGTATCTTTGGCTGTAATCTTGTTATCTCTTAGTAATACCTGGCGTGCTTCTACTGGGTCGTCTGACGCTTGCGCTACCTTCTGCACTGCTCTGGAAAATTGGGCGTCACGTTCAATGGTTGCGTGACTGACATTTAATTCATTAGCTATTTTTTTGCTGGTAGCGTTGCTTTGAGGAATTGCCTCACTGTGAGGTAATTCCTCTTTTTTGGTATGTTGATTAACTCCACTCCCTCCGCGCGATCGCTTCTTACGTATTTCATACAATCGTCCTCTATTTCCTTTCAGTACAATACTTCGTACCCGTATATTACGCACCCGTCGGTAGCCAGGCTCAATATATAAAGAGGATTGGTTATTCCTGATTACTAGTTATTAGTCCTTAACTTCCCATGATCTATAGGTGGCTACCGTGCCATAGGAACTCATGCCAACAGCCCATAAAAAGCACCGCTAATTCTTGCCAGCAACAAGCCTTATGGGTACTCCAATGAAATATCTATCATCTAGCAAGGTAAGACGCCTTGTAGCTCATCCTGCGCGTGGCTACCGCTACAAATACTACAAATGTAATACAAGTTGATGCCTGACTACCAATACCTGGCTACCAAAACACAGTTCTTGTATATCAATCCTTTGAGGACGCCTGGCTACCAAATTTAATCACGAGAGACGCGTGGCTACCGACGCGTGGCTACCAAGCAACCTGATACTTGAAGGTCTGGCTACCAGATTTAATAACTATAGACGCGTGGCTACCGACGCTTGGCTACCAAACAGCTTGATATTTGAAGGGCGGCTACCGATTCATGGCGTGGTTGAGGAGAGAGCGAGTAATTTTGATAAAGATAAATAAAAGGGTTGACATATTGGATGTAGTTACGCTACTCTCAATATATGTTGTTATACGTTTATGCAAAGCATGAGCATGAATTGTATGGAAAAGTTTGTACTAAGACAAAAAGATGATTAATTTTAACAACAGGTCGTCCATTGATTAGGAATTGGAAATTGGAATGGAGCAACTAAAAAAATAGAAAAATGCAAAAAATTTTTGTTTTCACAAAAAGCTAAAAGCAAAACAGAGAATAAGTATATAACTATATAGATATGTAGTTATAGAAAAAGAAAAATATATACAAAAAAAATAAAATAAATTCTAAAGCGACTTTTCTGTTGACAAGTTTGTTAGCCATTTGCTATAAAATTGAATAGACGGCAAACCCCCCGGAGTGATTAGTCGTCACAAAGGGGGGTTTACGTCGTTTACGTCATTTATCTCTTTCCACTGATTGCGTTTGCAGACGGATATCAGGGGATTATTAAACATATCTACAGCCAAAGAGGGCTGCTGTTTTATTATGTCAAACTTTGATTGTAATGACAACCCCCAGAAAAAAATTCATTCTAAAAATGAAAATTTTGAGGTGTTACAACCATCGACTAAGACAACCAACGAAGAAAAATCCTCACAACTGATTGCTGAAGTGGTAGAAACTGCTATAGAGGCAGTAGAAGAAAACCCCAGCAAGGAATGGATGCAGATCGCAGCACCGATTATGAAGTCAGGAGGAAAATCTGTAGCGATAATCCTGTCTTTAGGATTTGTAGCCATTCCCTTAACGGTCTTTGGTAGTCCCTGGATAGGTATTATATTGGCGACAGGGGCAACGATAACCGCTATTTGCTCGTGTTTGAGATAGCTTTGATGGTTAAAACAGTCGAATAGACTAATTTACCGACATTTTAGTTTCTATAAACGCATTTCTGATAATCAAAAGCCCGCTAACAGCTTGCTGTGGCGGGTTCTAACTTCAAGATAACGAAATACAAATATTCAAGTCACCTTTAGCTAGTACGACAGTACTGCTTGAGAATGGCTCTCATTGCATACATTGCAATATCAATATCTTTACATTCCGAATTATTAACTGTCTGGGGGCTTGCGTCTTCACTGATGTTATTAGAAATCTTTTGAAGAAGCTCGCCATATGGAGCAATATCGCGGTCTTTTGTAGCAAATCGAAATATTACCCGGATTGCTAGCCGAAAATCCTCTAAATCCTGCTTTATGGGCGCTCTTCTTTTTAGCAGCATCTCAAGCCCCTGTAGCATCCCCCTCGCGGCTGCAACAACAGGATCATATATGCCATCGGGATTCCCTACGAATTCCACGCATTTGTAGCAATTCCAGGCACTTGTCATTTGTCCCCATCTAGATTTGTTCTGTGGTGCGCTCTTCTCCCACGGCTTTATAAGTAAAGTTGCTTGCCGCTGTGCTTCACGAGCCTCAAGCGTCCATTCTCTGCCCCTACTCTTCACGTGTCCTTACCTCTTACACTCCTATTTTTACCAACGACGCCGACGGGTTTGCGTGGTATAAGTCCTATAAAATACATATTAATTAAGTGTGTATGAAATCATCCTAACTTACCTGTAATATTATGGTTATGATACTACAGTTACCCATTGACGGATGCGATCGCGCTGCTTACTGGACAATTCCCTTGCTAGTTCCTTAAGCAAGTCAGCCGAGTTTTGAGACCTGATATCGTTCAACATTTCCCTGCCTTCATCCTCACTTTCATTTTCGGCACAAAGACGCAACATTAGAAGAACTCCTTCGCGCCGCTCTTGCTCTGCCTTCGCCCGTGCCTGCGCCTCCGCTTGAGCAATCTGCTTTGCTCTTTGCGCTGCCGCTATACGCTTCTTCTCGTCTTCTAAGGCTTGCTGTGCCGCTTTCGCAGCGAGTTCCTTTTCCTGTTCCCACTTACGAACCGCTTCGGCATCACGCTCTAACCATTTTGTAAAGACTTCCTCACGCCCATCGCTTTCTGGAATGGGTAAACCATTGTCACCTAAAATTGGCTTTTTGGTTTCTTCATCCTTCTTGAAATCTGCTGCGGGAGCCGAGTAATAACGGATTTGTTGTCCCCGTCCACCCTTGCGGCTATAGCAAACCATTTTATGTCCCAACAGTGCAAGGATATGCTGAACGGTAGAAATTTTGTTTTTTTCGTCCTTAACCTGTTTTTTTAGGTCAACACCCGCTACTATCTGTACGTTGTGTACCTGGGCTTTTATCTTGTCGAAGATATCTAGAATTACTGGATGCTCATTATGGAATCCGTGATCATCATACAGCCGAGAAATCCCCAGATAATCCAATAATGCAACTTTGGGGTGCATCATTGATTTATTGCTATCAAGTATAAGATAATCACCTTGCCCGTGAACAACCGCCTTCTCAAATGCTCGTTGATCGCGGAAAGTTAGATACTCCTTTCCTTGTTGCCAGTAGTAGTGTAACCGTAACTTAGTTCCCCATTTGTCATCATCTTTCTTAACTAAATCGGGCGTACATTCAACAAGATATTTACGTTCAATTTGACCCTTGCGGAATTGCAGCAATTCATTTGTTCGGCGTTCTTGCTGTTTTGAAAGTTTCTCAAATTCAGTATCAGTTAACCTGTCTGCCTCTGCTACATCATCACGGTGTTTGGTGTACAGTTCGTCGCGTACCGAAGTGACTTCTTTCTTGACAGTATCAGGGGCTATCTCTTCATCTCCACACCAATCAATAACAATGTGTCCTTCCTGTTTTAAGTCATGAAGAATAGTTTCTTCATAGTGGTACATACCCATGTTGATCACAGATGCCAATTTCGCCCAAGTTTCTATAGAAATGGGTGAAAAACTACCATCTGGCATTTGTTCCAAACCAGATTCTAAAAGTTTGGCTCTGTTCCATTTGTCCGCACGTCTTTGACCACTGATTAGTCCGCTTGGGGTCGTTGCCTTGTTTCCAATAAAACTAATACCTTGTGGTTTTATCCAAACATATCGTGGCACAGGAGGACGTACACGGCTAAGATTTTGTCTGACTCCATCACAAGTTTGTACACCTTGCCCAATGAACCAAACACCATTAAAGTGATCAACATCAATAGAGATTCCAGTTTCGATTGTGGGGGATGCAACAACTAAATCATAAAGTGGCACAATCTCATTAATATTCTTGGTTGCCCTATACGCTTGATGTTCCGGATTCGCAACAGTTTCGCTGTCAATTCTAAGGATTTTTAGGTGGGGGAATTTGCGCCGAAAGTATGTTTCTAATGCTTGCGTTCCCCATGTAGATTTTGTTCTTTGTCCAGAGACAGACAACAGCGCTTTTTCGCCACGCTCTAACCGCTTCTCAAGTACTCCAATTAATTGAGCCGGATTCTTGCCTCCAAATTTATGAATCGTCCAAGGTTCATTAAATACATATTCGTTGACCAGTATAAAACGTTCTGGAGAAAACCCTAATAGCCCTTCAATAAAGTCAATACCAACGTCACTTAAATCGGCGTCCATTATAAAAATCTTGCCGCCTGTGCTAATAACTGTTCTAAGCAGTTCTTGCAAAGTTTTTATGATTATGACCCGGTTCTGAACGCACGTAGGGCTAGTCAACAGATGCCAAATAACCTGCATCACCTCATCAATCACGACCCAAGCGCCACGCCATTCGTTCGGGTTAAAGTGTGCTTGTGATTCGGGATGTATGGAGTCTATGCAACAACCGTAGCCGAATAAACTACCCTGTTCTGTGCTTCGTAGGTCGGTAATGTAAGGCAACCCCAATCTTTCCGCACCTTGCAAGGACAGTTGTATTCTGTGCGTAATTAATAATACTCTCCCTTCGCCACTACGCAACCTTGCGTCTGACAAGAATCTCAACCATTCAGTTTTTCCGCTACCTTTTGGCGCTTTAACTGCAATTAATTGAGCGCTAGGTGGTACAATCTCCCCGATATAACGCTGATTTATAACTAAGTCCGGCGTGTAACTTAATTGACGTAACTGCTTACTTTGCCAGTTATCAAAACTTGCCGCATTGCAGTACAGTTCATCAAAAGTTCCACGACCCAAGGAAGCGAGAACATCATCAATTCCTTTGCCCATTGTTGGATGCCAACTGATGACATTCACCTCACATCCTTGGAAGGTAAACAGTTTGCCCGTCTTGGCTATGGCATGATTGACGGCTCTCGTAGTCGTGCGCTTTGAATCTTGGTCATAACAAAAGTAAATTCGTCTTCCCTTTTGGGCAAACGCTCGTAAGTGTAAATTGAGGGACGCTAACCCTTGCGACTCCCCAAACTCATCTTTGGGTTGACGGTATGTGCTGTTAATACCTGGTACGGCTATGCAGACGTAACCGCAAGAAAGTACTGCACCCGCCTTTTTTGCGCCTTCAGTTATAATCACAGGGATTTGAGGATGGTTTATTATCCACTGCCAAAACGCGCCATGAGGTAAGTCCTGATACTTCTCAGGTAACGCAACATCGTACCGACGCGCGATTAGTTCCCAAAGCCGATGGGGAATCTTTAGGGCAAATATCTCGGTGGCAACTTTTGGGGGATGCTCGTATTTAACGGTTTTCCCTTCATCATCTGTGTGTTTCTCATCCGACTTAAAGCAACCCCATTGGGAGTCTTCCCCAGTCAACACATCTACACCGCTACACCACCAACCGCCTGCGTACGCATGGCTATAACGCGCCATCCAGAAACGATTTAACGCGCCCGTGTTGAGGCGTGGTAGTTTGTCGGAGTAGCAGAGGTAGTCATAGGGAGTATTTCCATAGAGAGATTTTACATTTAAGTCGATGATGTCAGGATTGACGCAGCTTGCAAGCCACTCTTCTCCATGCACTGGGCTAACATTTCCGAATCCACATGAAGAACTACGTGCTTCTGTCCCGTTCGCTCTGTCACTATGGACACGTACGGCATAGCCTTGATCGTCTGCCGTGCCTTCTGTTCCGTCAGCGACGCTGGAGGAAGCATGAACAATTCCACTGCTTCCTGGATTATCCTTTGTTTCCGGGTTGTTTGCTTCGATTCTTCTGACTTCTTGCAGAAACCCTTTGCTGACATTATTTTTTCTCCTGATTGCTCTTAATAGCTTGCGTAGTTCTGTCTTTGGTGACTTCGGAGCTTTGAGTTTTGGCGTACCAAATCCGTTGGGAGGACGTTTCATGACGCCACCCCCGTTTGCAGATAAGCCAGCAAAGCTGTCGCGTCATCGCCGCAGTATCCGAGATATTCAAGCCCTTCTAGTATCTCTGTGAGGCGTTTTTGCTTGATTAAACCACCGAGCCGTGGTAAAATATCGACAATTAAAAAAAATATTTCATTCATTTGGCTGTACCTCCCTTTGCGGTTATCGGGATGTGCAGCCCTTAACTTTTTTAAGCCTGCTATGGCTTTTCGAGACAGGAACCCGTTAGGATAAAGATGATTTTTCTTTGTAGCCGTGGTGGTTACCCGCAGCTGGGTGAGCGACTGGTAATCGCTCTTGGTGGTATGCACGAGTTACTCTGCCCGAAAGCTAAGGACGCCACCCGCTTTACTTCATTTATAAAAATCTAAAAGACTGAGCTTGTCAAAGTCGCGCGTTAAGTCTGAAAACGCTTGTAGTGTAAGGCTTCTAAAATTGTATAGTCATATACTGTTTTGCAGTACCCATTAATACTCTCGTTTGTCCTCCTCTCCCCCTGCCAGATTGACGAAAATATTTACCATCTTGGTCAGTGTATCCTCTACCCCAGTACGAGTTTTTGTCTAAATCGTTTATATAAGCTGAGTAAGCTTCTAAAAAAGGTTTCCAATAATCTTTATGAAATTTTTTTGACTCTTTAAGGGAAATCGCAGTATCAATAAGTACAGACAACCCTTCAGCGTTCTTGTTTTCAATAAAGGGATTTTCGTTACTCCGTATTTTTTTTAGCTTTTGGCGTTCAAAAAAAATCCAAGTTTTTTTGAAACTATTTTCAACAAATTCTTCTGGAGGATTGATCGTAAATTCAGTCTCCATTCCCCATAATTCGTTAAAGATTTTTGCAAACCAAAAGCCAGCATTTTTGAATGGTACTTTAACGCCTGTGACATCTTGGAACGCGTGACATCGTTCGCACAGTTTGAAATACTTTATAAGTAAATTTCCTCTTGGCTTAAGAGCATCTCGTATAAGTTTACTCGGATGGACTTTGCATTTATTGTCCCACTCCTCTTTAATTACCCAATTGCGTGCTGTTTGCCAGTATTCGGATATCGTGTGGAATGCCGGATAGAAATTTTCGTCTTTAGCGACTTCCAGAGGTAGGACTTGATGGAAAGTGCGAGAGCCTTCTATTATTGCGTCGTAATCTTGCGAACTAGATGTGATTTTCATTGTTTAGTTGCTCGAAGTCGTTTTTGTGTCTGGCTTTGAGTGTACATCGGGATAAACATATTTCCCGATGCTGGCATCATCATCCACGGGTGTCAGCATCGACAGAGCCGAGATCGCACCCCGTACCTGTGACGAGTCCACCTCCAAATACTTTTGCAACTGCTCAAGATTTCTGTGTCCGCTGACTTCTTGAATCACTCTAAGGGGAATTCCCGCGTTGGACATCAGAGTTAGCGCGGTTCTCCGGCAACTGTGGCTACTCGCCCCAACAATATCTGCCCGTTGACACGCTTCTCGAAAAATTGCAGCGGCAGAGTCCTCATGGATATGACCTCGACCCCAACGACCTGGGAAGAGATAGCCATCATCGGTTTTTGCAGGTTTGTACTGTTTCAGGTAACGCTGCAAGTCATCCAGCACGGGAATGGTGCGAGTCGCCAGCTTCCCTTTAGTGTTGCTCTTGCGGATAATCAATTCACTTCTTACCCTCCCTTTTGAGTCGTACACGTCCTTAATTTTCAAAGTGACGCATTCTTTGACCCGACACGCAGTGTAAAGCATAACAGCACACAGGGTTTTGTCCCTAATGGTAAGCAATCCAGAGGTAAACAATCGCTGGATTTCTTCAGTAGATAAAACCTTTGCTTTCCCGTGGCGGTCGATTTTCACGCTTGCTTGCTGTGCTATCCCACATCCTTTACTGAAACTATTCCTTGGCTACACCACTGGACAAGCAGCCATCTATCAGATTCTCGGTCTAGTGCTGGCTTTAGTCGCTGGTTAAAAACGTCTTCCCAAATTTCTACACCGTATTGCGTAACAAATTGCTTCTCAAGTTCTTTGAACAGTGGGAAGTTGCGAGCGCTTATGGCGGTAAGAATGGGAATTACAGTGCTTACTGGTATAGTGGTTGCTGTTTCACTCATCTGGATAGTCCTCAAAAATACAAATTATTGGTAATGGTTCAAGCTTGGTATCAATAATTTTGACCAATCGCTTCCCAGTGTTCCTGGCTATTCTTTTGCAACGTTCTTCGGACGCCGCCGCCGACCAATCCCTTTCCTCGTCTAATGGGTCAAATTTCCCCTCAACGCGCTCTATGCCGTCATCTGGCTGGTTTCTTTTGCTCACCCCTCACCTCGTCTCCCGTTGCCAGATTGCCGTAGAAATCGCTCTAACATTTCTTCTATCCGGCTTAATCATTCTCAATCACCTGATCTAATAATGAGGCGATTTCTTCATTTAGGCTTGGGAGTAACCTAGCCGCTAACTCAGAATCTTTCTTCAATAGCTTAGATAACGCTTCAGACTCTATCACGAGCCTCTCAACCTGAGCGCTTTCGCTTCTGCCATTCATAATGGCTGAAGTTTTTAAGATTTTCCTGATTTCAGAGTTCAGCTTCAAATTAGCCCTTTCGGTTCGGTCGTCTCTTTTTGGTCGCCCCACTAAACGTTTTTCCTCGTTGCATACAGTCATATACATATAAACTACCTTTTTCTGTGTTCAATATACACACTGTAGCTTCTCCACGAGTATTTTGTGCATAAAAACGTATATCGTGCACTTATCAATTTTCTACGTTCATATAACTGTTCTGTATTTATTTTATGCACATGATATGAGTTTTAAAGTGTACATTAGTAACTATGGAGCGCAAACAAACAGAGGGACGCGGCGCACCCTCAGAGCCGATTAGCCAGCGCCCACTCCATCCATTTCAAGAACTAACGAGAGAAAATGTTAACTAAACAGCAGATCGATACACTGGAATCCGCCTACGAGATTCTTGACCTACTCAGAAATTGCTCAGACTTCAATCAGTCCCATGACCTCACCCTATCCGATGGGTGTAGAGTCCTTTCCGAGTTTCTGGACTACATCTATGCAAAAGAGCAAGCTGAGCGCAATCAGCCCCCACGGCAAGTAATTCTAGCAACTCTAGAATCTTTTCAAAATCTTTGAAAGTGGCAACCGCAAAGTATCTCACCTCTATCGCGATCGCCACTTCTGACTCTTATAAGTTCTGTATTGGAGCCTAATTTAATGTTACCTGACAACGAGAACCAGCGCCACGATACTCCTAAGCGTTTTAACCTTGGCTACTACACACGCGAAACCTTTGACCTTTTTCAATGTGGTTGGAAAGCTGCAAGTAGAAATTTAAAGGAATACTATCGCTTAGAAGACGCCAAAGAGACTCGCAAGTATATTGTTGAACTGCTCGAAGAAGGGCTGTACGACAGCGTATCTAGAGGCACGACTGAAGAGAAGCTTAATACCCTTCGATACTTTCAGCGTAAGAAAGAATTTGAGCAAGCACGGGACCAGCGCCCGTATACATTGGGTGAGCAATTTTCAAGTCTGGCTTTGAATGCAGCTTTCTTAAGTGCGATCGCTGTTCTCTTTTCCTTCTCTGCCACTTGGTCGTGCGGTCGTAGTCAGTCTCAGTTCTGCCAGGACATACGGGCTACCACTGGCGGCGTTGTGCGCTATTTCGCAGCCCCCAAACCAATTGAATCTGAGTTACTTAAGTGAAAAGTAAAGGCACTGACCCACTTTTAGAGCCGGAAGCAGTTACAGTAGCAATCTTTTTCTTTTGCATTCTGCTTCTAACCAGTTTTTTAGGTAGTTCATACCTAAATCGCTACCAACCAAAGCAACCCGTCATTATCCAACGATCCACGGAATACTACAATGGCAGACACTAATAATACAAATTCCTCAAATTCTTCAAATAACTCAAGCAAGAAAGCGCCTAAAATGCCAAATGTTCGTAACGGCATTCACAACACTAAGAGCGCTTTTGCAGAAGTGACTGGGCAGTCTGTGACCCCTCTAGAATTCGCCCGACAGCGCCAACAGATAGAAAACCAAACCAACTATCAAACGCTCCGTATTGACCGCGCCAAGCTTACCCAAGAGGCTCGTAAAGCTGATATTGAAGAGAAGCGGATCGAAGTATTTGATGCTCAATACAAGGAGATTGGACACAAAGTTGATACAGCCTGGTTAAAAGCTGATTTGGCTGAAATTGAACACCAAACAACCTTGATAGACAAGGACATTGCCTTAGTTCAACATGACGTTAAACAGATTGAACTAGCCGCTGAGAAAGACGGCAAAGCACTAGCGCAAGAAAAACGGGAATTGAACTACCTCAAAGGATTGGAAGATTTACGAGCGCTCAGCTTAGGACTTTCTGAAAAGACTTATGAAAACGATACCCGTGAAGTAGTCCTTGAGGTGAATGGGTCGGAAATTAGTCAAAATACCATTCCCAGTAAGGCAACCATCAAAGCATTTTTAATTTCAGAGTAAAAACAAATGCGTGACAACAGTATTTCTTGGCTAAGCCTCCAGTGGCTTACAACCTTCCTTGGAACTTTGACCGTAACCCAGGTGTTCAATCTGCTCAAAGAACTCAACCTAATGCCCTTGTACGCGGTCAGGATAGCTTTGATCTCACTTGCGCTCATTTCGGTATGCTACTGGTTCATCTGGGCGTACACAGGGGTCAGCGTGGCGAATCCTAAAGCTAAAAACCTGCTTTACTATGGAGTTCCTTTTGTTGGCTTGACTGCTTTCCTTTTAGGACTTCTCTAATTGAAAAAGTAGGTGCGATATCAGGTCGCACCCACTCCATTACTCTTCATTAAGTAATTATTCTCATTATGCCAGAACATAAAGAGCGAAAGTCTCCATTAATCGTTATTGGTGTTGTTTCGGCTGCGCTGTCTATTGGTACAGCCTTTGACAAAAACTTGCATCCAGGAATTAAAACAGCTATCCCCTTGGTAGGCTTCGCTTCCTGCCTCATTGCTCGGCATGGTGTCCGGCATGAGTTGACCGAGCTAGAGGAAAAGTTTGCGGAACGTTGGGATGGTCTTGACCACTGGGAGAAAGAGATTATTGACCGGGAACAAAACCACGCGATCGCGCTCAAGAAACTCGAACAAGAAAAACGTACGCTCCACAACGAACACGTTGCCAAGCTCAACAATCTACGGGAGGCTGAGAATCGCTACCGAGAGCAATATGAAAATCGAGCGGCTGAATTGCAATCAGAATATGATGCACTGCTGGCTGAACTGAACAAAGATAAACGGATTCACGAGAAAGAGAAAGAACTTCAAGAAGCGCTGTTAGCCGCCAAGAAAGACCAAATAGCTACTCAATTGCATGAGCAACATTTGGAACGTCAGTCGGAAGTTGACAACCGGGAGGCTTTGTTAAATCAGCGAATACGGGATGTCAATAGTCAGCTAGAGGCACTACAGCAACAGATTGCTGATGAGTATCAAGAGAAACTGGCTGCTTTTGAGGATGAAAAAAATTCAATCTTGGACAGACACGCTCGTGAGATTGATTCTTGGAGACAACGTTATCAAGACGCACAAAAACAGATTGCAATCAGCAAGGCTCCTAAGTTTCCTATCGGTGGCGATGAAATCGCGGGTAGTGAATGTATCAAAGTGATTCAATTCTTGTGGCGACTTGAGAAACCCATCAAAGTGGATTGCCATGAGCGGCAACCCCAAAATCAGGGAGACCAGGACGTATTCTGGCTGTTGCTTCGTGATGCCACTCAGCTTGCTGATTTAAAATCAAAAGCTTCAGAGATTCAGTACCTCTTGGGGAAAGGACACAAGCCAGTAATTGAGCAAGAAAAGGGTGAAGCATCCATCAGATTTGAACTCAAGCGAAATACTAGCCCTGGTATTGTCCTCAAGGCAAGTAAGCAGGATGTCGAGGACAAGATTCCTACGTTAGCCAAATACAAAAATGGCGACCGTGGTTGGCTTGTGACGGGTCATCCTGGTGCGGGTAAGACTAGTGTGTTGATTTGGCTTGGACAGATTTTAGGAGGTGACGACTGCGATCGTATAGCGCTTAATCCACACAATGACGAAAAATCAACATTTGAACTGTATGGCTATCATGAAATCACCTCACTGACAGAAATCTATCAACAGTTTGAATTATTAGCTGAGGAGTTGAATTTAAGAGGCGGTGACTCTACACGACGCCGTAAATTAATCATTGCTGTTGATGAGCTTGGTAAAATCCTCAGCAACGCTGAAGACCCCACGCGAATCATGGAAATCATTAGACAGATTAATGTGGAAGGTCGGAAACTTGGCATGGTCATTTTAGTGGGGAATCACAGCCAAACCACTACGGCTGTGAAGATGGATGCTGAGTACCGAAGTGCATTCTACCAATTGTTTTTAGTTGGTGCGTCTCGTGAGTTACTCAGAAAGCCTAATGCTCCAGAATTTCAAGATTGGGAATATAAGTGGATTCAAGACACGGCATATCCGGCTATCACTTTAATCAATGGTCAATGGTCTTTGTGTTTGCATCCAACACACTGGGATTACTCAGAGTACCGCGATAAAGGTAATCCACCTAAAGGTCTTAAAAAGACATCTACAAGTAAGTTGAGCATTAAATTAGCTGGAATAGGTCAAGTAGAACCAAATCAAGGACTATCCAGTGAAGAGATAGAGGTAATTAATAAGTTTAAAAAATTGCCTGTTTCGGAAATAATTTACAAGACTTGGGGATTGAAACAATCAAGAAGTCCTCAGTACAAGGCTCGAAAGGCTCAAGTATTGGAGTTTTTAGCCAAAACAACCCACAACCCATAATTTGCAGGGGTTTCAGGCTTTTTTAAACCCGGAATTTTGGGTTAGATTTCGGTTGGTTTGGTTTGTTCCAAACACGGGCTTTCTAATCCCAGATTCCTGAAAAGCTTGCCATGTAAGGATTTTGTTTTTCAGTTATTTGGGATTACCCAAAACCCATCTTTTTGAGGTTAGTAATACCGAAAAACCCAAATAGTCTTTTTTACTTAATAATTGGAAGTACAAACATGACACCTCACAACATATTTACAGCAATTTCAACTAAAACTTACAAAATAGTAGGACATTGCCTTGCCCACATTAACCAGCATCGCCGTGTAATGAACTTATATCTAAAAGAAATGGAGCGTGCTGAAAAAGAGGGTGATTTAAGTCGTGCTGCTAATTATAAGTATGAAAAAATACCACAAGTCGAATCAGTTATAGCTGAAAGTAAAAAGCTGCTGATAAGGGAGATTGCTGAAGTGGTTTTCAAAATGATAGAAAACCTCTAAATATTAGACGATTGAACTATTGCTAATCATAAATTTATTTCCTAATAGTTCAATCGCAATAAAAGAATGAGTTTCCCAACTAGCCGTATTTCTGCGCGTAGTATGCGCACACTACACACAATTAGGGTTGACGACAATGAAAACATCAACGAACGGAACAAAGCCAGCGCAAGACATACAGCAACTTGAGATTATAGATTCTTTGTCGGATACTACCGACAAAAAGAAAAAAACAAGGGAATCAAAGAATCCACTGATTGATTGTTCCATGATTTTGGATGCTGGCAGCAAGCGCATCAAGTGTTTACTCAACAATTACCCCAATACTATTGACAGTATCTACAAGGAAATCAAAGGGGAGCTGCCATCGGGCATGGCGGGATGTTTCCGCTATAAGGGAAAGAATTATGTTGTAGGTCGTGCCTCTGATTCAGTTTTGGGTGAAGTGGTCGAGGCACACAAGGATAACAAAATCAAGAAACTCGACATTTGGCTGCTTGGCGCTTTGACCAGTGACTCCGACTTTTTAGATGAAATACTGGAGGACAAACGAAATCGTTATAAGTCAAAACCCATCCGGCTAAAAATAGACATTAAGTTGCTCTCCCTTTCCAGCAACAAGCAAGGGGACATTGCCAAAATACTTAGGGGGATAGAAACCTTTATTTATCGCGGTCGTGAGTTCACCATTGAGTTCAAAGGTCTTGATTCAGAGTTCATCTACTCTGAGGGATATGGAGCCGCATTAGCCGCTAGAAAGCTCTTAAGCACTGAGGTTGACAGCTTTGCAATCTTGGATTTGGGTGGCGGGACACTAACGCTAACCACTTATAAAGTTGGTCGGAAGCTGCCTAAGGTTCTTAACCGAAGCGTCGCCAGTGGTGGAGGTATGCAAGACCTAGCGCGTCAGATTTTTATCAGCCTGAACAAAACAGACATCGGGGGTGAAACCAAAAGTCTAAGCAGTATCTTTGAAGCACTTAAGGCTTGCAGGATGGATGAAAACGGCGAACATCTAGTACCGTACCGAGTAGGAGAAAAGACTGAAAACATTGCAGAGAGTGTGCTTGATGGTACCAGTAATTGGATTGCCGATAACCCAAGCATTGCTGACATTTTGACCAAATCAAGCCAACTGCTAGTCGGGGGAGGTTCTGTCTTCTGTACGGGAGGTGGCTTTGCATCAAAGATTATCGCAGACAAGCTACAGGCACTTGTTACCAATGCTATCAGTTACGGACAGTTTGAGATACTGGAAAACCCAGATGTAATTAACATTTTAGGGATGAGTCACCTGACGGACGCTAAGTAATTATCTGCTCATTGTTACAAAAACAAGGACGACAAGCGATTGTAGTTAGGATGATTTCATCTTAACTACAAGTTATCATAACTAGTTCTTGACACTGCATAACTCGTTACGATAATATATAACTAGTTAACAAGAGGGGAGTCAAATGAGCAAAGCATTACAAGCAAAGATAGACGAGCTATTTGAGGCAACGAAAGACCTCATGAGCTTTGAAGAAATCAAATTTTACTGTGATCGGTTCAATGAGTGGGTAAATACAAGTACAAGCTACAGCACCAAGACTCTAGGTACCAAGTTAAGTGCATATGGGTTTTACAAAAAGTTCAAAAGTTTACCACTAGAACAGGGTAAAAATGCTGACCTTGTAGCCAAGTGTGATGCTGAAGGTAATGTTAAGGCGCAAGAGCTAAGGCATTATGTTCTCTTGCTCTGTGGCTTGGACAAAGATCAGTGGAATCAGCGAAATCAAACGACGCGAGTGATTGAGCGCGTTCAAAATGGCGCTGAGATAGACCCTGACAGATATTTAGAAGTTACTGGACAACTTTTAGCTAGCGATGTTGCTCATGAATTGGCGGTTGGGTTAATTGCCTCAACCGGGCGACGCCCTCACGAAATCATCGCCCGTGCCCGGTTCACTCCTATTGAGGGTAAGCCTTATCATGTGATGTTTGAGGGGCAGGGAAAAAAGCGTGGCGATATTCCCTTTTTCGAGATTCCCACGTTGTATCCTGCCGATTATGTGATCAAGGCTTTGGCTCGACTACGCAAAAATCCAAGCAATCAATCATTGCTCAAACAGGTCAAAGAGGAGTTCCCCGAAAGCGTGACCAGACAAAACGTGGAACTTGACAATAAGCGTGGACAGTCTTTGCGCCGTGTTGTTCGGGCTTACTTTGGGGATAAAGGACAGGAGACACCTGTTTTACCATTTCGGTACGGTGAAGAGCAGGATAATCCTAAAGCATTACGTGCCGCTTATGCAGCGCTAGCGGCAGAACGAGATGTTAAAGGAAGTTTTGGTGCAAAACTGTTGTATGTATCGAGAATTCTGGGACACTACACGCCAACAAAAGAGGATGATAGAGGGCTTGATACACTAGCAACATCAATTGGGTACGGCGATTATTTTGTTACTAAGCCAGTGAGGCTTGCAGAAGTGGAGACAGAAAAGCTAGCTAATGTTAAGGCGTTCGCATCAGACCTAGAGAAAGTTAAGGAACTGCAAAGGACTAAGGGGCTACCCTCCCAGCAAGCTGCTCTTCATTGTTTACTAGAATCTGCGGATCGTAATCATTCCTTGGAACGCCAATTGATTGAGGCACAGCAAAAAGTTGTTCATTTGCAAGAAGTCGTAACCAGTTATGAACAACAATTGACTCAAGTACACCAAGAGAACCAACAACTTAAGGAAAAATTGGAGAAAATCATGAGCCAGCAACCACAAACACCTATCATTGAACCTTCTACGGTAGAAACAGCCGCATCTGACGACCGCATCGGCAAGCTAGAAGCGCAAACAGCACGGCTAGAGCAGATGATGGAACAGATGATGAGCATGATGTCTTCTGATGTTGCGGATGTAGTCAAAGAAAAGAAAGTGCTAACAGTGTCAGCACCACAAGAAAAAACTGAGCCAGTCCGTAGACCGATTGAGTCCAAGCAGGATATTGACTGGGAATCTATCCCGAACGACCAGCTAAGAAACATGAAAGTAGCTGGCGCGGTGGAGGAAAAGATTTATCGGGCGTTTCGTGCGATCGCCAACTACAACGACAATGCGCCAAGCAACAATGATCGATGGTACATCGGCACTACTACCCTTAGCGAAGTCTCAGGATGCAACAGGCAGGCGATTGCGAGTTGGGTTCAAACACATAAGTTGACTGTTGATGACCATAACAACAAGTACGGGATACAACAGTATCACAACAAGCGTCATAAGGGAGTTGAGATTACAGACTTAGTCAAGCTGTGGGGAAAGGAGCAACCATCGGACGCGCCAGGAGCGAAAGTTGTTTCTATCACTAAAGCTGAGAAAATTGCCAAGCTTCCAACGACGGCAACAGCCTTGGATATTATCGATTACTTGGGTAGTCATCCTAACGAGAGCGTTCAAGTCAAAGGTGATGGTAGAGCGTTAACCTACGAGCGAGTCAATGACGAGAAAGGATACATGAAAGCGGCTCGTATTGTTGAGACGGGCGAAGAGATTCCAGCGTAACATCTCACATTGTCAGTAAATGCCACCCAGTCAAACGATGGGGTGGTTTTGCGTTTACGCGATCGCCCACCGTTACCCCTCAACCTCATCACCCTCATCGCCCTTCACTTCACCTTGGTAGCCAGACCCTCAAGTATCAGGTTGTTTCGTAGCCAAGCATCGGTAGCCAGGCATCTCTCCTCATTTCATCGGTAGCCAGACCCTCAAGTATCAAGTTGTTTGGTAGCCACGCGTCTTCAAAGCATTGATATACAAGAACTGTGGTTTGGTAGCCACACGTCGGTAGCCACACGTCGGTAGCCACGCATCGGTAGCCATGCATCGGTAGCCATGCGTTGGTAGCCAGGCATCAACTTATATTACATTTGTAGTATTTGTAGCGGTAGCCACGCGCAGGATGAGCTACAAGGCGTCTTACCTTGCTAGATGATAGATATTTCATTGGAGTACCCATAAGGCTTGTTGCTGGCAAGAATTAGCGGTGCTTTTTATGGGCTGTTGGCATGAGTTCCTATGGCACGGTAGCCACCTATAGATCATGGGAAGTTAAGGACTAATAACTAGTAATCAGGAATAACCAATCCTCTTTATATATTGAGCCTGGCTACCGACGGGTGCGTAATATACGGGTACGAAGTATTGTACTGAAAGGAAATAGAGGACGATTGTATGAAATACGTAAGAAGCGATCGCGCGGAGGGAGTGGAGTTAATCAACATACCAAAAAAGAGGAATTACCTCACAGTGAGGCAATTCCTCAAAGCAACGCTACCAGCAAAAAAATAGCTAATGAATTAAATGTCAGTCACGCAACCATTGAACGTGACGCCCAATTTTCCAGAGCAGTGCAGAAGGTAGCGCAAGCGTCAGACGACCCAGTAGAAGCACGCCAGGTATTACTAAGAGATAACAAGATTACAGCCAAAGATACGGTGAAGTTAGGAGCGATCGCCGAAGCTAACCCAGTTGCAGCAAAAAACGTACTTGCCCAGGTCAAACAAGCACCAACACCTAAAGCAGTGAACGCCATTATCAGAGAGGCGCACCAACAAATGCCAAAGCCCGAAAAAGAGCTAGAAGCAAAAAAAAGATACACCGATGCTTGTTGAAGCAGAAAAAGACAGAGACGAGGTTGTTTTATCATCGGACGGGCAAAAACTGTATAGTTAGGATGAAATCAAACTAACTATGTCTAAGTGGACGATGGACGGTTCTGTAGTACGGGTAGTTAGTGTAGTAGCTGAAGCGAAGTCTGGCGAAGTGGCGGAAGTGGCGATCGCATAGGCAACTAGTGATATGATAGACTTGTAACTAGTTATAAAACAACGTAACGAGATTGTGTAATGTTCGGAGCTAATGTTCGGAGTCGCTGTGCGATCGCGGGCAAGGACAATATCTGTAACACTGCGTAGTACCTGTAGTAACAAAAACTGATAAAAACTTGACAATGGTAATGATTTATGAGTGAGAGCAAGGTCAAAGCGAGGGTTATATTAACTAGTTATGATAAGAGGGGAGATGTGTAGCAACAGGTTGTAACTAGTTATTTTAGGCATGACGAGATGGGTGAGAAGGTCGTAACTAGTTATTGCAAACATAGTGAAGTGGACGGGATGTCGTGATGAAATGCGAAGGCGTGAAAGCTGAAAGCCTTGTATAGCAAGGGTTCTGAACGTAACTAGTTATGCAAACATAAAGATGTGCATAACCAGTTATTGCAGACATAACGAGATGGGTGAGAAGGTCGTAACTAGTTATTGCAAACATAGTGAAGTGGACGGGATGTCGTGATGAAATGCGAAGGCGTGAAAGCTGAAAGCCTTGTATAGCAAGGGTTCTGAACGTAACTAGTT
>Ga0209902_100942_pt1 | contig 19654 bp, 15 predicted proteins | sample FECB27metaG_FD_188304 | JGI IMG/M metagenome (GOLD analysis project Ga0209902, IMG submission 188304) | Cyanobacterial communities from the Joint Genome Institute, California, USA - FECB-27 (SPAdes) (version 2) | ecosystem: Environmental > Aquatic > Thermal springs > Hot (42-90C) > Microbial mats...
AATACGCGATAAGGCTACCTGATTTTTGTTGGCTTTTATCCCTAAATCAAGGGTTTTTATTTAATACTGAGTTATTAATTGACATCAATTTTTCTTGGTACAAGATGTCAGATAAGCGAAACGACATCCCCGGAAAATTGTCGGCGAGCAGCACTTTGCGATCGCATCCTTGATTGCTTTTTTACTAGTTCTAATGTACTATATTAATCTGGCTCAATTTTTGGCTACGTGCGCTTATATTTCGTACACATCAATCGCCGTAAAGGTTTGCAGTTTCGCACCGCGAACTAGTCTAAACTCCAGTAAGTTTTTGCAACATCGCCTTTTGTGTTTGGATCTGCTTTTCTAAGGTGGATGTGGTGTTTGCTAGTTGCGCGTTCGCTTCATTTAGCCGAGATTGAGCTGTTTGATAAGCCTCTCGCCTGTCGTCTAAAGCCGAAAGGCTTGAGGCTCCTTCTTGTTGCAAAGTTTGATAGCGCTGATAGTTGATTTGTGCATTCCACAACTCAGCTTCGGCACGAGCTACTGCTGCTTTTCTCTCGGCAGTTTCTGTGCGTAACTGGGCTTCTAATCGGGCAATAGTGGCTTCTTGCGCGGCAATTTCTGCCTGTTTTGCCTCCCCTGCTTTAATTTGAGTTAGTTTCGCTTGCTCCACAGCGAGATTTTGTTTTGCCTCGGCTAGTTCCGCCTGCTTTTTATCGAGTCCTTGCAGAATTGCAATCACTTGCCCGGCTTGAACGCGATCGCCTTCTTCTACTAGTAATTTATTGACCCGACTATCTTGGGCATTAGCAACAGATAACTTAATGACTTCTCCCTGTGGCTCTAGTCTTCCCAAGGCTGTCACTTTAGTTGCTGGAACAATATTCTCAGTAGGAGTTAGAGTCGGGTTTTGTTTTTGCGTTTGGGAAATAACATAAGTCGCACCCACACCTATGGTAGTAATAATAGCTATACCAATCACCCAGGGAGTAAGCTTTTTACCTACCCTTGCTTTTGGTATCGTAGCTGGCTGTAGGGATACTGACTTTGTTGAGTTTTGGTCTTTAGTTGCAACCATTGTTAGTTTATGTGAGTATAATCTATAACTTTTTTGGAAAAACCTTATTGCCTTTTGTAGAGCTTATGGAATAAATTATGAGCTTTTCCTACGACTAAATTCACTCGGGTAAATGATTCTAAACATTCTGCGTCTAGGTGAGCTAGTCAGGCGACAATTGAAGTAGAGAGAGTATTCATAACACTTCAACTACACTTACAGTTGTAGAAAAATAAAATGAGGAACCTGTGAGGACACTAAAACAAATCCAACTTTAAGGCAGGTAGTTTCATTTGAAGTATTGTCTTTCACCTTATCCTCAGCAAAATAATTAGGTAGGAATGTTATGAATGGGGATGAACTATTGCAACGTTACGCTGCTGGCGAACGCGACTTCAGCAGAGCCGATTTATTAGGAATTAACTTAACTCAGGCAAAATTAAGTGGAGTAAATTTAATTCGGACAAACTTGTTGCAAGCAGTGCTAAGTGGAGCGAACCTCAGTGGGGCGTTCTTGGTGATGGCGAATTTAGGTGAGGCGAATCTGAAACGAGCCACCCTAATTATTGCTAACCTCAGTGGAGCGGATTTGAGCAAAGCTAACTTAAATGAAGCTAACCTCAGCGAAGCTGTACTAACAGGTGCGATTTTGCACAAAGCAAATTTATCCAGTGCTAACTTGCGGGGTGCAATCTTAGCAGGAGCAAACCTTATGGATTCTAATCTCCAAGGCGTTAACTTACAGGGAGCTAATCTTTACGGCGCAGACTTACAAAGAGCCAATCTTAGTCGTGCTGATCTGAGCCAGACTAACCTGCGAGGGGCAAATTTGCAAGGAGCGATCATGCCTGATGGCAGTATCCACAATTGAAAATAGCTAGCAGTTAGGGGGTGCAACACAGATGAATATCAATGCAGATGAGCTACTGAAACAGTATGCAACTGGAAAACGGAATTTCCAGGGCTTTGATTTGAATGGGGCAGACTTCCACCGAGCTGTTCTTAAGGGAATAGCTTTGAACGGTAGCAATTTAATTGGGGCAAACTTGAGTGGGGCTGACTTGGAAGCAGCAGACTTGAGTGGAGCAAACCTAATTGGAGCCAATCTCAGTGGGGCAAACCTTATTGGAGTTAACCTGAATGGAACTGATTTGATCGGGGCTAACTTGGTTGGAGCAAAGTTAGAAAATGCTTGCTGCGTGAAAGCAAATATGAATGGAGCCAATCTCAATGGTGCTAACCTGAGTAGGGCGAACTTGAATCAAGCATCCCTGAGTGGAGCAAACTTGGCTGAAACCGTTTTGAGTGCCACCTTGAGAAATGCCAAATTGGAGGGAGCTAACTTTTGCCGCGCCAGTTTGATAGAGGCTGACTTACAGCAGACAAACCTAAGTGGAGCAAACTTAGTCGGGACTAACCTAGCACAAGCTAACCTGAGAAAAGCTAATTTAGCAGAAGCAAATTTGAGTGGAGCAAGCTTAAAAGCAGCCGATTTGAGTGAAGCTGACTTAACTGGAGCTAACTTGCATGCAGAAAGTCTACAAGAAGCAAATTTGCAAGGAACAACCATGCCTAATGGCAGAATATGCGATCGCGGCTTCAATTAACATGACTCCTGATTGGACTTTGATTATTAACCTCCCTCCTCACAAGTTCTTCAAGATTATCGTCTAAGTTCAAGGTAAAGCGATCGCGCGTAGCGCACTGCCGAAAGGGCAATCGCATAGTTATTTGGGATTAGGAATTGAGAACCATTGATAATTTCTCAAACCCTAACTACCAAAGATTTGTTCAGTTGTGTAGAAATGCTTGGTGATTATTCACAGGTGACAGTCATGCAACAAAAAGGTTTTGCCACCATCGACGGCAATGAGGCAGTTGCAAAAATAGCTTATCAACTTAACGAAGTCATTGCCATTTATCCCATCACCCCCTCTACACCAATGGGCGAATGGGCAGATTCTTGGGCAGCAGAAGGAAAGCCTAATCTTTGGGGTACTGCTCCTACAATTATTGAAATGCAGGATGAAGGCGGAGTGGCTGGTACTATCCACGGTGCATTGCAAACAGGGGCGCTCACAACTACATTCACAGCATCCCAAGGCTTGTTGTTGATGATACCGAATATGTACAAGATTGCTGGGGAACTGACTCCAACAGTCTTTCATGTTGCATCCCGTTCTCTAGCAGCGCAAGCGCTCTCCATTTTCGGTGATCATAGTGATGTGATGGCAACTCGTGCCACAGGTTTCGCGCTCCTTTGCTCCACTTCTGTACAGGAAGCACACGACTTTGCCCTGATTGCTCACGCCGCAACGCTAGAGTCGAGAATTCCCTTTCTACACTTTTTTGATGGGTTCCGCACTTCCCATGAAATTTCCAAAGTTGAGTTATTAACGCCGCAAGACTTGCAAACATTGATTGATGAAAATGTGATTCTGGAACATCGAGCACGGGCACTATCCCCTGATCATCCAGTATTGCGTGGAACAGCACAAAATCCAGATATTTATTTCCAAGCACGGGAAACAGTAAATCCCTACTACGCTGCTTGTCCAGAGATTGTCCAAAAAGTGATGGATAGGTTTGCTGAACTCACAAACAGACACTATCACTTGTTTGACTATCACGGTGCTAAAGATGCTGAACACGTCATGGTTTTGATGGGTTCAGGTTGTGAGGCGGTGCATGAAACAGTAGACTATCTTAACACTCATGGTCATAAGGTGGGCGTGGTAAAAGTGCGGCTGTATCGTCCTTTTGATGCTAGAAAATTTGTTGAGAGTTTACCTAAGACTGTGAAAGCGATCGCAGTTCTAGATCGCACCAAAGAACTTGGTAGCGCTGGCGAACCCTTGTATTTGGATGTTGTCACCGCCTTATATGAAGCATGGGAAGGACGAGACAAAGCCAATTCCCTCCCTCCTAAAATCATCGGTGGTCGCTATGGGTTATCTTCCAAAGAATTCACACCAGCAATGGTTAAGGCTATCTTTGATAATCTAGGGGCAGATGAACCAAAAAATCATTTTACAGTGGGTATTCATGAGGACATTACCCACACCAGCCTAGACTATGACCCGGAATTTTGCATCGAATCAGACAATGTTGTCCGTGCTATCTTCTACGGTCTAGGTTCCGATGGTACAGTGGGGGCAAATAAAAATTCCATCAAAATTATTGGCGAAGAAACTAATAACTACGCTCAAGGCTATTTTGTTTACGACTCGAAAAAATCGGGTTCTGTCACAACCTCTCATTTACGGTTTGGTTCTCAACTTATCCGTTCCAGCTATTTAATTAACGAAGCCAATTTTGTCGCCTGTCATCAATGGGGATTCTTGGAACGCTTCGATATGCTCAAGCATATTGTTCCAGGAGGAACATTCTTACTCAACAGTCCATACTCAAAAGAAGAAGTTTGGCAGCATTTACCTCGGACAGTGCAAGAGCAAATCGTTAACAAGCACTTGAAGTTTTACGTCATCAATGCCTATAAAGTTGCTCATGAGAATGGCATGGGTGGGCGTATAAACACGGTGATGCAAGTTTGCTTTTTTGCTCTGTCTGGTGTTTTACCCAAAGATGAAGCAATAGCCCAAATAAAACGCTCGATTGAAAAAACCTATGGCAAGAAAGGCGATGAAATTGTTGAAATGAATTTACGAGCGGTTGACCAAACGCTAGAGCATTTGTATGAGGTTTCAGTTCCCAATCGCATTGATAGTTCAATTGAATTACATCCACCAGTACCTGATACTGCGCCGGAGTTTGTCCGTGAAGTCTTAGGTAAGATGATTGCTGGATGCGGTAATGAAGTTCCTGTAAGTGCGTTACCACCAGATGGGACTTATCCGACAGGGACAGCCAAATACGAGAAGCGCAATATTGCCCAGGAAATTCCGGTTTGGGATTCGGATGTTTGCGTACAATGTGGCAAGTGCGTCATGGTTTGTCCCCATAGCGTCATCCGCAGTAAGGTTTACGAGCCACAGCATCTAGAAAATGCACCTGCAACATTTAAAAGTACCAATGCTAGGGAGCACGATTGGCACGGGTTGAAGTTCACAATTCAGGTAGCAGCGGAAGATTGTACAGGCTGCGGTATATGTGTCGATGTTTGTCCTGCCAAGAATAAGGCACAACCACGTCTGAAGGCAATTAATATGCAGCCGCAAGCACCGTTGCGGGAACAAGAACACTCAAACTGGGATTTCTTCTTAAGTCTCCCGAATCCTGACCGACGGCAATTGAAGCTCACACACATTAACCAACAGCAGATGCAGGAACCGCTGTTTGAGTTTTCTGGTGCTTGTGCAGGTTGTGGGGAAACTCCTTACATTAAGTTGGTGAGTCAATTGTTTGGCGATCGCGCTCTTGTTGCCAATGCCACAGGTTGTTCCTCAATTTATGGCGGTAATTTACCAACAACCCCGTGGACGAAAAATGCTCAAGGTCGTGGTCCTGCTTGGTCAAATTCTCTATTTGAAGACAATGCAGAATTTGGTTTAGGTTTCCGTCTTTCCATCGACAAACAACGAGAATTTGCTTGTGAACTCCTCAAACAACTTGCACCGCAAATAGGCGAAACATTAGTGACTAGTCTCTTGAGTGCAGAACAAGAAGATGAAGCTGATATCTACGAACAGCGTGAACGAGTTACAGCGCTCAAACAACGGCTAGATGAGCTACTAGCTAATGTAGAGACGTTATCTGCAACGTCAAGACAAAACGATAATATAAGATCCAAACTCCAAAATCTCAAATCCCTTGCCGATTTGCTGGTGAAAAAGAGCGTCTGGATTATCGGCGGTGATGGTTGGGCGTATGACATTGGTTTTGGCGGACTAGACCATGTTTTGGCAAGTGGGCGTAATGTCAACATCCTGGTTTTAGATACAGAAGTGTATTCCAACACAGGCGGACAGATGTCAAAATCTACACCGCGTGGTGCGATCGCTAAATTTGCAGCTTCTGGTAAAAGCGCCGCGAAAAAAGACTTAGGTTTAATCGCTATGACCTACGGTAATGTTTATGTTGCTAGTGTGGCGATGGGTGCAAAAGACGAACACACCCTCAAAGCGTTCTTAGAAGCTGAAGCTTATTCAGGTCCTTCGTTGATTATTGCCTACAGCCATTGCATTGCCCACGGCATTAATATGAGTACTGCAATGCAGAATCAAAAAGCTGCAGTTGATTCTGGACGCTGGTTGCTTTATCGGTTTCATCCTGAGCGCATCAAGCAAGGAGAAAACCCACTGCAACTAGACTCCCGTATTCCTAAACTTCCAGTCGAAGAATATATGTACCTGGAAAACCGCTTCAAGATGTTGACGAAGAGCCATCCAGAGCAGGCAAAACAGTTACTGCAACAGGCACAACAAGATGTGAACACTCGCTGGAAGCTTTACCAATACTTAGCTGCACGGCAATTAGATATACCCAATGGTCGTCATAGTGACATATCCACAGTAGAAAATGTTGTGCTATCCACGAGCCATCAAACCTAAGCATTTGAGAAATTGATTTCAGTATCGAAAATACCTTAATTTCTCGAACTTTCTTCTCTTGTTCAAGGAGTTAATTATGTCTGAAAAACATTACGAAATTGCGGAGTGTCCTAAATGTGGCAAGCACGACTTTGTAGACAAAGATGAAAAGGAATGGGTTTGCTTAAACTGTGGCTTTTCTAAAGATATATCGAAGTCAGAATCAGAACCAAGTCCTGGAATAGGAGGAATGTGGTTCTGGGTGTTAGTCGTTACATTAATTTGGATGGCGCTGATGGTGTAATTTTTTCGCTTTCTCTGCCAGCTTCTCAACTTCCACAAGATTCTAAACAATAAAAATTTGAATTTGATTATGGACATAACAACAACATACATGGGATTAAAGCTGAAATCACCGCTTGTTCCTTCCGCATCTCCTCTTTCCATAGACATCGATAATATCAAGCAGATGGAAGATGCAGGCGCAGGTGCAGTAGTGATGGATTCGCTTTTTGAAGAGCAGTTGCGGTTAGAGCGTTACGAACTACACCATCACCTGACCCAGGGTACCGAAAGTTACCCAGAAGCTCTTACCTATTTCCCAGAACCATCTGCTTTTCGGGTGGGACCAGAAGAATATCTCAATCATATCCGTAAATCTAAGGAAAAGGTGAGTATTCCCATTATTGCCAGTCTTAATGGTTCATCTCTGGGTGGACGAGCTATGCAAAGCAGATTCAGCAAGCAGGAGCAGAAGCTCTTGAATTGAATATTTACTATGTTCCAACAGACATAGATTTGACTGCTCAACAAATTGAGCAAACTTATATTGACATTCTCAAAGCAGTCAAAGCTGTAGTGACAATTCCAGTTGCCATCAAGGTTAGTCCTTACTTCACAAGTATGGGGAATATGGCGAAGCGTTTGGATACAGCAGGAGCAGACGCTTTGGTCTTATTCAACCGCTTTTATCAACCAGATATCAACCTCAAAACATTGAAAGTCGAACCAAATGTGCTATTGAGTACACCACAAGCGATGCGATTACCGCTGAGGTGGATTGCGATTCTCTACGGGCGCATCAATGCGAATTTGGCTGCAACGAGCGGCATTCATACTGGAAAGGATGTCGTAAAAATGCTGATGGCAGGTGCAGATCTTACTATGCTTTGTTCCGTACTGTTACAGCATGGTATCAAATATATCGAAGTGATTGAACAGCAACTACGAGAATGGATGAAAGAACACGAGTATGAATCTATCAAGCTAATGCAGGGTAGTATGAGCCAGCAGCATTGCCCTAACCCAAGTGCATTTGAACGCGCCCAGTATATGCGTGCTATTCAAACCTTCAAATCGGAATGGAACAGCATTTACGAAGTCTCTCATTATTTTGGATGAAAATCATGAAAAAATAAAATTTATTGACGAATACCGAGACGCTCAAGCAGCACAAAAGTATGCACAAGCCATTTCTGCCATGACTACCAAATCGTTGAATTTTTGGTAGTCCTAAACAGTAATGGATGATTGAATTTCATTAATGCATATTCAACTGTCTAAATATGACTGACATATTGAGAACTGCCCGTGAAAAGTCAGATTCATATATGCATTTTACTGTCAACTATCACCTTGCAAAATTTTAATGCGTTTGCCCTAGGATGCTCTCAGTATTAATTTTATCGGGAAAGGCAGAGGGCAGGAGGCAGCTATGCTGAAGGGAATTCTGGTTCCTGCCCTCTGCCCGTGACCTCCGGGAACAAGGGTTTAAGACCCCGACTGAACAAAGTTCAGTCGCTACGTTTAGCAGGGGTCCCAATCCCCCATCTTACGGAACCTTCTGCCCTCTGCCTTCGTACTTCTGCCTTCTTCAATTTCTGTTCATACAATTTTACAAAATTCTCACCAGTTACTCACGTTTGATATCTATTCTTAAATAGAACGTGAATAAATCTACGTTTTTATTGGTATTTACCAAATATTTTTAAGGGCCTTTATTTTAATTACTTTCATGGCTGCGGGTTATTTTCGACAAGCTTGCGCTCGTAAGCCGTCGAAAATAACCCGCACAAAGCGTGCGTTCCACGAAAATGCCCCTTTTTGCGATAAATATTCTGGAATACATGATATTTCTCTTGAATAACTAGTATGTGCATCTAACTAGGCCTAATGCTAGGGAAGCTACCACCTTATGCTAAGTGCCACTTCAATGTTCCGAGTTAGTTTTTGGATATGGAACTTCACCCTTTCAAGGTTCGCTTGAGCGTCTGCAAATGGCAGATATCTGCTTTGAGCATGATCATAAAGTTCCCACTCTGCTGAAAACAGGAACAGTGTAAACTTTTCTGTGCTTCAGTAGATAACGGCTAAAAGCTAGTCAGAGCAATCTTCTGAAATACTTGGGCATTTCATGTCAGCAACTCTAGCCTTAGCCCAACTACTATGTTTTTTACGTAAGTACTAACCCTTTCTCTAAATTTATGAGTAACAGCGTGTGTGTCAAAACAATCTTGATCCTGACTGCAATTCCCCATAGTTTACGCTTGGATAAGGAAATTCGTTTAATTGAAGAAGCTATCCGCCGCGCTGCAAAGCGAGATTTATTCAAGATTACGCTTAGGACTGCTGTCCGCCCGACTGATATTCGCCGTGCTATTGCAGAAGAACAGCCCCAAATCGTCCATTTTTGCGGACATGGTTTGGAGGATGGTAGTTTGCTGTTAGAAGACGATGGGGGACAGAACAAAGCTGTTTCACCATGCGGACTGGCATCACTTTTTGAGTTACACGCGGATTATGTCAACTGCGTGCTGTTAAATGCTTGTCACTCTGTCAAATCTGCTGAAGCAATTAGTGAATATATTAATTATGCCATTGGCATGAACCAGCAGATTCAGGATAAATCTGCAATTGAGTTTGCTCAAGGTTTTTATGATGGATTGGGTTATAAAACTTCAGAATCGGGAGACGTGTTTCAAAGAGCATTTAAGGAAGGTTTAGTGGCGATTAAACTAGAAAGCCTTTCCCAATCGGAGATTCCAGTTATTAAAACAAGAGTAAATATAGATAAACCACATAAACCAATGGATATAGCGTTACTGGTTGAATTTTTAGCACCCTGTCTGCCATTTCTACTGAATGTGAGCAATAAGACAGGAGAAGGTGCATCCCAGAAACTAGGTGAGGATGTTTGGCGAAAGGCTACTGTTATCTGGGGTAAATTGCAACCAAAGGTAGAAGCTAAGGAAGCTACTCAAGAAGCAGCGATGGATCTAGTGAAAAATCCTCTGGATGAGGATTCCCAAGCTGCTTTGCGGCAACAACTCAAGAAAATCCTGGAGCGTGATTCATCTCTAGCAGCAGAAATTGCTCAGATTTTCCAAGAACAATCGACCACAGTGGGTGGTGATAATATCCACCAAGATATCAGTGGAACTGGCAACCAAGTGATTGGAAAAATGGAGGGTAATGCTAAGGCTATTGGTAAAGTACACGGCAATGTAAATATGTAATGCCTGGAGCTATAACTTATGTCAACTAAATCAACACCTCAACCATTACAGCCGCCTTCAACTGATATTCAACAGCATTTGAAAGGTAACAATAACCAATCTATTGGAAAGATGAACGGCGGTAATGCATTTGGTACAGTCGAAGGTAGTATATCAATAATATACAACTACTATTACCGTGAAGATACCCAGATAGTACCAGTACCTATTGAATCTACTAGTGCTCCTGATGACAATCTTCCCTGTCCCTATCGCGGTTTGTTTCACTTTGGTCCCAATGACGCGGATGTTTTCTTTGGACGTGAGGTATTTGTACAAGAACTTTTTGCTGCCACTCAAAAACGTAATTTTATACCCGTATTGGGGGGATCGGGAAGTGGAAAATCTTCAGTGGTATTGGCGGGATTAGTACCAAAGCTACAAAAAGAAGGTGACTGGTTATTTACTCACTTCCGTCCGGGTTCTGACCCTTTTCATGCTTTAGCTGAGGCGTTAGTACCACTCTACACATCTGGTGATTCTACTACACAAATAATTCAAGCTCGCAAGTTGGCACAAGCCCTTGGGGACAGTGTAATCACTCTTCATGATATACTTTCCCATATCCAGCGCCTGCATCCAAATCATCGCTTATTGTTGATTGCAGACCAGTTTGAAGAACTTTACACTCTATGCACAGAACAGAAAATTCGCCGTAGTTTTTTAGACACTTTATTAGCCAGTTTTCAATCTTCACCTTCGATAACTCAATATAATAATGTGCTAGTTGCAACAATGCGGGCGGATTTTTTGGGGGATGCCCTCTCAATTCCTCAATTTGGAGATTTGTTGCGAAATGCTGATGTCAAAATTAGGTCGATGAATCATGAAGAACTTTCACAAGTAATTGAAAAGCCTGCTGAAAAGTTAGGGGTAGGTTTTGAAACTGCATTGGTAAAGCGTATCTTAGATGATGTGAAAGATGAGCCTGGTAATTTACCTCTGCTAGAATTTGCTTTAACACAATTGTGGAAACGGCGAAAGGGTAAACAGTTAACTCATGCTGCTTATGAGGAAATTGGTAAGGTACAAGGTGCATTGGCTCGTCATGCAGATGAAAATTATTGCAAGTTGAGCGCGACTGAGCAGGAACAGGTACGGCGGATTTTTATCCAATTGGTGCGTCCAGGGGAGGGAACCGAGGATACGCGACGACTAGCAACGAAAGCCGAATTGAGTCAAGCAAGCTGGGGATTAATAAAACACTTAGCAGATGCGCGATTAGTGGTTACGAGTCGTAATGCTGCGGATCAAGAAACAGTAGAGGTTGTCCATGAAGCCTTGATTCGCAACTGGGGTGAACTGCGACAATGGATGGATGCAGACCGTTGTTTTCGTACTTGGCAAGAACAGTTGCGGGTGGCGATGCGTACTTGGGAGAGTAGTGGCTTTGATGAAGGTGCCCTGTTGCGAGGAAAGCCACTGGTGGACGCAGAAGACTGGCAAGCCAAACGTTTTATAGAATTGAGTTCGCTTGAGAGGAGTTTCATTGGGCTGAGTGTGGAACTGCGTAAGCAACAAAGCAAAAAACAAAGGCGCAAGCGACAACTGACTATTTCATCGCTAACTGGCAGCTTAGTGCTAGCTTTGATGTTAGCTGGAGTTGTTGCATGGCAATGGCAGAAATCAGTAGAGCAGACTGCAATCTCAAAAGCAACATCGGCAGAGAGTTTGTTACAGACTAATCCAATAGAGGGATTGGTTCAAGCGATTGATGCTATTGGTTCAAGCCAGTCATTGTTTTCTCGGGTTCCTCCAAGGGAAGTTCAGTCTAGTTTACTATCGGCTGTACAAATAGCCCAAAAAGGTACTATAGAACGCAATATTTTGAGAAGTCATGGGGGTGATGTCCTCTCGGTCCGCATTAGCCCAGATGGAAAGTATATTGCCAACAGCAATCTTAATAAGACAGTTCAGTTGTGGGATTTCAAAGGTAACCTGATTGCTCACTTAAAAGGACATACCAAGCGCGTTCCTGCCCTTGCTTTCTCTCCAGATGGAAAATATATTGTTACTGGCAGTGAGGACAAGACATTGAGGTTGTGGGACATAAAAAACGGCAAGCCCATTGGTAACCCTTTTCAGGGACATCAAAGAACTGTTCATTCAGTCGCTTTCAGTCCAGACGGAAAGTATATTCTTAGTGGCCCTTGGGATGGCACACTGAGGTTATGGAACATGAAAGGCAACCTCATTAATAAACCCTTTAAAGCGCAAGAAAAAAATATTTATTCAGTTGCCTTTAGCCCTGATGGGCAGTACATAGTTAGTGGCGCTGACAGCACAATCACGTTGTGGGATCTCAAGGGCAACCCCGTTCGTGAACCTTTTAAAGTAGGTAGTAAAGTCTTCTCAGTCGCCTTTAGTCCAGACGGAAAGTACATTGTTAGTGGCAGCGATGACCAAACAGTCAGGTTATGGGACATAAACGGTAAGCTAATTAGTCAACCTTTTAGAGGACATGAGGGGGCAGTTAAGTCAGTTACCTTTACGGATAAAAAAACTATTATCAGTGGTGGTTCTGACAAGACAGTACGAAGATGGGACCTTAAGGGTAACCCAATTGGTCAAGCGTTTCAAGGACATGAGGCAGCTGTAACTTCGGTTACCATTAGCCGGGATGGAAAAACTATTATCAGTGGTAGTGAGGACGGCACAATTAGATTGTGGGATACAGAGAAAAGCTCTATTGGTAAACCTATTGGGCATGATTGGGAAGTGAAGTCAGTTGCCTTTAGTCCAGATGAGCGATATATCGTCAGTGCCTGTTTGGATGGGAAAGTACGGTTGTGGGACATTCAAGGCAACCTTATTAAGACCTTCCCCGGACATGAAAGTGGTGTTCTCAAAGCAGTATTCAGCCCAGATGGACAGTATATTGCTAGTAGCAGTCAAGACGGCACGATACGGTTATGGGATATTAAGGGTAATCCTGTTAGTAAACCCTTGAAGGGTCATCTCGATCCTGTCCAAGCGATCGCTTTCAGTCCAGATAGCAAGTATATTGTCAGTGGTGGAGAAGATAAGACATTGCGATTGTGGGATATCAAAGGCAATCTTATTGTTAAGTTCTTACTCAAACACGAGGGTGGGGTTAACTCAGTTACCTTCAGCTTAGATGGCAAGTACATTATCAGTGGCAGTGATGATAAGACAATTAGACTGTGGAACCTCAAAGGAGAGCCAATTAGGGAGCCATTTAAAGGGCATGAGGATAAAGTTACTTCAATTGCCATTAGCCCAGATAAAAACTATATTGTCAGCGGCAGTTCGGATAAAACATTGCGCTTATGGGACATGAACGGCAAACAAATTGATCAACCCTTCAAAGGGCATGAGAGTCAAATATTTTCAGTTGCCTTTAGCCCGGACGGGCAGTACATTGCTAGTAGCGGTGAAGACAAGACGGTGAGACTGTGGGACATTAATGGCAATCCCATTGGTACCCCTTTAATGGGGCATGACGGGGGTGTTTGGTCAGTTGCTATCAGTCCAGATGGACATACTATCGCTAGTGGTGCTTGGGATAGCAAAATGCGCTTGTGGCAAGGTGGTACTTGGCAAACTTTGCTTCAGTTGGGGTGCAAGACGTTACGAGGGCATTCTGTCCTTGTCGAACCTCAAACTCAGGTTGCCAAATCAGCAGCGTTAATCTGTCAAAAGTATGTCTGGGACAAATAGCTTCTTTATGCGTTTAATAGCCTGTCCTTTACCCGATTATAAAAGTGTAGGTGTATTACAGCAGTTTTCATATAAATGAACCACACCGTATGTAAGGGCGCAAGCAAGAGCGCCCCTACGACTGTGGTCTAATATGATGTCCGGCTAATTAGTTATGATTTCCACGTTAGCTGCACCCCACCACGCCAGTTGCTACAACGGGGGGAACCCCAACGCCAGTCACCTGCACTGGCTTCTCCGTCTTCAGTGCTGGCTCCGCAACGCACTGGCTCCCTTAATCCCTCTACCACGTGTGGTGAAGGGGAGGTGAAGCGCAGCTTTACCGGGGTGGGGTTCTTAGGGTGATGATAAGTATTTAACCGAACTTGATATAACTACCTGAAAATTGCTGTAATACGCTGCATGACAAACTAGGAAGCTGGTGTAAACTGAAAACTCTTGATGATAACCTCTACTTCTTTTTTGTCAGTTGGTGGCTTACTATCATACAACCAAAGGTTGATATGCACTCTCAGAGGCTGCTGGGGAATCCTTTTAGAACTAACATCGCGTTGATAGGACCAAGCCTCTATTTCAAATTCATCATTGTTCGTATGATCGTGAAGACTTTGAAAATCTACCTTTTCGCTAGTCCAAACAAATCGATGTGTTGTGTAGGTTCCATTTAAAGAAAAACTGAATTTATATGTATCTTCACAGTCCGGTAGACAGTCCGGTAGTTCTTTACAGTCCGGTAGTTGAGGAACACTAGGATCACTAGGCCAAACTTTAAATTGACCATTTGTACCCCCAGGATTGGTCCATCTTGCTATTTCAATATCTATTTCATTTTTTCCATTTTCAGTAACACCTTCTTCAAAATTGAATAACCCCAATACGATATTTGGGTCAAACAGGTCTATACGACCAATTACGTGAAATTGGTACTTTCCAAATCCCAAATTTTTTATTGTGTGAAGTTCGGCACAGTACCACTTTCCATTTTCTTGAGTAATCTTGAGGTGTAGTAAACCATCTTCGTCAACCCAGACATTATTACTTCTCCAATTATTAGGTTTGTCTGGACCAGGCATATCTGTTTCATCAGGTCGCACTAGCCAATCATAGCCTGAGAATTTAAGAATTTTTGTGTCACCCATTTTTCTTTTTCTCCTAAATATTCACGGGTTTTTAACCCCTCGTGGGGCGCTTATATCTTGCATCTGGAAATTTCAATTTTATTAGAATACATATAAAAAGTATGCGCAAGCAATTTCTGCCATTACCACCAAACCATGGACAATTATGGAAATTTGTGGGGGACAGACGCATTCTATTGTCAAATTTGGCATAGATGAACTTCTCCCTAAAGAGATTACGTTAATTCATGGTCCTGGTTGTCCGGTTTGCGTGACACCTGTGGAATTGCTTGATAAAGCAATTGCTTTGTCTTCAAAGCCAAACGTTATCTTTTGTTCCTTTGGCGATATGCTACGAGTACCCGGTAGCCAAACAGACTTACTCGCCATCAAAGCAAGCGGCGGTGATATCCGAATCATTTATTCGCCACTGGATGTTCTTAAAATTGCTCAAGCTAACCCAGAAAAACAAGTTGTCTTCTTCGCGGTGGGGTTTGAAACGACTGCACCTGCGACAGCGATGGCAGTGTACCAGGCGCATCAGCAAGGAATTCATAACTTTTCTCTACTGGTGTCTCATGTACTCGTTCCACCAGCAATGGACGCGATTCTTGCTTCACCTGACAATCAAGTGCAAGGCTTTTTAGCGGCGGGACACGTTTGCACTGTCATGGGGTATAGCGAATACGAACCCATTGCCAAAAAATATCATGTTCCGATTGTGGTTACAGGTTTTGAGCCGTTAGATATTCTCCAAGGTGTGTATTTGTGTATCAAACAGTTCGAGGAGGGACAAGCGTTAGTAGAAAATCAGTACATACGTTCAGTGCGCCGTAGTGGAAATGAAGTAGCACAGCAACTCATTCAAGAAGTGTTTGAAATTGTGCCGCGAAACTGGCGAGGAATCGGTGAGATTCCACAAAGTGGGTTGGGATTACGTGAGAAATACGCTCAATTTGATGCCCAAAAGCGTTTTTACCTTGATAGTTTCACTGTGCAAGAATCTGCCGAATGTATCAGTGGACTCATTTTACAAGGTGTGAAGAAACCCTACGAATGTTCTGCCTTTGGCAGAAGTTGTACCCCAGAACATCCCCTGGGTGCGCCAATGGTGTCATCTGAAGGTGCTTGTGCTGCATATTATCGCTATCGGCATCAATCAGCGATAAAAGTATGAGTTTTGTTTGGATAGCGTAGGTACTGAATTTTTAATTAATATTTAAAATTGCGGATTTGGGAGGAAAGGAGAAAGATGGAATCACAAGCAGGTCAAGTCAAACAAATTGCCGTACAATTATTAGCACAGAATGCTTGCCAATCCTCATATTTATCCAGCGATAAGTGATGAGGGAGGCAAAGGACAGCAAGAACAAGAATTGATTGTAATCGCAATTGAGATGGCTGAAAGTTTGATTGCTAAAGCGCACAAGAGAGAACAATGAGCAGATTAGCAAATACGCAGATTATTCTGAGTGAGCAGTCGAAATAAACAGTTATGACAACCTTTGAGGATTTTACCGTCACCTGTCCCCTACCGATTCAACAATATCCTACCGTTTTGCTAGCACATGGTGGTGGTGGCAAATTAATGCATCAGTTGATTTCACAAATGTTTCTGTCTACTTTTGGCAGTTTCAATAACTCCCAACATGATGCAGCTACTCTTCATCTCACAAGTGGCAAAATAGCTTTTACGACTGATTCTTATGTTGTTCAACCATTATTCTTCCCTGGTGGTGATATTGGTTCGTTAGCAGTGAATGGTACTGTCAACGATTTGGCAATGGCGGGTGCGCGTCCCCTTTACCTAAGTCTAAGTTTCATTTTGGAAGAAGGCTTACCGATGGAAACTCTATGGCGGGTAGTGCAATCAATTCAGCACGCAGCACGAGTAGCGGACGTGCAAATAGTCACTGGCGACACCAAAGTCGTTAACAGAGGTAAGGGGGATGGAATTTTTATTAACACCACAGGCATTGGCATTATTGAACACGAGCAAGAAATTTTACCACAAAGCGTTCAAAAGGGAGATGTGCTGCTTTTGAATGGCGACATTGGGCGACATGGCATTGCTATTATGGCTGTCAGAGAAGGATTAGAGTTTGAGACGACAATAGAAAGTGACTCAGCACCCCTTGCCGGTTTAGTGTTGCAGCTTTTAGCAGCAGGGATAGAAATTCATTGTCTGCGAGATTTGACGCGGGGAGGTTTAGCGAGTGCGTTAAATGAAATTGCTGAAGCTGCTGGTGTTGAAATTACCATTGATGAAAATCAGATTCCCGTGCGTGAAGATGTGCAAGGGGCGTGTGAAATTTTAGGGTTTGACCCCTTGTATGTGGCTAATGAAGGGCGTTTTGTGGCTTTTGTACCAGCAGCAGATACCCAGAAAGCTTTAGCAATCATGCAGGCTCATACTAATCCTTGCATTATTGGCAGTGTGACCGAGAAATCTGCTGGTGTGGTGAAGATGAAAAGCAAAATTGGTGCTAGTCGTATTGTTGATATGTTGAGCGGGGAACAGTTACCGCGAATTTGTTGAAGAAACAATTAATAATTATTTTAGAAACAATCGCCTAGTCATTTGTTCAAAGTATAAACATTAACCTTTAATAACATATTTGTTAACTCAGATCTTGCACCTACCGAATAAACCCGTAAAAAACAAATAAAGAGTACAAAAGTGTGACACTAGAATCAGCAGAAAACTTATGGTTAGTTTAGTATTTTAAATTACTATTACACTTAGAAAATCACGTATTTTGCCAAAAATGTGATAGCACGTTTTGTTAGGGCATGATGTTCCTTGTAGTGAGCCGTAGGCGTATGCGATCGTTAATAATGAGAGTGGCGCTTATTTGTGAAAATGTCCAAAATATGAGAGAAAAGGCGTGAAATGCATTTAGATAAGCAAGAAAAATGGTTTCAATTCTTGCCCACGCCCAAAACGCGCGTTTACACTTTGCTGTCATTGAGCATAGCTGTTTACCAACAAGAAAATCGAGGGAGCGATGTTGGGATTGTTCTTGGAAGCACAGGGGTATCCCTTACCTCAACACAGTAAAAGCAAGTCACAAGCGTGCCTTTTTCTACCAAAGCTCTCAAAGCCAGTACTATTTCTTGGTGGGGTAAACGACGATGGCAGATTGAGGGTTGGTTTAAAACCGCAAAACACCGTTTTGGGTTGCACCGTTTCGGTGAGTCAGCGCTGCAGGAGGGTTTCCCGACCTAGGCGACTGCAAACCCGAAGGGACAAGGAATCCTTTTAGGGGTTTATCGTTGGTTCGTGCTGTCTCTTATTTCCTATGTTTTAGCGCATTGGGCCTATTTATCGATAGCGATCGCCCCGGCATACCTACCTGATTGGGGACAAGCCGCAGAAATCGCGTTCCAAATTATATTGCCGCACTTGGTGGTGTACCTTATTCTACAAGATATTGAACGCCTGAGAAATTTGGCACGTAAGTCTTGGAATTGACATTCAAATTTCCAGGTGCAAGATCTGAGTTAAGTTCTTTGAATGTAGTATAAATCCTCACAAGTTCCTCATACTTGTTTTATGGAATAAAGATGGTCAGGGTAAGCATCTCCGCACAATGACTAAAGAACGTCGATATCTGTTTGCTTAATTAAGTTAGGTCGTCTCACTTCACCCTCTGACAGGGAAGAACTTAAGGGTATAGCGATCGCTACTAAGGGCGCTGCGCAAAGCGCTCCAGGTGCAGATCACTCGCCGAGGGCGCTCTACTCCGGAGGAGCCGCATAAAGGCATGGTGTAGGGCGCCCTACAGGAGCTATTGGACGTATGCGCAAAGCGCAGGCTGTCTTGAAAAGGACTCAGCCGAGCGCCGCAAGCGGTAATACTCCCAGAGGTAGCCGCCCTTTAGGCAATTGGTGCTTTGCGTGCTGTAAACGCTTTGCGCACACTACGTGCTGAAAGTGCCTGCCTGCAGAACTTACGGCGCAGCTGTGTCGCACTGCAAGGACAATCACAACGAATATCGACTCACAAGAGAATTTAAATTCCTACCCAGTTTTGGAGAAAGTTGGGTGTTAGTTGCTTACTGGAGGTTAATCTTGTCTAAGTCCCGCGTCAAAAGAATCGCAATTGCTTTCTCGTCCTTGATGGCAGTATTGACTGTGTGCCAAGAAGCTTCTGCTCAACTGAATGTAGGTCGCTACGGTGTCCAACCAGGACTAGAGCCAATGTATCTCCAATACCAGCTATCAGGACAGGATCTTTCCGAAATGCAAGGTATTTCTGAATGTACCGTAGGGTTTGGTCTTGGCTGCAACAAGTTTGCAACAGTACTTCAACAATTACTTGAGTCTAAAAACAGACCTAGTTACTACGACTTGCTAATGCGAGCAGCTGGGGGAGAGGAAAACTTTCGCAATTTTGCTTTTTTCTATGGTGATAATCCCAATCTCCTTTTTGTGCCATACGCCTCATTCTGGCAAAATGACAGTCCGTACATTTTGGACGGAAATCGCTATCTTCTTGGAAGTCCAGTAAGTCGAATTCCTGTGCGAGGTTTGGGGCTTGTCACCAACAATTTTTACTGGGCACCACTGAAGGTAGCCAATAACTCACTTAGCCCCCGCAATGGATTGCTGAACTTAAAGTATTCCTATGGGCGTTTGTTGTTTGAACCTATCCCACTAATGCCAGATTGTGGTAATCTACTTTTGACTTGATTTGGGTGTATTAGTTGATGGCTGGACGTTTTGAAGGATTAAGTGACCTTGAATGGAAGTTATTTGAGGATATATTTC
>Ga0209902_100943_pt1 | contig 19647 bp, 18 predicted proteins | sample FECB27metaG_FD_188304 | JGI IMG/M metagenome (GOLD analysis project Ga0209902, IMG submission 188304) | Cyanobacterial communities from the Joint Genome Institute, California, USA - FECB-27 (SPAdes) (version 2) | ecosystem: Environmental > Aquatic > Thermal springs > Hot (42-90C) > Microbial mats...
CCCGCCACGGCCTTTCCGGCCGCATCCGCATCGCCGCCATCCCGACGGCACTCGCCATGGTGCCGAGGCTGACGACGCCGTTCCGCGACAAGCATCCCGGCGTCACCTTCTCGATCCTGTCGCGCACCTCGATCGAGGTCTTGTCGCTGCTCGGCAATTTCGAGATCGACGCGGGAATCACCTATCTCGACAACGAACCGCTCGGCCGGGTGACCAGCGTGCCGCTCTATGCCGAGCGCTACCAGCTGATCACGGCGGTGGGGAACGAATATTCTGATCGACAGAAGGTGACATGGGAAGAGGTCAGCACGCTGCCTTTGTGCCTGCTCACCCCCGACATGCAGAACCGCCGCATCATCGACCAGCATCTGGCAGACGCCGGCGTGCAGGTGCGACCCACGCTCGAATCGAACTCAATGATCGTGCTGTTCTCGCACATCAGAACCGGCAAATGGTCGTCGATCATGCCGCTCAACCTCGCGGAAACCTTCGGTTTTGCCGAACCGATCCGCGCAATTCCGATCGTCGAACCCGATGCCAGCCACACCGTCGGGCTGGTGGTGGCCAAGCGCGATCCGAACACCACGCTGGTGCAGGCGCTGCTTGACGAAGCCATGGCGCTGGCAGGCGATTTCCGTCGCAACGCGTGAGCTATACTCCCAGTGAATTCGTCCACTCGATAGAAAATTTTTATCATGTGACGAAACAGCTTTATTGATTCCGGCCCCAAGGATCGGCTTCAATAGGGATATAGCGCCCAAGTCAGGCGCCAGTGTCAGGGAGGGCGCTGCGTGGTCATGCAGCCAGCAAGTACCGAACTCGCCGAGCGAACTGCTGCGGTGATCAGCGAATTGAAGAGCCTCGAGGGTCCGCTGATCCCGATTCTTCACGGTGTCCAGGAAGAGTTTGGCTATGTGCCGCAGGAAACCCTGCCGATCATCGCCGAGGCGCTGAACCTGTCGCGTGCCGAAGTGCACGGCGTCTTCACCTTCTACCACGATTTCCGCCACCACCCGGCCGGCCGGCATGTGCTCAAGGTCTGCCAGGCCGAAGCCTGCCAGTCGATGGGCAGCGACGCCATTGCGGCCCAGATCAAACAGAAGTTCGGCATCGACTTCCACGAGACGAGCAAGGACGGCGCTGTGACGCTGGAGCCGATCTACTGCCTCGGCCTGTGCGCCTGTGCCCCTGCGGCGATGCTCGACGGCGAAGTGATCGGCCGTCTCGACGCCGACAAGATCGATGAAATCGCCGAGGAGATCCGCTCATGAGCGTGACGATCTACATTCCCGGCGATTCGGGCTCGCTGTCGCTCGGCGCCGAAAAGGTCGCCAAGGCGATCGAGACCGAGGTTGCAGCACGCGGCATCGACGCCAAGATCGTGCGCAACGGGTCGCGCGGCCTCTACTGGCTCGAGCCAATGGTCGAAGTTGCGACCGAAGCCGGGCGTGTTGCCTATGGTCCGGTCTCTGCCAAGGACGTCGCGTCGCTGTTCGACGCCGGCCTCGCCAATGGCGGCCAGCACAAGCTTTCGCTCGGCGATCCGGAAAAGCTGCCCTTCATCGCCAAGCAGACGCGCCTGACCTTTGCCCGCTGCGGCATCACCGATCCGATTTCGCTGGAAGACTACGAAGCCCATGGCGGCCTCGCCGGCCTGCGCAAGGCTGTATCAATGGCGCCCGCCGACATCGTCAAGCAGGTGACCGAATCCGGCCTGCGCGGCCGTGGCGGCGCCGGCTTCCCGACCGGCATCAAGTGGAAGACGGTCCTCGATACGCCCGGCGAGCAGAAATACATCGTCTGCAACGCCGACGAAGGCGACTCGGCGACCTTCGCCGACCGCATGATCATGGAAGGCGACCCCTTCGTGCTGATCGAAGGCATGGCGATAGCCGGCCTCGCGACCCACGCCACCAAGGGCTACGTCTACATCCGTTCCGAATATCCGCATGCGATCGCCGTGATGGAAAAGGCCGTCAAGGTCGCCCGTCGCGCCGGCGTTCTCGGCAAGAGCGTTCTCGGATCCTCCCAAGGCTTCGACATCGAGATCCGCTCCGGCGCGGGCGCCTATGTCTGCGGTGAGGAAACCTCGCTGCTCAACAGCCTGGAAGGCAAGCGCGGTGTGGTTCGCGCCAAGCCGCCGCTGCCGGCGATCCAGGGCCTGTTCGGCAAGCCGACAGTGATCAACAACGTGATTTCGCTCGCTTCCGTGCCGATCGTCATGGACAAGGGCGCCCAGTACTACAAGGACTTCGGCATGGGCCGCTCGCGCGGCACCATCCCGATCCAGATCGCCGGCAACGTCAAGCATGGCGGCCTATTCGAAGTGGCCTTCGGCCTGACGCTGGGCGAGATTATCGACGAGATCGGCGGCGGCACCGCAACCGGCCGCCCGGTCAAGGCGGTGCAGGTCGGCGGCCCGCTCGGCGCCTATTTCCCGCGCGCTTTGTTCGACACGCCGTTCGACTACGAAGAGTTTGCCAAGCGCGACGGCCTGATCGGCCATGCCGGCATCACCGTGTTCGACGACAGCGCCGACATGCTGAAGCAGGCACGCTTCGCCATGGAATTCTGCGCCATCGAAAGCTGCGGCAAGTGCACGCCCTGCCGCATCGGCTCGACGCGCGGCGTCGAGACGCTCGACAAGCTCAAGCAGAACATCGAGCCGGAAAAGCAGCTCGCGCTGGTGACCGACCTCTGCAACACGATGAAGTTTGGTTCGCTCTGCGCGCTCGGCGGCTTCACGCCCTACCCTGTCATGAGCGCCATCAACCATTTCCCCGAAGATTTCCGGCCGGCAACGGTCGCACAGGCAGCGGAATAGGAGACAACATCATGGGTCTCATTCACGAAATCGACTTCGGCACCCCTGCCTCCAAGTCCGAGAAGCAAGTCACGCTGACCGTCGACGGCTTCGAGGTCACCGTGCCCGAGGGCACCTCGATCATGCGCGCTTCGATGGAAGCGGGCATTGCCATTCCGAAGCTTTGCGCCACTGACATGGTCGACGCCTTCGGCTCCTGCCGCCTCTGCCTGGTGGAGATCGAAGGCCGTAACGGCACGCCGTCGTCCTGCACGACGCCTGTCATGCCCGGCATGGTGGTGCACACCCAGACCGGCCGTCTCAAGGACATCCGCAAGGGCGTGATGGAGCTCTACATCTCCGATCACCCGCTCGACTGCCTGACCTGTGCCGCCAATGGCGACTGCGAACTGCAGGACATGGCTGGTGCAGTCGGCCTGCGCGACGTGCGCTATGGCTACGAGGGCGACAACCACGTTCGCGCCAAGAATGACGGCGTTGCGAACTTCAAGTGGATGGCCAAGGACGAGTCCAACCCCTACTTCACCTACGATCCGTCCAAGTGCATCGTCTGTTCGCGCTGCGTCCGTGCCTGCGAAGAGGTGCAAGGCACCTTCGCTCTGACCATCGAAGGCCGCGGCTTCGGCTCTCGCGTTTCGCCCGGCGCGCATGAACTGTTCCTCGACAGCGAGTGCGTGTCCTGCGGCGCCTGCGTGCAGGCCTGCCCGACGGCAACGCTGACGGAAAAGTCGGTCATCGAGATCGGTCAGCCCGAGCACTCCGTCGTCACAACCTGCGCCTATTGCGGCGTCGGCTGCTCGTTCAAGGCAGAGATGCGCGGCGACGAGCTGGTGCGCATGGTGCCGTGGAAGGACGGCAAGGCCAATCGCGGCCACTCCTGCGTCAAGGGCCGTTTCGCCTATGGCTATGCCACGCACAAGGAGCGCATCCTCAACCCGATGATCCGCGAGAAGATCACCGATCCGTGGCGCGAAGTGTCATGGGAAGAGGCGCTGACGCATACGGCCAAGGAATTCCGCCGTATCCAGTACCAGTATGGTCGTGGCGCCATCGGCGGCATCACCTCGTCGCGCTGCACCAATGAGGAAACCTTCCTCGTGCAGAAGCTGATCCGCCAGGGCTTCGGCAACAACAACGTCGACACCTGCGCCCGTGTCTGCCACTCGCCGACCGGCTACGGCCTCGGCCAGACCTATGGCACGTCGGCCGGCACCCAGGACTTCGACTCGGTCGAAGACACCGATGTCGCGCTGATCATCGGCGCCAACCCTGCCTCGGCCCACCCGGTGTTCGCTTCGCGCCTGAAGAAGCGCCTGCGCGCCGGCGCCAAGCTGATCGTCATCGATCCGCGCCGCACCGAGATGGTGAAGTCGGCCCATATCGAGGCCGCGCATCACCTGGCACTGAAGCCGGGCACGAACGTCGCCGTGGTCACCGCGATCGCGCATGTGATCGTCACCGAAGGCCTGTTCGACGAGAAGTTCATCCGCGAGCGCTGCGACTGGTCGGAATTCCAGGATTATGCCGAGTTCGTCTCGGATGAGCGCCACAGCCCCGAGGAAGTCGAGAAGCTGTCGGGCGTTCCGGCCGAGACCATCCGCGGTGCTGCCCGCCTCTATGCTACCGGCGGCAACGGCGCGATCTACTACGGCCTCGGCGTCACCGAGCACAGCCAGGGCTCGACGACCGTCATCGGTATCGCCAACCTCGCCATGCTGACCGGCAATATCGGCCGCAAGGGCGTCGGCGTGAACCCGCTGCGCGGCCAGAACAACGTTCAGGGCGCCTGCGACATGGGCTCGTTCCCGCACGAACTGCCGGGCTACCGCCACATTTCGGGCGACGCCGTGCGCGACATCTATGACAGCCTGTGGGGCGTCAAGCTCGACAACGAGCCGGGCCTGCGCATCCCCAACATGCTGGATGCCGCAGTCGACGGCACCTTCAAGGGCATCTACATCCAGGGCGAGGACATCCTGCAGTCGGATCCCGACACCAAGCACGTGTCGGCCGGCCTGGAAGCCATGGAATGCGTCGTCGTGCAGGACCTGTTCCTCAACGAGACCGCCAACTACGCCCACGTGTTCCTGCCCGGCTCGACCTTCCTCGAGAAGGACGGCACCTTCACCAACGCCGAGCGCCGCATCAACCGCGTGCGCAAGGTGATGGCACCGAAGAACGGCCTCGCCGACTGGGAAGTGACGCAGCGCCTCGCCCAGGCGATGGGCCTCAACTGGAACTACCAGCACCCGTCCGAGATCATGGACGAGGTGGCCAAGACCACGCCGAGCTTCGCCAACGTCTCCTATGAGTTCCTGGAGAAGATGGGCTCGGTGCAGTGGCCGTGCAACGAAAAGGCGCCGGAAGGCACCCCGATCATGCACATCGACGGCTTCGTCCGCGGCAAGGGCAAGTTCATCCGCACCGAGTATGTCGCGACCGACGAAAAGACCGGCCCGCGCTTCCCGCTGCTTCTGACCACCGGCCGCATCCTCAGCCAGTACAATGTCGGCGCGCAGACAAGGCGCACCGAAAACGTGGCCTGGCACGCCGAGGACCTGCTGGAAATCCACCCGCACGACGCCGAACAGCGCGGCCTTCGCGACGGCGACTGGGTGCGGCTGCAGAGCCGCGCCGGCGAAACGACGCTCAGGGCGCAGATCACCGACAGGGTGTCGCCGGGTGTGGTCTACACGACCTTCCACCACCCCGACACGCAGGCCAACGTCATCACCACCGACTTCTCGGACTGGGCAACCAACTGTCCGGAGTACAAGGTGACGGCGGTTCAGGTCGGCGCTTCCAACGGCCCATCGGATTGGCAGAAGGACTACAACGAGCAGGCCCAGCAGAGCCGTCGCATTGCCGGCCACCTGGAAGCGGCGGAGTAGCCTCGCGGTGACCGACCGCCCCGCCATCACCCAGACCAGCCGCCTCGCCCGCCGGGCGAGCGGCACCACGGTCGCCAACCGCATGGTGCCGGAGGAGACGCCGGTGGCGCTGTCCTATGGCGGCACTACGCATGCTGTGATGATGGCAAGCCCGGCCGACTTCGAGGATTTCGCGCTCGGCTTCTCGCTGACCGAAGGCATCATCGGCTCGGTCGAGGAGATCGAGTCGATCGAGGTGCTTGACGTCGAGGCCGGCATCGACATCCAGATCAGGCTCAAGGACAAGGCCAACAAGCGCTTCGAGCAGCGCCGACGCAGGCTTGCCGGTCCTGTCGGCTGCGGCCTCTGCGGCATCGAGTCGATCGAGGAAGCGATGCGCTCGGTCGACCACGTCAACATGTCGTCGTCAGGGCTGTCCGCCGACGACATCGTGCAGGCGGTGAAGCTGCTCTCCAAGGCTCAGCCGCTGCATGCCGAAACGGGTGCCGTGCACGCCGCCGGCTTTTACATTCCCGGCAAGGGCATCGTTGCGGCGCGCGAGGACGTCGGCCGCCACAATGCGCTCGACAAGCTTGCCGGTGCGCTCGACAAGGCCAAGATCGACGGCGCTTCCGGTGCCGTGGTGGTGACCAGCCGCGTGTCGGTGGAAATGGTGCAGAAGACGGCGGCCATCGGCGCGCCCTTCATCATTGCCGTTTCGGCGCCCACCGCATTGGCTATCCGCACCGCCGAACAGGCCGGCATGACGCTGATCGCGCTCGTGCGCGGCGACGATTTCGACATCTTCACCCATCCAGACCGCGTGACTACCGGAGCCGCCAAAAATGTCGCATGAAGAGCACAAGATGGGGACGAAGGAAAAGCTCGTCTACATGGCGAACCAGATCGCGACCTTCTTCGAATCCAAGCCGCATGACGAAGGCGTGGCCGGCGTCGCCAAGCACATCAACGACTTCTGGGACCCGCGCATGCGGCGCCAGTTCTTCGAGATGTTCGACGAAGGCGGCAAAGGCATGAAGCCGCTGGTGATCGCCGCCGCTGCCACGATCCGTCGCCCCAAGCAGGACGCGGCCTGAAAGTAGGCGCGGGGCCGGCCAAGGCCCCCTCACCTTCCCGCCGGAAACCTGCTAGTCTTAGCCAGACCTAATGCAATTCGCAGGCGGAATGGCTGTGGCAAGGCCGATCGCTACTCGATATGCGCGCAGCGGTGACGTCCGGATCGCCTATCAGGTGGTTGGCCAGGGTCCGCTCGACCTCGTCTTCGTTCCCGGCTTCATCTCCAATCTCGACCTGCACTGGGAAGATGAAGGCTACAGCCGGCTGCTTTCGCGCCTGTCCGCCTTCTCCCGCCTGATCCTGTTCGACAAGCGCGGTACCGGGCTTTCCGACCGTGTCGACGCAAACGCGCTTCCGAGCCTCGAAACGCGCATGGACGACGTGCGCGCGGTAATGGATGCCGCGGGCTCGAGCCGTGCTGCGATCCTCGGTGCCTCCGAAGGCGCGCCGATGGCGATCCTGTTTGCCGCGACCTATCCCGAACGAACACGCTCGTTGGTGCTCTATGCCGGCTACGCCCAGTTCCACAAATGGGTGATGGACCCGGCACGGCTGCAGACCTTCATCGACGCCACAGAGACATCCTGGGGCACCGGCGCCACGCTTCAGAATTTTGCGCCAGGACGTCTCGACGATTCCCGGTTCGCCGCCTGGTGGGCGCGCTTCGAGCGTTTGTCTGCCAGCCCGACGGCGGCGGCGGCACTGGCCCGGATGAACGCCGAAATCGACGTACGCGGCGTGCTGGCCAGCATCCGCGCGCCGACCTTGCTTATCCATCGCCGCAACGACGCACGGGTCGATCCCGATGCCAGCCGCTATCTGGCGCAGAAGATTCCCGGCGCCCGGCTCGCCGAGATCCCGGGTCGGGACCATCCGATCTGGACCGGCGACGTCAACCGCGTCGCCGACCTGATTGAAGAATTTCTGACCGGCACGCATGCACCGCCCGACACCGAGCGGGTGCTGGCGGCACTTCTGGTAACGCGCGTTTCGGACACGGCGCGGCTCGGCGACAGGATGTGGAGCGAACGCAGCCTGCGCTTCCAGGAAACGCTGCGCCTGCTCGTCGGCCGACACGGCGGCCGCATCGTCGACCAGTATGGTGACGTGGCGATCTCACGTTTCGACGGACCCGCGCGCGCCATACGATGCGCGGCCGCACTGCGCGACGCGGCCCAGGGCATCGGCATCGCCAGCGCTCAGGGCGTGCATGTCGGCGAGATCGAGACGCGTGGCCCGCCCTCGGGGCTAACGGTGCGCGTAGCCGTCAAGATTGCCGAGCATGCCGGGCGCGGCGGCATCCTAGCATCGCGGCTTGTCTCGGAAATCGCGACCGGTTCCGGCGTGCATTTCATCGACGCCGGTCGCCTGGCGCTCGACGATCTGGATGGACCATTGGCCCTGGTCGAGGCGACGTCGGAACAGCACCTCGAACCGGCGTGCAGCCGCCGGGCGCCTGCAGCAGCAGAGCCGTCAGCACTGACGGCACGCGAGAACGAGGTCGTCGCACTCATCGCCGACGGCAAGAGCAACGCGGCCATCGCCATCGAACTCAGCCTCAGCGAGCACACGGTGAAGCGCCATGTCGCCAACATACTGACCAAGCTCGATCTACCCTCGCGTGCCGCGGCGGCGGCATTCGCGGTGCGGCAGACTGGCCCGGACGGGCCATAGGACCAGTGGCCTTTTCGGGCGAAGCGGCGATGCGGCGCCCGGGACTACAGTTTTCCCATGCAGGCAGGCGGAGACAGCGCCTCGAAACTGCGAAGGAGGAAGACATGACAAAGGCAAGTGGAATGCTCACCACGCTGGCGATGGCAGCCGGTTTCGCCGTTTTGGCCGCATCGAGCGCCGGCGCCGAAGATGCTTCGGCCGAGGCGACTTACAAGGACATCGAAGCCACGCTCGGCTCGGTACCCAGCTTCTTCAAGGCATTTCCCGAGTCGGGCATCTCAGGCGCCTGGGCCGAGTTCAAGGGCATCCAGCTCAATCCCAAGACCGAGCTGAACGGCAAGACCAAGGAGCTGCTCGGCCTCGCCGTGGCCGCCCAGATACCGTGCCAGTACTGCGTCTACTTCCATACCGCCGCGGCCAAGGCCAATGGCGCCACCGACGAGGAGATCCGCGAGGCGGTGGCGATGGCAGCCGTCGTCCGCCACTGGTCGACGGTGCTGAACGGCATGCAGGTCGACTACCCGCAGTTCAAGCAGGAAGTCGACACGGCGATGGCCGCCGCCAAGGCGAAGTCGCAATAGGATTTCGGGTTCTGACCGGGACAGTCAACACAACGCCGCCCAAAGGCCGGCCGACAGGAGGAAAAAATGCTTGCTACCAAGGAAGCCGTCACTGGTGCCTCGATCAAGAAGGCGATCGAAAGCCGCGATGGGCCGATGCTTTCCAGCTTCTACGCCGACGACGCGCTGGTGCGCGTCATCGACCGCAACAACCCGCCCAGCAAGCCGCGCGAAATCCGCGGCCGCGCGGCGATCACCACCTTCTGGGACGACATCTGCAGCCGCGCGATGAGCCATCGCGTCGATCTGACAATTGCGCAAGGCGACAACCTCGCCTTCTCGCAGGACTGCGCCTACCCCGACGGCACGAAGGTCTTCTGCGCTGCGATGCTGGAACTCAAGGACGGCAAGATCGCGCGGCAGACAGTCGTGCAGGCCTGGGACGAGTAATCGGATGCGGGCGAATGGTCGCCCGCCAGATGGGAGGAAGCCATGTTCGTTGCACGCTGGAAGATCGATGCCCGCTTCGGGCACAAGCAAAGCGCCATCGATCTGTTGCGCCAATGGGAACGGGAAATCGGTCCGCAGGCCGGAACCGACAAGATGGCCATGCAGATCCTGACCGGATCGATCGGCGCCAAGGAAGCCACCATCGAAGTCAATCACAACGTCGAAAGCCTGGCGCAGATCGAAGACATGTTCGCCAAGCTGTCCAAGATCGATGCCCATGCCCAATGGGGAAAGAAGCTCGAGCCCTTCGTGGTCTCGGGTTCGTCCTACTGGAACTTCTATCGCGTGATCCAGGGTTAGGCTGGCTCCTGCCTGCGGCGGGCAAGAGCCGCCGCAGCGCCAGAGAGATAGCTTAGGCTAGTGATGCGTCTCGCCCGGGGGATGATCGCTCGTCCCCCGGGTGCTGTGGCGCAGCGCAAGCAGAAAGACGATCTCGGCTATGACGACGATGGCGACGATGCGGAAGCCGATGGTCACCGGGTCGTGGTCGCTGTCGCGCATCAGATAGCCGCCGATCAGGAAGGCGGCGTTCCAGATGAAGGCGCCGGTCACGGTGGCAAGCGCGAAAGGCACGAACGTCAGCCGCAGCACCCCCGCCTCGAGCGCGAGATAGGTGCGCGCCACCGGCACCAGTTGGGCGATCAGCGAGGCGCGGAAGTTGTTGCGGCGATAGGCGACCGTCAGCCGTTGATAGGTCGCATGCTTGAGGAATATGTACTTGCCGAACCGCCTCACAGCGGCATCGGCGCGGTCAGCTCCCAGCCAGTTGCCGCCGGCGTACCAGATCATCGATCCCAGCGTCGAACCCAACGTGGTCGCAAACATCAGTGCGATCAGCATCGGAACGTCGGGCGCCGCCGTCATGCCGAGAAACAACAGCAGCACATGCGACGGCGGGACGGGCGAAACCTTCTCGGTGAAGGCAAGACATGCCGCGCCGAGCAGACCGAAGCCCAGGAAAGATGGAATCATGAAAAGCGCCAGTCGTAACTCTTTGCCGGCTTCATCCTTGTGATCCGATAGACAGCCGCCGGCGGCAGGTTGCGGAAGGTATGGCCAATGCGCGTCACTTCGAGATCGAGCCTGTCGAGAAGCGGCTGATCAATAGGGCACCGGAAGCCGTATGTGAATAGGTACAGCGCCCCTTCGGGCCTGAGGTTGGCGAAAATGCCTTCGAGAATGGCGAGCGTCTGACGTGGCGGAATCGCCAGGAACGGCAGGCCGCTGACGGCCGCGCCGGCGACCGGGCCGTCATAGATCGGCCGGTAGCGCAGGTCGGCCGCATCCATTTCCAGCACCCGCGACTTGGGGAAGCGGCACCTGAGCAAATGGGCGAAGTCGCTGTTGAACTCGATAAGCGTCATGTCGCTTTCCCGGACGCCGCGCGCCAGCATGGCGCGGGTGAAAGGTCCGGTGCCGGCACCGAGCTCGAGTACCGGTCCGGTCTCCGGGCCAAGCTCCTGGGTCATCAGCGTTGCCAGGCTGGAGCTGGACGGCGCAATGGAAGCGACCTTGAGTGGCGCCGTGGCCCATGCCATGAGAAAGGATAAAGTGTCGTTTGCGGCCATTGCGAACCTCTTTCGAAATCGTCTGCCGGCGAATCGGTCGCCTGCCCTTAGCGAAAGCTGTTTGAGGCCGCTGGATTACACATGCATTGCGACAAAGGCCGAGAAACAGGCATTTTGGCGGCTGCCCCCGGTCGCCGTGCTTATTGCGCAATGCTTCTGCAATGTTGAAGGAATAGCCGGGCGGCACCGAGGGGCCCTTCGAGGACTGAAATGCGCATACTGCTTGTGGAAGACGAGCCAGAACTGGCGTCGGCTTTGAAAACGGCGTTGCGGCGATACGACATGGTGGTGGATCACGCCGCATCGCTGCTCGAGGCCGGCGACTTTGCCGCCAGCGAGAATTACGACGCGATCCTGCTCGACCGGCAGTTGCCCGACGGCGACGGGCTGACGCTGGTGCCGAAGATCCGCGCCCGCGGTAACGCGACGCCGGTGCTGGTGCTGACGGCGCGCAGCGACACCTCCGACAAGGTCGACGGGCTCGACATGGGCGCCGACGACTACCTGGCCAAGCCCTTCGCCTTCGAGGAGCTACTGGCGCGGCTGCGCGCGCTGTTGCGCCGGCCGGCCAATGTGCAGACGCAGATCATCCGCGCCGGCGACCTGTCCTTCGATCTCGGCCATCGCGAGGTCCTGGTTCGCGGCGAGCCGCTGACCCTGCCGCGCCGCGAGCTCCTGGTGCTTGAGGCGCTGTTGCGGCGGACGGGCCGCATGGTGCAACGTTCGTCGCTGATGGAAGCGGTGTTCGGCCTCGACGACGAGATCCAGTCCAATGCGCTCGACACGCATGTGTCGCGGCTCCGGCGCAAGCTGGCCGAAGCCGACGCCAAGGTCGAGATCAATGGCGTGCGCGGCGTCGGCTATCTCCTGCGCGAGATTTCATGACCATTCAGAAAATCCTTCGCCTGTTGGGACGTTTCTTCCGCCCGATCTCGCTGAAATGGCGGCTGGTGTGGCGCCTGGTGATCCTGCAGGTGATCCTGCTGACGCTGCTGATCGGCATGATCCTCGGCGCCCTGATCGTCACCGGCGTCATTCCGGAGAATTACGAAGGCCGGGCCGTCGACGTGCTGCGCAAGGTGGTGCGCCGGGATGATGCCGGCGAGCTTGTGCTCAAGAACACATCGCGTTTGCAGGATCTGCGCGAGGAGGTGCCCGATCTCTGGTTCGTGTTGCGCGACGAACAGGGGCACATGCTGAAGGAAGGCACGATCCCGCCCGAATTCACCCGAATGGCCGCAGCACTCGACCATATCGACAATGCCAAGCTGGTCTGGAAGAAGGGCTCGACCCTGCCCGCAGCGACGGTGATGTGGTACGATACCAGCGCCGGAAAAGTGCAGATTTTCACCGGCGCACAAGGCCGCTTCAGGGTTTCGGCGCTGCTCGACGTGACGCCGGAACTGTTCCTCGAGATCATCTTTCCGATCGGCGGCGTGATGGCGGTGGCGACGCTGCTGGTGATCCCGCTCGTGGTGCGCAGTGCCTTCCGCGGCCTGCGCCAGGCGGCAGTGTTGGCCGAGCGGATCGACATCGACGAACGCGGGGTGCGACTGCCGGTGGAGCGCATCCCATCGGAGATCGCGCCGCTGGTCAGGGCGGTCAACGGCGCGCTCGACCGTCTCGACAAGGGTTATGAACGGCACAAACGCTTCCTGATCGATGCCGCGCATGAGCTGCGCACGCCGGTCGCCATCCTCAACACCCGCATCACCTCGCTGCCGGCGACGCCCGAACGGGCGCGGCTGCTGCAGGACACAGCACGACTGTCGACGCTGACGGACCAGCTTCTCGACATCCAGCGCCTTGGCCGCCAGACGCAGCAATTCACCCGTTTCGACCTGGTGGCGGTGGCGCGCGGCGTCGTCGTCGACCTGGCGCCGATGGCCTTTGCCGCGGGCTACGAGATGTCGTTCGAACCGGCGCGCGGCGAGTTGTTCGCCAATGGCGACCGCACCGCCGTCGAGCGCGCCATCACCAATCTGGTGCAGAATGCCATCGAGCACGGCGGCAACGCCGGCAGGATCACGATCGGCGTCAACAGCCCGGCCACGATCGAGGTTTCTGACGAAGGCGACGGCGTGCCGGCGGCGGAGCGGGAGAAGATCTTCGAGCCGTTCTACCGCCTGCGACCGCGCGGCCACGGCGCCGGCCTCGGGCTCAACCTCGTGCATGAGATCATGCAGATCCATGGCGGCCGCATCGAGCTCGCCGGCAGCGACAGGAAGGGCGCCTGCTTCAGGCTGGTCTTCGCCCAGGCCTGAAGCCCCGGCTCAACGGCCGGCAATGGTGAGTTCAGCCCCGGCATCGGCGAGCGCCTGGGCAAGGTCTTCTGACGGCTGCTTATCGGTAACGAGTTCGGTGAAGCCCTGGAAGCCACAGACCTGGACCAGCCCCTTGCGGCCGAACTTGCTGTGGTCGGTGACGACGACCGAGCGCTGCCCGCGCGCCAGCACGACGCGGGCGAACTCGGCTTCCTCGAGATTGTAGTCCATGACGCCGTTTTCGGCATCGACCGCGCCGGCCGAAATCACCGCGTGGGTGACAGCGAAACGGCTGACGAACTCGATCGCCGAGACGCCGAAGGCAGCGCCGCTATCGCTGCGCAACTCGCCGCCGGCCATGTAGACCTTGTTGCCGTTCACCGTCGCCAGCGTACGGGCGATGTCGGACGAATTGGTCACCACCGTCAGGCGGCGATGGCCGAGCAGTTCCCGCGCCAGGTAGCTGGTGGTGGTGCCGGTATCGAGCATGACCGACTCGCCGTCATGGATGGTGGCGGCGACTGTCTTGGCGATGGCGCGCTTGGCGTCGGCATTGTCGCGCATGCGCCGTTCGAAGGGCGCCTCGCCCACCACCGACGGCAGGCCGATGGCGCCATGCATCTTGAGGATCGAGCCGCTGTCGGCAAGCGGCTTGACGTCGCGCCGCACGGTTTCCAGCGACACGCCGAGCTTTTCGGCGAGGTCGGCGATGGTGATCGTGCCGTCGTCCTCGAGCAGGCGCAGGATTTCGCTGTGGCGCTTGGAGTGATTCATCAGGCTGTCCCGTTCGACCGGCCAGATTGGCCGCTTCTGAGATATCTTCTGACTGACTCTACCGTATTTGCGACCATCTTCAACATATTCGGTCAAAATAGCAAATAAAGCCACAGATTCGGATTGACACCGCTGCTTCCGCTGCGTGAGACTGCCCACCAACAACATCAAGGCGCAAGGGGAACGCGCCGGACACGGCACGGAGGGGCTGGATGTCGAACAGCGAGGACCGCATTCGCGCCCTGCCCTTGTGGAACGGGCCGCTGACCATTTCGCCGCTCAAAGGCGGCATCAGCAACGAGAGCTGGCTGGTCGAGGACAGCAACGGCCGCCACGTCGTGCGCTTCGGCAAGGACTATCCATTCCACCACGTCTTCCGCGACCGCGAGGTGATGGTGGCGCGCGCAGCGCACGAAGCGGGCTTCGCGCCGGAACTGCGCTATTCAGCACCTGGCGTGATGGTGAGCGAGTTCCTCGGCGCCAAGACCTATGGCGCGGATGACGTGCGGGCCAATGCCACGCGCATCGCCCAGTTGATACGGCGCTTCCACGAGGAGATGCCACGGCATGTCTCTGGCGCGGGCTTCATGTTCTGGGCCTTCCACGTCATCCGCGACTATGCCCGTACACTGGCCGCCGGCAACAGCCGCATGACGCCGGAGCTGCCGCGCTATCTCGACCTGGCCGACAGGCTGGAAAAGGCGCAGGCGCCGCTGCCGATCATCTTCAGTCACAACGATTTGCTGCCGGCCAACTTCCTCGACGACGGCGCAAGGCTCTGGCTCATCGACTTCGAATATGCCGGTTTCTCGACCGCGATGTTCGATCTCGCCGGCACCGCATCCAACGCCGGCATGACGGCGGAAGAGTCGGACGAACTGCTGACCGTCTATTTCGGCGGCAAGCCGGACCAGGCGATCCGCCGCTCGCATGCGGCCATGCAATGCGCATCGCTGCTGCGCGAGGCGATTTGGAGCATGGTCTCGGAACTGCACCTTACCGCCCCGGGCAGCGACTACGTCGCCTACACCGCCGAGAATCTCGCCAAGCTCGAGGCGGCGCTCGAAACCTACCAGAACCAGTACGGGAAACTGTAGCCATGGCCCTCCCCTCGCACGCGCAGATCGTCGTCATCGGCGGTGGCATCATCGGCTGCTCGACGGCCTATCACCTCGCACGCGACCATAAGGCCGACGTGATCCTGCTCGAACAGGGTAAGCTGACCTCGGGTTCGACCTGGCATGCGGCGGGGCTGGTCGGGCAGTTGCGCTCGTCGGCATCAATCACCCGCGTGCTGAAATACTCGGTCGAGCTCTACAACGGGCTGGAGGCCGAGACCGGGCTTGCCACCGGCTGGAAGATGACCGGCTGCCTGCGGCTTGCCACCAACCAGGACCGCTGGACCGAATACAAGCGGCTGGCGACCACCGCCAAGAGCTTCGGCATGGACATGCAGCTGGTGTCGCCGGAGGAGGTCAAGCGCATGTGGCCGCTGATGGACACCTCTGACCTCGTTGGCGCTTCTTGGCTGCCGACCGACGGCCAGGCGAGCCCCTCCGACATCACCCAGTCGCTGGCCAAAGGCGCGCGCATGCACGGCGCCAAGCTGTTCGAGAACGTGCGGGTGACCGGCTTCGAGATGAAGGACGGTCGCATCCTGAAGGTCAAGACCGACCAGGGCGACATTTCTTGCGACAAGGTGGTGAACTGCGCTGGCCAATGGGCGCGGCAGGTGGGCGCGATGGCGGGCATCAACGTGCCGCTGCAGCCGGTCAAGCATCAGTACATCATCACCGAGAAGTTGCCGGGGCTTGCAACCGACGCGCCGACGCTGCGCGACCCCGACCGCCGCACCTATTTCAAGGAAGAGGTCGGTGGGCTCGTCATGGGCGGCTATGAGCCGAACCCGCAGGGCTGGACGACGGGCGACGTGCCCAACGACTGGGAGTTCCGCCTGTTCGACGACGATTTCGACCATTTCGAGCAGCACATGATGCAGGCCATCGAGCGCGTGCCGGGACTTGCCGACGTCGGCGTCAAGCAGATGATCAACGGCCCCGAGAGCTTTACGCCCGACGGCAACTTCATCCTCGGCGCAGCGCCTGAATGTTCGAACATGTTCGTCGGCGCCGGCTTCAACGCCTTCGGCATCGCCTCGGGCGGCGGTGCCGGCTGGGTGCTGGCGCAGTGGGTTGTCGACGGCGAGGCGCCGCTGGACCTCTGGGTCGTCGACATCAGACGCTTTTCGGGCCTCCACCGCGACCGGCAGTGGGTGTCGGACCGCACGCTCGAAGCCTATGGCAAACACTACACGATCGGCTATCCGCACGAGGAATATGCCAGCGGCCGGCCCTACATCGTTTCGCCGCTCTACGAACGACTGAAGGCGCACCGCGCCGTGTTCGGCTCCAAGCTCGGCTGGGAGCGGCCCAACTGGTTCGCGCCGGAGGGCATGGAGCCAAAGGACGTCTACGCCATGGGCAGGCAGAATTGGTTTGGCCCTGTCGGCGACGAGCACCGGCATGTGCGCGAGGCGGTGGGCGTGTTCGACCAGTCGTCCTTCGCCAAATACGAGATGACCGGTAAAGACGCGCAGAGAGCGCTCGACTTCATCTGCGCCAACGACGTGTCGAAGCCGACGGGACGCCTGACCTATACACAGTTGCTCAACACACGCGGCGGCATCGAGGCCGATCTCACCGTTGCCCGGCTGGCCGACGACAAGTTCTACATCGTCACCGGCACCGGCTTCCGCACCCACGACCTCGCCTGGATCAGTGACCACATCCCGACAGGCTGGGACGCGAAGCTCGTCGACGTCACCGAGCAGTTCGGCACGCTGTCGCTGATGGGGCCGAATGCGCGGAAAGTGCTCGAAGCGGTCACCTCTGCCGACGTGTCCAACGCCGCCTTCCCCTTCGGCCATGTCCGCGAGATCAGCATCGCCGGCGCCACCGTGCGAGCGCTGCGCGTGACCTATGTCGGCGAGCTTGGCTGGGAGCTACATGTGCCGATCGAGGCAACCGGCGAGGTGTTCGACGCGCTGATGGCGGCGGGCGCCGCACATGACATCCGCCCCATCGGCTACCGCGCGCTGGAATCTCTGCGCCTGGAAAAGGGCTACCGTGCCTGGGGCTCCGACATCACGCCCAATGACACGCCGTTCGAGGCAGGGCTCGGCTGGGCCGTGAAGCTGAAAAAGGACACCGACTTCCTCGGCCGCAAGGCGCTGGAAAAGCTCGGCAACGCGCCGCTGACCAAGCGGCTCGCCTGCTTCACCGTCGACGACAAGGAGGTCGTGCTCGTCGGCCGCGAGACGATCCTGCGCGACGGCCAGCCGGTCGGCTACCTCACCAGCGGCGGCTATGGCTACACGGTCGGCAAGAACATCGGATTCGGCTATGTCAGAAACGCCGGCGGCGTCAACGATGCATTCCTCACCGGCGGCAGCTACGAACTGGTGGTGGCCACGGAGCGGGTGCCGGCAAAAATCCATCTCGAGCCGCTGTTCGATCCAGCTGCGACGAGGGTGAAGGCATAACGCGTTCCAACTGCGACCTTAGCGCGCCCCGGCCGGGCGCGCAGCACTCGCCAAAAAGCCATGATCTGCCTTATCAAGGCTCGCAAGGACGGGCTCGAGACAAGGATAAGATCATGGCGCGACTGACAGGCATGGTTATGCGGGCGACCGCCCTTGGGTCCCTGCTGTTCTTGGTCGCCTGCCAGACCGGCTCCAACATCGCCGGCGATGGCGCCGGCGCGTCGGCCACCGGCGTCACTTACCTGCAGACGATCCGCTCCGAGCACGGCCTGCCGCCGCTGAGCCCCGACTCGACGTTGGAGCGCGCGGCACTGACGCAGGCCGCCTACATGGCGCGCAGCGGCAAGATGGAACACACCACCGGCTGGGGCAAGGATTTCGCCGCGCGCATGAAGGATGGTGGGGTCGCGGGCGCGGCGGCCGAAAACATCGCCCATGGCGGCATGGAGCCGGCCAAGCTGTTTTCGATGTGGATGAACTCCGCCGGCCACCGCCGCAACATGCTCGACCCGCGCTTCGGTAAGTTCGGCCTCGCCTATGTGCGCGAGAGCAAGGGCAGCGACAAGCGCTACTGGGCTCTGGTGCTGGGGCGGTAGGCAGCGCCTGCTTCAGCCGCTCGCACCGGCTGGTCGCGACCGTCCAGAATACCTCAAGCGGACCAGACCGATTGCGGCAAGGCTGGCGCCGTCCGGCGCCCCTTATCCGCGTGACAACTCCGGCGCGGCCCACTCAAAGAGATCACCGGGCCGGCGAACACCGCGCAGCCCCCAACACCCCGTCAGTGCACGCTGGTCGGCACCGTCTCGGGCTCGGCCTTGTCCACCACCTTCTGGCGATGGAAGATGAACAGGCCGGCGACGACGATGATCGCCGAGCCGATCAGGATCTGCGCATCCGGGTAGTCGCCGAAAAAGGCGATGCCCATGACCACGGCCCAGATGAGGAGCGTGTATTGCAGTGGCGCGAGCACCGAGGCGGGCGCGAGCTTGAGCGCGCGGGTGATCAGCAGATGCGCCGCACAGGCGACGACGCCGAGCAGCAACATGGCCGACCAGTCGACGGCGCTTGCCGGTTGCCAGTCGGAGGCGGCGAGGATACCGCCCATGATCAGCGCGCCGACCGTCTGCCAGGTGACCAGCGTCGTGTCGTTGGTGGCGCGCAGCTTGCGGCTGAGGATCAGGCTGATGGCAAAGGACATGCTGCCGACGACGGCGAACAGCGACGGCCAGGACAGTGAAGCCGTCGACGGACGCAGCGCGATGACCACGCCGCAGAAGCCGAGCACGATGGCAAGCCAGCGGCGCCAGCCGACCTTTTCTCCAAGGAAGAAATGCGAGAGTGCGGCGATGTAGATCGGGCCGGCCATGTAGAAGGTCATGACATCTGCCAGCGGCAGATAGGCGACGGCGGCATAAAAGAAGGCGGTGTCGGCAGTGGCGAGCACGACGCGCAGCACCTGCAGGCCAGGGCGCTCGACATTGGTCAACGGGCCGAGACCCTGCCTGACGATCATCGGGCCGAGGATGATGAAGGCGCCGATCGAGCGGATGAACAGCACCTGGCCGACCGAGAAGCTGGTAACCAGCCATTTGCCCATGGCGTCGTTGAGCGCGAACATGAAGTCGCCCAGCAACATGAGCAGGATGCCCGCAAGAACCATGTTGTTCTTCGGGAGGGCTAGGGCTTGTCGAAAAGTCATGATGCCATCCGCCGGGCAACGGGCCCGGATCACGGCTATCTATGCGCTCGAAACGTCGATGGCGAGAGCAATCTGGCCTGGACCATGCGTTGCTCCGTCGCAGTACCAGCGGTTACGGCTTGGGGGCCACGACGACCGGGCGATAGACCACGACAGGCCGGTTCCAGTCGTCGAACGCCGACTTGCTCTGGCGGAACTCGGCGCGGCGGTCGAGCTCGATGCGCTGCAGGCACTCGGCGAAGGCGTCATTGCGCTTGGTGAAGCCGTAGGAGCGGCATTTGTCTTC
>Ga0209902_100946_pt1 | contig 19602 bp, 19 predicted proteins | sample FECB27metaG_FD_188304 | JGI IMG/M metagenome (GOLD analysis project Ga0209902, IMG submission 188304) | Cyanobacterial communities from the Joint Genome Institute, California, USA - FECB-27 (SPAdes) (version 2) | ecosystem: Environmental > Aquatic > Thermal springs > Hot (42-90C) > Microbial mats...
GCCGCTGGCACCGGCCGCGGCCGCGCCGCCGAGCGGGCCCTCGCCCGCTGCGGTGGCCGCCGCCGCAGCGGCTTCGCTGGCCGGGCCCGACACGCCGTCGGCCGGCTTCTGGGTCCAGCTCGGCGCCTTCCGCGAACGCGGCGGCGCCGAGACCCTGCGCGCCCAGGCCGCGCGCGGCCTGCCTGCGCTCGCGCCGCAACTGCGCGTGTTCAGCGAGGCCGGCACGCACCGGCTGCAGGCCGGACCCTTCGCCTCGCGCGGCGAAGCGGGCGAGGCGGTGTCGCAGGTGCGCGAGAGCCTGCGCATCTCGCCGATGGTGGTCGAGCGGCGCTAGGAGCGTCCGGCCGCCGCGCTCACAAGGTGTGAAGAAACCGTAGCGAGCGCCCCGAGGTCGCGCCGAGGACCGGAGCCGTACCTCGTACGGTGAGAACCGCAGCTGCGAGATCGGGGCGCGCAGCAGGTTCATTCACACCTTGTCACTCGAGCGGCTTGACCGGCGCGGGCACATGCATCGCGACGTTCATGCGGTTCCACGAATTGATCTGCGCCACCGCGACCGTGAGCTCGGCGATCTCGAGGTCGCTGAAGGCGGCCTTCAGCGCCTCGTACTCGGCATCGCGCGCATCGTGGCGGTCGGCCATGCGCGTGAGCGACTCGGCCCAGGCCAGCGCGGCGCGCTCGCGCGCGTCGTAGAAGCTCATCTCGCGCCAGGTCGCGAGGCTGTTGATGCGCTGCCAGCCTTCGCCCTCCTTGCGCAGGTCGCGCACGTGCATGTCGAGGCAGTAGGCGCAGCCGTTGATCTGCGAGACGCGGGCGAACACGAGGTCGACCAGCTTCTTCTCGAGCGTGGTGTCGGCGATGGCGGTGTTGACCGACAGCAGGGCCTCGAAGGCCTTGGGCACGGTCTTGAACCAGTTGAGGCGGGGGGTGGTGTTCATGGCGATGTTCTCCAGTGGTTGACGATGAAATCGGGATACACACTGAAGACGCGCCGGCCCGCCGGCCTGTGACACGAAGTCGGAAAAAAATCAGCGCGCGAAGGCCGCGGCGATGCGCGCGAGCTTGTCGGGATTGCGCTGCGCGCGCACGCGCGCGATGCGGTCGCCGTCGAACTCGAAGGTCTGGGCCGACTCGAGCACGCCGCCGATGAAGCGCAGCAGGCCCGGCTCGCCGTTGAGGTCGACCAGCTCGGTGCGCACGCTGCGTTCCGGCTCGCCGCCCGCGTGGCGCCGCTGCACCGCGAAATAGAGCTGCGCGATGCGGCGCGCGCCGACCAGCCCGTGCGTGAAGGTCTGGACCTTGCCGCCGCCATCGCCGACCAGTTCGGCCTCCTCGGTGAAGAAGGCCTCGAGCTCGCGCACGCTGCCCTTGGCCGAGGCCTCGGCGAAGCTGCGCAGCAGCCGCATCTGGGTCTCGCGCGACACGCGGTAGCGCGGCCGCCCTTCCTGCACCTGGGTCTTGGCGCGGTGCACGAGCTGGCGGCAGGCGGCCTCGCTCTTGCCGAGCATGCGCGCGATCTCGTCGTAGTCGGTGTCGAACACCTCGCGCAGCAGGAAGGCCGCGCGCGCCTCGGGCGCCAGCCGCTCGAGCACGGTCAGGAAGGCCACCGAGACGTCGTCGGCGCGCGCCAGCACTTCCTCGGGCGTGGCCGGCGACTCGGTGAGCATCGGCTCGGGCATCCAGTGGCCGCTGTAGTGCTCGCGCTGCACCTTGGCCGCGCGCAGCCGGTCGATCGACAGCCGGGTCACGACTGTGACCAGCCAGGCCTCGGTGCTGTCGAGCGCCTCGGTGGCGGTTTCGTGCCAGCGCAGCCAGGCGTCCTGCACGACCTCCTCGGCCTCGGCCACGGAGCCGAGCATGCGGTAGGCGATGCCCTGCAGGCGCGGGCGGTGGCGGTCGAAGGCGAGGGTGGCGGCGTCCATGAAGGCAAGACGGCTGGCGTTGCCGGTTTGTGACGCGGGGCCCCAAAAAAAATCGCCCCGGCGTGCGGGGCGATTTTCTGCTGTCTTTGCTTGCTTACGCGCCCTGGTATTCGGGCTTGGGGCCGAGGCTGGCCGCCAGTTCCTTGCGGTAGCGGTTCAGTTCCTGGACCGTCTTGAAGCTGCGGTTCATCAACAGGCTCAGGTTGTGCAGGATGCGCTCGCCGACCTTGGTTTCCCAGACCGCGTCGAACTTGATCTGCTTGTCGAGCCAGTGCTCGAGCCAGTCCGGATCGGGCATGCGGCTCTGGATGGTGTCGTTCGGGAACAGCGCCTTGTTCACGTGCAGGTTGGTGGGGTGCAGCGCCTGGGCCGTGCGCCGGGCGCTCGCCATCAGCACGCCGACCTTGGTGAAGGCCGAACGGGCCTCGTCGCCGAACTTCTCGAGCGCGCGCTTCATGTAGCGCAGGTAGGCGCCGCCATGGCGGGCCTCGTCCTGGCTCAGCGTGGTGTAGATGTGCTTGATGACCGGCTCGGTGTGCCACTGGGCGGCACGGCGGTACCAGTGGTTGAGGCGGATCTCGCCGCAGAAGTGCAGCATCAGGGTTTCGAGCGGGGGCGCCGGGTCGAAGTCGAAGCGCACCTCGTGCAGCTCGGCCTCGGTGGGGGCGTGCTGGGGGCTGAAGCGCTTCAGGTACTCCATGAGCACCAGCGAGTGCTTCTGCTCCTCGAAGAACCAGATCGACATGAAAGCGGAAAAATCGCTATCGTGGCGGTTGTCGCGCAGGAACATCTCGGTGGCCGGCAGCGCCGCCCACTCCGTGATGGCGTTCATCTTGATGGTTTGCGCCTGCTCTTCGGACAGCAGCGAAGCGTCGAACGACTGCCACGGGATGTCCTTGTCCATGTCCCAGCGGACGGATTCGAGCTGTCTGAAGAGTTCCGGATAGAGCATCTATATCTTTCTAAGGCCGCCGATTTTAAACGGCACGTTTGGCGCATCCATGACAGGCGCGCGATGATGCGAATACGTGCGCCGTCGCGGCACGGATGCGCCCCCCTTTTTGTGAACCAGGAGCCCGCCATGCGAACCCCCACCCCATTGTCGGTCCCGATGCTCCGTACGTCGGCAATGGCCCTGATGGCCGGCCTGTTGACCGCAACAGCACCGGCCTTCGCCCAGCAACCCGCGGCGCCCGCACCGGCTGCCGCGCCCCAGGCGGCGGCAGGCTGTCCCGCCATACTGCAGCACACCTTCCCGCGGCTGCAGGACGAAAAACCACAGTCCCTGTGCCAGTACTCGGGCAAGGTGGTGCTGGTGGTCAACACCGCCAGCTTCTGCGGCTTCACGCCGCAGTACAAGGGACTGGAGGCGCTCGACAGCAAATACCGCGCACGCGGCTTGGTGGTGCTGGGCTTCCCGTCGAACGATTTCGCTCAGGAATCGGCCTCGAACAAGGAGATCGCCGACTTTTGCGAAAGCACTTTCGGCGTGAAATTCCCGATGTTCGGCAAGTCCTCGGTGCGCGGCTCGGACGCCAACCCGCTGTTCAAGCAGCTGGCCCAGGCCTCGGGCACGACGCCGAAATGGAACTTCTACAAGTACCTGATCGGCCGCGACGGCAAGGTGGTGCAGGCCTGGTCGAGCATGACGGCGCCCGACGAGAACGCCTTCATCGCGATCATCGAGAAGCAGTTGGCCGCCAATCCGGGCTGATGCCGGCAGGTTCGCACCGGCGATCGAATTCGAAACTGATCAGTTCACACGAAGACGTATCGGTAATATTATTTACCGATGCGTCAATCAGATTGTGAACGGATCGTCACAAATGTTTACCACTGCAGTGGGAACCGTGCGGCAAAGTCCTCGCTCATAACTCGCGTGGGCAGTGAATGCCCCACGGTTTTCATGTTGCGAGGTCTTCCGGGCGCTTGCCGTCTGGTCGAAATCCCGAGGCGATTCTTCTCCTCCTCCCTCCCTCCCTCCTTCGCGTCGGGGCGCCTCGCAGCATTTTTGTCTTCCAGCCAACCCGGGGCGGTGCCATGAGGCCGCCGACCCGGGTCGCCATCGTCGGCGCCGGCATCTCGGGACTGGCCGCGGCCCACGCGCTGCGCGATTCGGCCCGCATCACCCTCTTCGAAGCCAGTGACTACTTCGGTGGCCACGCCCACACGGCCACGGTCTCGCTGCCGACCTCGCCCGGTTCGGGCGAACGCGTCGCGCACGGCGTCGACACGGGTTTCCTGGTCTACAACGATCGCACCTACCCCGAGCTGATCCGCCTGTTCGCCGAACTGGGCGTGGCGACCGCCGACTCGGACATGTCGTTCTCGGTCCAGGCCACGCGACCCGGCGGCGGCCGGCTCGAGTGGAGCGGCAGCAGCCTCGCGACCGTGTTCGCGCAGCGCCGCAACCTCGTCGACCCGCGCTTCCTGGGCATGCTGGCCGACCTGATGCGCTTCAACCGGCTGACGACCCGCATCGCACTCGCCGGCACCGAGGGCGAGCTCTCCCAGCCGCTCGGCGAGTTCCTCGATACGCACCGCTTCGGCCCGGCTTTCCGCGACTGGTATTTCCTGCCGATGATGGCCTGCATCTGGAGCTGCCCGACCGCGCAGATGCTGGCCTTCCCGGTCGCGACCATGATCCGCTTCTGCCACAACCACGGCCTGATCCAGATCGCCAACCGGCCACAGTGGCGCACCGTGCGCGGCGGCTCGCGCCAGTACGTCGAGAAGATCGTCGCGGGCCTGTCCGATGCGCGGCTGAACACGCCGGTACGGCGCATCGAGCGCGACGCCGACGGCGTGCGCATCGCCACCGATGCCGGCACCGAGGCCTTCGACCACCTGGTGCTCGCCACCCATTCCGACCAGGCCCTGGCTCTATTGGCCGAGCCGAGCCCCGCCGAGGCCGCGGTGCTCGGCGCCATTCGTTACCAGCCGAACCACGCGGTGCTACACACCGACGCCTCGGTGCTGCCCGAACGGCCCTCCGCCTGGGCCGCCTGGAACTACCAGCGCGCGGACGGCGCGCGGGAATCGGGCGGGGTCTGCCTGCACTACCTGCTCAACAAGCTGCAGCCGCTGCCCTGGTCGCAACCGGTGATCGTTTCGCTGAATCCGGTTCGCGAGATCGCGCGTAGTGAGGTCATGGCCGAATACGACTACGCCCACCCGGTGCTCGATCTCGAAGCGATCGACGCCCAGTCGCGGGTGCCCGCGCTGCAGGGACAGCGCCGCACCTGGTTCGCGGGCGCCTGGATGGGCTACGGCTTCCACGAGGACGGCCTGAAGGCCGGCCTGGCCGCGGCCCGCGGCCTGCAGGCGCAGCTGGCGACCGGGAAAGCCGCCCCATGACCACGGCGGGGCCGTTGCCGCTGATCGGCTTCGGCGAGGTCCGGCATGCACGGCTGCGCCCGGCCCGCAACGCCTTCGCCTACCCCACCTTCTTTCTCATGCTGCCGATGCGCGCGCTGCGCCGCGACGGCAGCCCGGCGCTCGCGTTCAACCGCCGCGGCGCACTGTCCTTCCACGACGTCGACCATGGCGACGGCCGCGCGCCCGATGCCGGCGGCGCGCTGGCCTGGCTCGACGAACTGCTGGCATCGCACGGTATCGACGACGCCGACGGCGAGGCCTGGCTGCATTGCTACCCGCGGGTGTTCGGCTACACCTTCAAGCCGGTCAGCTTCTGGTACTGCCACGACCGCGCGGGCGCGCTGCGCGCGATCGTGGTCGAGGTCAACAACACCTTCGGCGAACGCCACTGCTACCTGCTCGACCGGCCGGCCTTCGGCCCCGAGCTGCGCGCGACCAAGGCCTTCCACGTCTCGCCGTTCTGCCGCATCGACGGCAGCTATCGCTTCCGCTTCTTCACCGACGACGAACGCACGCGCACGCTGGTGCGCATCGACCACGACGACGCCGACGGCCCGCTGCTGCAGACCAGCGTCGGTGGCGAACTCCAGGCGCTCGACGCCGCCAGCCTGCGGCGCGCGCTCTGGCGCTACCCCGCCATGACGCTGGGCCTGATCGCGCGCATCCACTGGCAGGCCGCGCGGCTGTGGCTCAAGCGCGTGCCCTTCGTCCACAAGCCGGCCCCGCCGCTTCATTCCGTGTCGCGCGGCGAGCCGCGCCAGCCGCAGGCGAATCCATGACCCCGACGACGACCACTGCCGACTCGCCCGCCTCGGGCTTCCACCTGCCGCAGGACGCGCCGCGCGCGGCCCGCAGCGTGCTGCGCCTCTTGCAACGCCTGGCGCACGGCTCGCTGACCGTGCGGCTGCCCGACGATTCGGTGCGCCACTTCGGCGCCGCGCCGGGCGAGGGCCCGACCGCCTCGCTCACGTTGCGCAACTGGACGGTGTGCAGCGCCGCGCTGAAGTCGGGCGACATCGGTTTCGCCGAGAGCTACATCGCGGGCGACTGGACCACGCCGAACCTGGTCGAGCTGCTGCGCGTGTTCGTGGCGAACCGGCGCGCGATCGAGAACGTGTTCTACGGCAGCTGGACCGGCCGCCTGCTCTACCGCCTGCGCCACCTGCTTCTGAACCGCAACAGCAGGACCGGCAGCGCGCGCAACATCCAGGCGCATTACGACCTGGGCAATGCCTTCTACGAACTCTGGCTCGACGAGACGATGAACTACTCGTCGGCCTGGTTCGAGGGCGACCTGACGCGGCCGATGCCCGAGGCGCAGCACGCCAAGGTGCGGCGCGCGCTCGCCATGGCGGGCGTGCGGCCCGGCGACCGGGTGCTCGAGATCGGCTGCGGCTGGGGCGCGCTGGCCGAGAAGGCCGCGACCGAATTCGGCGCCGCCGTCACCGGCGTGACGCTCTCGCACGAGCAGCTCGCCCACGCGCGCCAGCGCACCGAGGGCCTGCCGGTCGACCTGCGGCTGCAGGACTACCGCGACATCGGCCGGACCACCGGCGACGCGCCCTTCGATGCGATCTGCTCGATCGAGATGGTCGAAGCCGTGGGCCGCGAATACTGGCCGACCTACTTCGCGAGCGTGAGCCGGCTGCTCAAGCCGGGCGGGCGCGCCTGCATCCAGAGCATCGTGATCGACGACGGGCTGTTCGAGCGCTACGTGGACGCCACCGACTTCATCCAGCAGTACATCTTCCCGGGCGGCTGCCTGCCCTGCCCGCGCGAGTTCCGGCGCGCCGCCGAGGCCGCGGGCCTCGAGGTGGTCGACGAATTCGCCTTCGGCGCCGACTACGCCGAGACCCTACGGCGCTGGCGCGAGCGCTTCCTGGCGCAGCGCGCCCAGGTGCTGCAGCTCGGTTTCGACGAGCGCTTCATGCGGATCTGGGAGTTCTACCTGGCCTACTGCGAGGCCGCCTTCGCCGAGCGCAGCATCGACGTGGTGCAGTACACGCTGCGCAAGCCCTGAGGCCGGGCCGACGGCAAAAAAGCGCCGGAAGGCGCTTTTTTTATGGGCGAAAGCCGTTCAGCGGCTCAGGGCTGGGTGTCGATGAAGCTCGGCCGCTGCATCAGCTTGTCGTAGAGCTTCGCGAGGTTCGCGTGCTCGGCGCGCCATTCGATCTCGGGGAAGCGCAGGTTCAGCCAGCCCAGGGTGCAGCCCACCGCGATGTCCGACAGGCTCAGGTGGATGCCGCTGCAGAAGGGCTTGTCGCCCAGGCCCTTGGCCATGGCGGCCACGCCGGCCTCGACCTTGGCGCGCTGGCGGTCGATCCAGGCCTCGCTACGCTCGCCGTCGGCGCGGCCGGACCAGGTGCGCTCCAGCCGCCACAGCACGCCGGCGTCCATCACGCCGTCGGCCAGCGCCTCCCAGGTCTTGACCTCGGCGCGCTCGCGGCTCTGCTGGGGAATCAGCTTGCCGACCGGCGACAGGGTGTCGATGTATTCGACGATCACACGCGAGTCGAACATCGCCTCGCCGCCTTCCATGATCAGGCACGGCACCTTGCCCAGGGGATTCGAGTTGGCGATGGTCGTGTCGGGCGACCAGACGTCCTCGATCACGAACTGGTAGTCGAGCCGCTTCTCGGCCAGCACCACGCGCACCTTGCGCACATAGGGACTGGCGGCGGATCCGATCAGTTTCATGAAGGCTCTCTCCCTCGACATTGATAACGTTTGTTCATAATCATTTTAGGGGAACGCCAAAGCCCGGCTTTCGGTGTACCGGGTTCGTCCCCGGGCGGCCCGCCTAAAATTCGGGCATGAGCTTCTCCACCGTCTCCGCCCTTTCCCCCCTGGACGGCCGTTACGCGGCCAAACTCGCGGCCCTGCGCCCCCTGATGAGCGAGCAGGGCTACATGCACCGGCGCGTGCAGGTCGAAGTGGCGTGGTTCATCGCGCTGTCGGACTGCGGCTTCGCCGAATTCAAGCCCCTGACCGGCGGCGCCCGCAAGTACCTGATGGGCCTGGTCTCGCACTTCTCCGAGGCCGACGCGCTGGCCATCAAGGAGATCGAGAAGACCACCAACCACGACGTGAAGGCGGTCGAATACTGGATCAAGTCCAAGTTCGAGGCCCGCCCCGAGCTGCTGGCCGCGGCCGAGTTCGTGCATTTCGCCTGCACCAGCGAGGACATCAACAACACCAGCCACGCGCTGCAGATCCAGGCTTCGCGCGACACCGTGCTGCTGCCCGCGATCGACGGCCTGATCGCCAAGCTGCGCGAGATGGCGCACCAGTTCGCCGACGTGTCGATGCTCTCGCGCACCCACGGCCAGACCGCCAGCCCGACCACGGTCGGCAAGGAGATCGCCAACGTGGCGGTGCGGCTGTCGAAGGCGCGCGCGCAGATCGCCTCGGTGCAGCTGCTGGGCAAGATGAACGGCGCGGTCGGCAACTACAACGCCCACCTGGCGGCCTGGCCCGACTTCGACTGGGAAGCCTTCAGCCGCAAGGTCGTCGAGACCCCGGCGCCGCTGGGCCTGGGCCTGAGCTTCCAGCCCTACAGCATCCAGATCGAGCCCCACGACTACATGGCCGAGCTGTTCGATGCCGTGGCGCGCGCCAACACCATCCTGGTCGACTTCTCGCGCGACGTCTGGGGCTACGTGAGCCTGGGCTACTTCAAGCAGCGGCTCAAGAAGGGCGAGATCGGCTCCTCGACCATGCCGCACAAGGTCAACCCGATCGACTTCGAGAACGCCGAGGGCAACCTGGGCCTGGCCAACGCACTGCTGCGCCACCTGAGCGAGAAGCTGCCGATCAGCCGCTGGCAGCGCGACCTGACCGACAGCACGGTGCTGCGCAACATCGGCGTGGCCTTCGGCTACGCGACCCTGGCCTATGCGAGCCTGGCCACCGGCCTGGGCAAGCTCGAGCTCAACCGCGACGCGCTCGCGGCCGACCTCGACGCCTCGTGGGAAGTGTTGGCCGAGCCGATCCAGACCGTGATGCGCCGCTTCGGCGTGCAGGGCGCCTACGAGCAACTCAAGGAAGTGACGCGCGGCCAGACCGTGACGGCCGAGGCGCTGCATGGCCTGATCCGTTCGCTCGCGATTCCCGAAGAGGAAAAAGCCCGCCTGCTGGCCATGACACCGGCCAGCTACGTGGGCAAGGCGGCCGAACTCGCCGGTAGAATCTGACGCCCTGTGCATCGATGCACCAACCGCTTTTCCCAAGCGGTTGGTTCGCTCGCTGAGGCCGCCTGAGGCCAATTAAGGGGCTAAGGGGCGGGCGATTCGTTTCGATCGCCCTTTCCGGTTTCCTTCCAATTTCCTAGCCAACGCACGCCGCATGCCGGCCGTGCGCCAGCCAGCAACACTTCCGTGCGGGACGCCTCGGCGTCCCCGTTGTCCATGCTGCGCGCTTCCCTGCGACGTCTCTGGCTCAAGATCCACCGCTGGGTCGGCCTCACGCTCGGCCCGATCCTCGCCCTCACCGCCCTGCTCGGCGCGGCACTGGTCGTGGGCCAGCCGCTCGACCGCCAGGCCCATCCCGAGCTGTTCGTCGCGCGCACGGCCGGCGACGCCACCGCGGCGCGGCTGCCGCTGGAACCGCTGCGCCAGAGGTTGCTGGCCGAGTTCGGCCCCGACACCAACCTGACCCTGCGCCCGCCGCGCCAGCCCGGCGACAGCTACTGGGTGCTGGTGCGCGGCAGCTGGGACGGCACGGTCTACCTCGACCCCTTCACCGGCGCCGAACAGGGCCGGCGCGGCACCCAGGAAGGTGCCTACAACCTGATCTACAAGATCCACAACAGCCTGCTGCTCGACAGCACCGGCAAGGGCATCCTGGCCTTCGTGGCGCTGTCCTACCTGGTGCTGCTGGTGACGGGCCTGGTGCTGTGGTGGCCGACGCGCTGGCCGCCCTCGCTGCGCATCGTGCTGAGCCGCGGCTTGCTGCGCGGGCTGTTCGACCTGCACCGCACGGGCGGCGCGGTGCTCGGCCTGCTGATCGCGGTGTCGGTCGCCACGGGCGCCTACATGGCCTGGCGGCCGCTGGGCGATTTCATCTCCGCCGCCATGGGGCAGAAGCCGGTCAAGGCGCCGACGATCGCCAAGGGCGCGGCGCACGGCCCGCGCCTGCCGCTGGACGAAATCGTGGCGCGCGCGCAGCAGGTCCATCCGGGCCAGCCGATCGGCTACGTGGCGGTGCCCGGCAAGGCCGACCGGCCCGTGCGCGTTCGCTTCAAGCTGCCCGATGACCCGCATCCCAACGGCATCAGCTCGGCCTGGCTCCACCCGGTCACCGGCGAGGTGCTGGCGGCTCGCAAGTGGCAGGAGCTCGATGCCGGCAACGGCTCGGTGGCGGTGATCTTTCCGCTGCACACCGGCGAGCTCGGCGGCGTGGTGCACGAGATCGTGACCGCGCTGCTGGGCCTCGCGCTCGGTGGCCTGGGCTTCAGCGGCATCTGGCTCTGGTGGCGGCGCCGCCGCACGGCCGCCGAGGCGGCCCGGCGCAGCGCCGCGGTCGCGCGCCCCTCGTCCTGAGCCCCACGCCAAGCGATTCGACGACGACGGCGCGACGACGCCGGCCTGCCCGAACGACGCGCCCACGCCCGCCCGTTCCTTTTTCAATTTCAAAAACCCGAGGAGTTCCCGTGTCCACTTTCAAACGCACAGCCATCGCGATGGCCTTGCTTCCCCTGAGCCTGCCCGGCTTCGCCGCCGAGGGCGATGCGCCCGCGGGTGCCGACGGCAAGGCGCTCGAGGCCATCACCGTCACCGGTGACTGGCTCGGCAGCCCGACCGAGAAGAAGGTCGTCGAGCATCCCGGCGCGCGGACCATCGTCGAACAACGCCAGATCCGCGAGAGCGGCTCGTCGAGCGTGCGCGACGTGCTGCGCCAGATCCCCGGCGTGCAGGTGCAGGAGAGCAACGGCACCGGCGGCAGCGACATCTCGCTGAACGTCGGCGTGCGCGGCCTGACCTCGCGCCTGTCGCCGCGCTCCACCATCCTGATGGACGGCGTGCCGCTGGCCTACGCGCCCTACGGCCAGCCGCAGCTGTCGCTGGCACCGCTGTCGCTGGGCAACATCGAGACGGTGGACGTGGTGCGCGGCGCCGGCTCGGTGCGCTTCGGACCGCAGAACGTGGGCGGCATCATCAACTTCGTGACGCGTTCGATCCCCGAGACCTTCGCCGCCGAGGCCAGCGTCGGCGTGGAGAGCGCGGGCCATGGCGGCGGCACCAAGTCGACGCCCAGCGTGTTCGTCGGCGGCACCAACGACAAGGGCCTGGGCCTGGCGCTGCTGTACTCGGGCACGCACGGCGAGGGCTTTCGCCAGAGCAACGACAAGACCAACATCGACGACGTAATGCTCAAGGGCAGCTACCGCTTCTCGAAGACCGACGACATCGCGGTGGCGCTGCACCACTTCGAAGGCCAGGGCCGCATGCCCGGCGGCCTGACGACGGCGCAGTACGCGTTGAACCCATTCCAGTCGGACCGTCCCTTCGACGAGTTCACCGGACGGCGCACCGACGGCTCGCTGCGCTACACGCACAACGACGGCATCAACAAGTTCGAGCTGCTGACCTACTACACCGACTCGTTCCGCGGCAGCCACCTCGAGCAGGAAGGCACGGGCAGCAGCGCCAACCAGCGCCGCCTGACGGCCGCGCCGCGCGAGTACCACACCTTCGCGATCGAGCCGCGCTACTCACGCCTGATCGACTCGGGCAGCGTGGTGCAGGAAGTCAGCGTGGGCTACCGCTACCTCAAGGAGGCCAGCTCCGAGGTGGCCACGCGCAGCAGCTACTACCGCCCGCGCCTGGGCTTCGACGCCAGCACGCTGGCCCAGCCGGCCTACCAGACCAGCGCCGGCGGCACCACCGCCAACGCCTTCTACATCGACGACCGCATCGACTTCGGCAACTGGACCGTGACGCCCGGCGTGCGCTACGAGGCGATCCGCTCGCACAACGACGTGGTGGGCCTGACCAACGGCCGCATCACCAGCGTGATCGCGCCGAAGATCGATTCCAACGAATGGCTGCCGACCGTGTCGGTGATGTACCGCATGAACGAGCGCTGGTCGCTGTTCGCGAACGCCGGCGTGTCCTTCGGGCCGCAGCAGTACGCGCAGCTCGCCCAGTCCACCGACGGCCTGCATCCCGAGAAGGCGAAGACCTATGAAATCGGCACGCACTACAAGGGCGAGGCCTGGAGCTCGGAGCTCACGCTGTTCAACATCAACTTCGACAAGGAGCTGCAGCTCGCGCGCTCGATCACGGGCGACGTCGGCCAGTGGACCGACCTGGGCGCCACGCGCCACCGCGGCCTGGAGTCGGCGCTGCGCTACGAGCTCGGCGACCTGAGCCCGGCCCTCAAGGGGCTGTCGGTGTCGGCGACCTACACCTACACGCAGGCGATCCAGAAGGCCGGCGCCTTCGCGGGCCGCGACCTGCCGTTCTACTCGCGCCAGGTGGCCACGCTGGGCGCGCGCTACGAGCGCGGCCCGTGGACCTTCAACGCCGACGTCTACGCGCAATCGAAGCAGCGCTCGCCGGGCTCGCCCGACACCAATGCGCGCTACGTCACGCTCGAGGACAGCACCGGCCGCCTGGGCAACATCCCCGGCTACGCGGTGATGAACGTGCGCGCGGGCTACGACTTCGGCCCGACGATGCGCAACCTCAAGCTGGCCGTGGGCGTGAAGAACCTGTTCGACCGCCGCTACTTCAACCGCTCGGTGGACAACAACGGCGGCAAGTACGTGGGCCAGCCGCGCACCGTGTACCTGCAGGCCTCGGTCGCCTACTGATCGCCCGGCGGGCAGCTCCCGGGCCGGCACCGGCCCGGGAGCGCGCGCATACACTCGCGCACCCATGGCGCTCAAATCCACCATCTTCAAGGCCAACCTCGCGGTGGCCGACATCGACCACGGCTACTACGCCGACCACGCGCTCACGCTGGCGCGCCATCCGAGCGAGACCGACGAGCGGATGATGATCCGCCTGGTCGCGCTGGCGCTCAACGCGCACCAGCTGGAGGACATCTGCAACGGCGACGGCACGCTGGCCTTCGGCGCCGGCCTGTCGAACGTGGACGAACCCGATGTCTGGCTGCGCGACTTCACGGGCCAGACCCGGCTGTGGATCGAGGTCGGCCAGCCCGAGGACAAGCCCGTCATCAAGGCCTGCGGCAAGGCCGACGAGGTGATCGTCTACTGCTTCAACCACGCGGCCGAGATCTGGTGGCGCGGCATCGAGAACAAGCTCTCGCGGCCGCAGAACCTGCGCGTCTACCGCGTGCCCACCGCCGCCTCGCAGGCGCTCGCGGCACTGGCACAGCGCTCGATGCAGCTGCAGGCGACGATCCAGGAGAACACGCTGACGCTCGGCGACGGCGCGAACAGCGTCGACATCGAGCTGCTGCGCTGGAAGTAGCCTGGAATCTCAGAGCGGCATCATCTCGCCGCACTGCCAGCACTGCTCGAAGCCGCCCTCGATCCGCTCGCCGCAGACGCACTGCCAGCTGCGCTGCGGCCGGTGCTGCAACGCATGCAAAAGCCGCTGCGCGAGCTCGAACTGGCTTTCGTCGTCGATCCAGATCTCGGGCAGGCACTGGTCGGGCGGCAGCTGGCCGGCCGCCGCGCCCAGGTATTCGCGCTGCACCGTCGCGGCCACGCCGTCCTCGCGCAGCGCATGCACCCACAGCGTCGCGATGGCGAGGTTGGGCGCTTGCGCGAGGCGACGCATCGGGCCGGCCGCTCAGTTCGCGTCTTCGGGCCCGGTGGGCACGGCGGGATCGTCCGGCTCGTCGGGCCACTTCGGCGGCTCGGCCTCGCGCGCGCGCTCGGCATAGCGGTTGAAGCGCCAAGCCGAATCCTCCATGGTGATGCGGCGCCAGGTGACGCGCTTCTCGGCCGGCGTCATCGCGGGCCAGTGCTGCACCTCGTCGAAGCTGCGCCCGCAACCCTTGCACTGGTCGTCGCCCTGGCTGGTGGAGCAGATCGCGATGCAGGGGGTGTCGGGCGTGCTCTGGTACCAGTCCAGCCAGGCGGCCCAGGCCTTGGCCGGGAAGCCGACTTCGTCGACCTCGTCCTCGTGGTGGTAGACCATGAGCGCATAGACCTCGGCCAGCGCGCGCAGCTCGGGCGCGAGCGTGACGCCATCGGGCGAAGGGCTCTTCTCGCGCCAGTGATTGATGGCGGCCTCGATGTCGGTGATGTGGATGGCGGCCATGAACGCAGAAAGATCGGCAGGGCGGGCGATCATAGTCCGCCAATGTCCCGAGACCCTCGAAGGTTATAGGCGCTACCAAACTTGTAGCAATAGACCTTGTCGTGATGCAGGTTTTGAGCGCCTTCCGTTTGAAGGCTTGAAACTTTCGGTTGCCAGCGCGCGAGCGCCGATGCTCTAATCGCGCCCACGAAGGGGAGTAGCTCCCGGCCGTCGCACCCACGACGGACATCGCCAGGTCGTCAATACGAAGCACAACACTTCCGGCCTGTCGGGCATTGCGCATGTCGGCGAACGGCCGTGCGCGTGCCGAGCCAGACCTTCGATTTGAACCTGTGCAGGTTTGGTCGAAGCGTCGTTGGATCCCCCGGTGTCACCCGGTTTCATTTCCTCGCTTCGATCAGCCCGCCGGGATGAATCGAAACGCATCGCATGTGCCATGCCCGCGGCCACCACGCAACGGTGGGGCGGGACGGTCACAAGACACAGAGGAAACTATGGAACAGTTCATGACCCCGGAATTCTGGGTCGCCGTCGGTCAGATCATCATGATCGACATCCTTCTTGGCGGCGACAACGCCGTCGTGATCGCGCTGGCCTGCCGCAAGCTGCCGCCGGCCCAGCGCACGCAGGGCATCCTGTGGGGCACCGCCGGCGCCATCCTGCTGCGCGTGATCCTGATCTTCTTCGCGCTGACCCTGCTGGCCATTCCGTTCCTGAAGCTCGTGGGCGCGATCCTGCTGCTGTGGATCGGCATCAAGCTGCTGGCGCCCGAGCATGACGACGCGCACGGCAACATCGCCGGCAGCGACAGGCTCTGGGGTGCCGTCAAGACCGTGATCATTGCCGACCTCGTGATGAGCGTCGACAACGTGATCGCCATCGCGGGTGCCGCCCAAGGCGCCGGCGAAGGCCACCAGATGCCGCTCGTGATCTTCGGCCTGCTCGTGAGCATCCCGATCATCGTCTGGGGCAGCCAGCTCGTGATCAAGCTGATGGACCGCTTCCCGATGATCATCACGCTCGGCGGCATGCTGCTGGGCTGGATCGCCGGCACCATGGCCGTGTCCGACCCCGCGCTGGCCAACGCCGCCGCCTGGACCTGGGTGCCGAAGGTGCCGCAGACCGACGTCGTGAAGTACGCCGCCGGCATCGCCGGTGCCCTGCTCGTGCTGGCCATCGGCAAGTGGGTGGCTTCGCGCCAGGCCCGCGCCAAGGCGTCGACGCCGGCCACCGCGAGCTGAGCCCGTTGCCCGCCCCACGAAAGTCCCCTATCCATTTCGACCCGTCTCTGCCACTCTAACTACCTGAAGGAGCACCCTATGGAAAAGATCATTCTTTACGTCGACGACGTCGTCTACGCCTGCGAACAGTTCGCCGAACTGGCGCCGGACGCCGACACCGTCGTGGCGCGTCACTGGGTGCTCGTGGCTTGCGCGCCGCGCATGACGCATCGCATCAGCAAGTGGGTGAGCCACAGCGCACGCGAGAACTGGCGTGCGAAGTGGTTCAGCAAGCTGCAGGCGCAGCTGCTGCCGCTGCTGGAGCGCAACGGTGGACAGGTCACGGCCGTGCTGGCCAAGGGTCCGCTGACCGAACTCACGCAGCAGCTCAAGCGCGAGCACATGGCCGTCCACGTGGTCGACGCCCGCCGTCCGAAGGTCGGCGTGGACCTCGAGCCGGTCACGCCCGAGCAGAAGCCGGCCGGCCAGCAGGGCTGGGCCTTTCCCGGTGCCGTGATGGGCATGGGCGCGCTGCTGGTGCTGGCGAACGAACTGGCGGAATAAGAGGACCGCGGCGTCAGCGCCGCGCCTTCCCGCCCAGACGACGGCTCCTTCGGGAGCCGTTTTTTTTGTGCCCATGCCGATGGGCATCGCAGTGCCGACGCCCCGTCCCACGCGGGTTCGCGGGCATGTCCGTCTCGCCGCTGCCCCGGTGCTGCGGTATCCTGGGCCGCATGCGCATCCTTCTCAAATGGCTGCTCAGCGCGGTGGCGCTGCTCGCGGTGGCCTACCTCTACAGCGGCGTCCAGGTCAGCAGTTTCGGCTCGGCGCTGATCGCGGCCGTGGTCATCGGCCTGCTCAACATGATCGTGCGCCCGGTGCTGGTGGTGCTCACGTTGCCGGTCACCATCGTCACGCTCGGGCTGTTCCTGTTCGTGATCAATGCGCTGATGTTCTGGGCCGCCTCCGGCCTGCTGGCGGGCTTCCACGTCAACGGCTTCCTCGCCGCGCTCGTGGGCTCGCTGCTCTACACGGTGCTCAGCCTGCTGATCGAGAGCGCGCTCGGCGGGCTGCTGACGCGCCGCTGATCCGCCTGATCCACCTCCCCCCGGCTCAACGCAGCGCCGGCTCCTCGGCCTGCCGCTTCACCAGCACCTCGATCTCGCGCGCGCGGGTGTCGACGATCGATGCCTCGAAGTGGTCGATCGGCACCGCGCCCGGACGGCCGCTCTGGCTCTGGCGGATCAGTTCCTGTGCCGCCTTGAAACGGTCGCGCGCCGCCGGATAGTCGAGGATCGCCACGTTCGACTCGGCGTCCGCGCGCACCGCATGCAGCGTGTCGTTCTGCGCGCCGTAGAGATTGGCCAGCGTGCGCCAGGCCGTGGCATCGCGCGGATTCGCCGCCACCCAGTCGCGCAGCACCGGGATCATCGGCGCCGGTTGGCGGCTCGCCACCGCGACATCGGCTGCCAGCAGCATCTCGGGCCGCGACTTGGCCTTGCCGTCGAGCAGCGAGGCCGCCTTGGCCACGCCCGCGCCGCCGGCCGCCAGTTCGATCTCGGCCTGCAGCCAGCGCGCCTGGCGCGCGGTCGGGACGTCTTCCGCCGTGCGCTCGACCAGCCGCTGCGCCAGCGCGCGCGCCGCCTTGTAGTCGCGCAACTCCTTGGCCGACAGCGCCGCCGCGTAGAGCGTGCCCGCCTGCTGGGCCGGCGTGCTCTTGGCGAACTCGCCGGTCGAGGCCGCGTCGACCCACTGCCGCAGCACGTCGACGCCGGGGCGCGTCAGTACGCGCGCGCGCGAAGAGACCATCGCATGGTCCATCAGCAGCACCGGCGGCGGCACCGTGTCCATGCGGAACTGGAAGCGGCCCTGCATGTCGGAGATGCGCTCGGTCGTCAACGGATGGCTGCGCAGGTAGGGAAAGGAGCCGTTGTCGTTGAGCCGCGAGGCGTACTGCAGCTTCTCGAACATCGTGGCCGCACCCTGCGGCGCGAAGCCGGCCTGCGTCATCACGCCGAAGCCCACGCGGTCGGCCTCGCGTTCCATGTCGCGCGAGAAATTCAGCTGGTTCTGCATGAACGCCGCCTGGCTGCCCAGGACCATCGCCTGGCCCGCGTCGCCGCCGCTGCGGCTCTTGCCCGCGGCGATCATGCCGAGGATCAGGCCCGCGAGCATCAGCGGGAACTGCTTGTTCTGCTTGTCCATCATGCGGGCGATGTGCCGCTGCGTCACGTGCGACAGCTCGTGCCCGAGCACCGTGGCGAGTTCGTCGCGGCTGCCCACCGCCGCCACCAGCCCGAGGTTGAGCCCGAGGTAGCCGCCCGGCAACGCGAAGGCGTTGATGTTGCGGTCGCGCCCCAGCATCACCACCCAGGCATAACGCTCGTCGAGTTCGGGCGTGAGTTCGCCGCGCACCCGCGCCGCCGCCAGCAGGCGCTGCCAGATCTCCTGCACGTAGTCGGCGATCACCGGGTCGTCGATGTAGTCGGTGTCGCGGTAGAGCTCGCGCGCGATCTGGTCGCCCAGGTGGCGCTCGGCGGTCGCCGTCATCTCGCCGCCGTCGCCGAGCCCCGGCAGCAGTTGCGCGCGCGCCAGTGGCGGCATCAGTACCTGGGACGCTATTAAAACGCTAGCGCAAACCGTCCGCAGGGCGGGAACGAAGGGTCGTTTCTTGCGAGGGGGTGGGGTCCAGCGTGGCATGGCTTGTCCAGAACTCGGGCTCGTATGATGCACCTCCCTCTTGAACGTTCACCATGAGCTCACTCACCCATTTCGACGCCCAGGGCCAGGCCCACATGGTCGACGTCGCCGCCAAGCCCGCCACCCATCGCGTGGCCGTGGCCACCGGCCGCATCGAGATGCGGCCCGAGACCCTGGCGCTGATCGCCTCGGGCAGCGCGAAGAAGGGCGACGTGCTCGGCATCGCGCGCATCGCCGGCATCCAGGCCGCCAAGAAGACCAGCGACCTGATCCCGCTGTGCCATCCGCTGGCCATCACCCGGGTGGCGGTCGACCTCGCGCTGTCGGACGCCGGCGACGCGACGCCGCACGTGCAATGCACCGCCACGGTCGAGACCGTCGGGCCGACCGGCGTCGAGATGGAGGCGCTGACCGCCGTGCAGATCGCGCTCCTGACCGTGTACGACATGTGCAAGGCGGTGGACCGCGGGATGACGGTCACCGGGGTGCATGTGGTGGAGAAGCATGGCGGGAAGTCGGGGAGCTGGACGGCTCCTGCAGCCTAGGGCGCCGGGGCCCTGTCACCCGGGTTCTGCCTGAGCCAGTGGGCGTAGGCGCCCGGATATGCCACCCTGAAACGTTCGGCGATCAGGCGCGCTTCGCCCTCACGGCCCGACAGTTCGGCGCTCTCGATCAACTTCATGATCACGCGCGGCTCCGGCGAGAAATGCAGCGTCCGCTCGGCGAGCGCATGCATCCGCGCCGCGTTCTCGTGCGTGACCGGCGTCAGCGTCAGTTCGGCGAAATCGACCTGGCGCGCGAACAGCCAGGAATCCCGGACCTTGGCGAGCGTGTCGTCCTGCCAGGGCGGCAGGCGTTCGTCGCGCGGCAGGTAGATCTGGCTGATGCGGGTGTAGTCCCAGGCGGCGTAGACGACGAACGAAAGCAGGGCGATGCTTGCGAGGGCCTGGAATCTTCGGCGATCGGGGACCCACCTCTTACTCGATCGCGGTGACGATTCTTGGGTCTGGCGCGCGGGCCACAGCATCCCCAGGCACAGGCCGAAGACCAGTTGGAAGGGGCCGTACCACAGCGGGTACTCGAGCAGGCTGTGCACGAGGATGACACCCATCAGTCCCCAGGCCATGAGCCGGTTCGGATCGC
>Ga0209902_100947_pt1 | contig 19591 bp, 15 predicted proteins | sample FECB27metaG_FD_188304 | JGI IMG/M metagenome (GOLD analysis project Ga0209902, IMG submission 188304) | Cyanobacterial communities from the Joint Genome Institute, California, USA - FECB-27 (SPAdes) (version 2) | ecosystem: Environmental > Aquatic > Thermal springs > Hot (42-90C) > Microbial mats...
CGTCGCCGAGGTAGCGGGCGACGGTCGCCTGCAGGTCGCCGACGGTGACGGCGGTGCGCCCGAAGCGCAGCGTCGGCGCCGGGCCGAGGTCGCTCGGCACGAAGATCGACGCCTGCAGGCGCTCCAGCGGCTCGGGCGCCCGCGTCAGCGAGAAGAACACGAAGGCGCCGATGTTGGCGGCGATCGACCAGAAGACGCCGTGGATGAAGGGATCGAAGGCGAGCGTAAACAGCGCCTGCGGGCGCAGCAGCCAGAGGCCGAACGGGCCGTCCGCCAGGATCGAGGCGGGGATCAGCCCGTTCGCCACGAAGTTCGGCAACAGCAGCGTGTAGCACCACACGGCGAAGCCGGTGAGCATGCCGGCGATGGCACCCCGCGCCGTCGCCCGCCGCCAGATCAGCCCGCCGAAGAAGGCCGGCGCGAACTGGGCGATGGCGGCGAACGACAGGAGGCCGATCTGGGCCAGCGCGGCGGAATCGCCGGCGGCGCGGTAGTAGGCGTAGGCGAGCAGCACGAGGCCGACGATGACGGCCCGCCGCACGGTGAGCAGCGTGCGCCGCATGTCGGCGACGTCGCCACCGCGCCGGCTGACGATGAGCGGGATGACGATGTCGTTCGAGATCATGATGGCGAGCGCCACCGTCTCGACGATGACCATGGCAGTCGCCGCCGACAGCGCGCCGACGAAGGCGGCGAGCGTGACGGCGTCGTTGCCGGCGAGCATCGGCAGCGCCAGCACGAAGGTGTCGGCGTCGGCGCCGCCGCCGAGGCGGATCATGCCGGCGGCGGCGATCGGCACGACGAAGATGTTGATGAGGAGCAGGTAGAGCGGGAACAGCCAGACGGCGCGCTTCAGCTCGGCGTCGCTGTTGTTCTCGGTCACCGTGACGTGGAACTGCCGCGGCAGCATCAGCGCGGCGACGAAGGACAGCATCGACAGCACCAGCCAGGTGCCGCCGTTCGGCGCCTCCTCGAAGACGGCGCGGATCTCCGGATGGGCCTGCACGGCGTCGATGAGGGCGCCGGCGCCGCCGAACATCGCGAAGGTGACGTAGGTACCGACGATCAGGAAGGCGATCAGCTTGACGACGGATTCCGTCGCGACCGCCAGCATCATGCCTTCCTGGTGCTCGGTGGCGTCGGCGTGGCGGGTGCCGAACAGGATGGCGAACACCGCCATCGCGAAGGCGACGAACAGCGCGACGTCGCCGACGATGCCCGCCGCCGCCCCGGTCGGGGGTCCGATGGCGAGGTGCTGCAGCATCGTCTCCACCGAGATCGAGACGGCCTTCAGCTGCAGGGCGATGTAGGGAATGATGCCGACCACGGCGATCAGCGTGACGACGGCGGCCACCGCCTGGCTCTTGCCGTAGCGGGCGGCGATGAAGTCGGCGATCGAGGTGATCTTTTCCGCCTTGGCGAGGCGGACGACGCGGCGGAGCAGCGGGAAGCCGACGAGGAAGAGCAGCGCCGGGCCGATGTAGATCGTCAGGAACTCGAGGCCGCCGCGGGTGGCGAGGCCGACCGAGCCGAGGAACGTCCACGAGGTGCAGTAGACGGCGAGCGTCAGCGAATAGATCCACGGCCGCCCGCCCGGCCGCGGCGTGCGGCGGGCGCGGTCGCCATAGCTCGCCACCGCGAACAGCAGTCCGATGTAGACCACAACGCAGGCGACGACGACCCAGCCCTGCAGCATTCGAGTTTTTCCGCCCCGCCGATCGGGTTTCGTTCCGCCGGCATCGCATCACAACCGGGCGGGGCTGTCCATGAAGGGGCGGGGGAGGCGGGTGGCGTCGGCCTACGGCTTGCAGAAGGTGACGAGCTTCGCCGCCGCTCGGCGGCCCTGCGGCGTCCCGCCGAAGAAGTGGATGTAGGGGATCTCGTAGTTCTTCGGGATCGCAAGCAGGTCGTCGCCGACAGCCTGTATCACGCTGTCCGCCACCATCTTTGCGCGGAAGGCCCGCGTGTCCAGGTCACCCTGGATGTCGGGGTTCCAACTCACCGCAGCAGTCACGCCTTGAAGGCTCTCGTTTGCGCCGAAGGAGATGAGCCAAAAGTCCATGACGCCGCGGACCGTGAAATCGGTACCGCTCTGTTCGGCGAAACATATGCCTTCGCTGCGGAGTGTCCGCATTTCCGTGGCGCTCAGATCGGCTGGCGCGACTACGGACGGCTTCTCAGCCGCCGCCGAGCAGGACCCAAGAGCAAACGCTGCGAGCATCAGCAGGGCCAAACGCATCTTCGACGCCTCGTGTCTGGGTTGTTCGGCATCGATGCCACGCCCCCGCCGTGGCCGGCAAGCCACCTGCAGCCTTCCGCTTTCGCTCTTGCCGTCTCCCGTGGGATAGTGCGGACAGGCGCGGCCGGCCGGACAACGCGCGCGGGGAGGCGATGTGACGATCCTGAAGGACATGCAGGCGACGGCGGCCTCGATCGTCGCCGGTCTCTTCCGCAAGCCGCTGCCGATCGCCGACGTGGCGGCGCTGGCCGACTTCATCGACGAGCGGGCCGCCTTCACGGTCCAGAAGTGCGTCTACGAGTACTCGCGCGCCCGCTCGGGGACGATGTCGCAGAAGCTGTTCAAGGAGAAGGGCTTCCTCGCCGCCGTCGACGCCTCGCGCTGGCTCGGCTACCCGATGGGGCTCACCGACGTCTCCGAGGCGGTGCTGTCGACGCTGCGGGACGACGGAACGGTGGTCGGCCCGGACGCGGTGACCGGTCTGATCCGCACGGCGCAGGCCATCACGGCGCGCTATCCGGTGCCGGAGGGTTTCGATAGCGACTTCTGGGAGAAGGCGCGGGTGGCCGTGGCCGACCGGCTGAAGCGTGCCTCGCTGGCGCCGCCGCGGCTCGTCAAGGACATTCCGAAGGACAATGCGCAGGTGTTCTTCGACAACCTGCCGATCCATCCGGAGCTGCGCAAGAACGACTTCCTGCTGATCCGCAACACGCTCTGCGCCAATCTCTGCCGCATCTCCGACGATCTCTCGCAACGGCTCGACCGGCCGGCGCTGGTGGCGGCGCTGGCGGCGGAGGGCGCACAGGCCGCCTGACGGGGGGCGTTCCATGGTCGCCTTGAGTGCGATGCCGCTGATCGCGCTGGACGCGATCGTGCTCGACACCGAGACGACCGGGCTCGACGTCAAGGCGGCGCACCTGATCGAGATCGGCGCCATCAGGCTGTCGCGCGGCCGCATCGCCGAAGACGTGGTGTTCCACGCCCGGCTCGACCCCGGCGTGCCGATCCTGGCCTCGGCCACCGCCGTGCACGGCATCGACGCGGCGGCACTCGCCGGCGCGCCGCGCTTCGCCGAGATCTGGCCGGCCCTCGACGCCTTCCTCGACGGGCGGCTGATCGTCGGCCATTCCATCGGCTTCGACCTCGCCATGCTGAGGCGCGAGCACGTGCTCGCCGGCCGGGTGTGGACGCCGCCGCGCAGCCTCGACACGCGATTGCTGACGGAACTCGTCGAGCCGCGGCTGCCGGACTTCTCGCTGGAGACGGTGGCGAGCTATTTCGGCGTCGCCGTCACCGGGCGGCACGCGGCGCTGGGTGATGCGACGACGACGGCCGAGGTGATGCTGGCGCTGGTACCGCGGCTTGCCGCCATCGGCATCCGCACCGTGGCGGAAGCGGAGACGGCCTGCCGGCGGCTGCCGGAGGCGCTGGAGGCGCAGGTACGCGCCGGCTGGGTGGAGCCGGTGTCGGCGCCGGGCGAGCGCGAGGAGACGCTCGCGCGCATCGACAGCTATCCCTACCGCCACCGCGTCCGCGAGGTGATGTCGTCGCCGCCGATCGTGGCGCCGAGTGCCATCACGCTCGCCGAGGCGGTGGCGATCATGGCCGAGCGGAAGGTGTCGTCGCTCTATCTGCACGCGCCCGGCGTCGACCCGGCGGCGCCGGCGGTGGCCGACCTCGCCATCCTCACCGAACGCGACCTGCTCAGGGCGATCGCCGCGGATGGGCCTGCGGCGCTCGCCGGGCCGGTGTCGGCGCGCATGGTGGCGCCCGTCGTCAGCGTGCCGGCGGAGGCGTTCCTGTACCGGGCGATCGGCCGGATGAACGGCCGGCGCATCCGCCACCTCGCGGTGGCCGACGAGGACGGGCGGCTCGTCGGGGCGCTGACGGCGCGCGACCTGTTGCGGCTACGCGCCAACGAGGCGGCGGTGATGGGCGACGCCATCGGCGCCGCCGACGACGTGCCGGCGCTCGCCAGCGCCTGGCGGCGACTGCCGGGGCTGGCGGCGAGCCTGCTCGCGGAGGGCGTCGAGGCCGTGCAGATCGCCGGTGTCGTCAGCCGCGAGATCGGCGCGCTGACCGGGCGCGCCGGCGCGCTCGCCGAGGCGCGCATGGCGGCGGCCGGCGAGGGGCCGCCGCCGGTGCCCTACGCGCTGCTGGTGCTGGGCTCCGGTGGGCGCGGCGAGAGCCTGCTCGCCGCCGACCAGGACAACGCCCTCGTCTTCGCCCACGGCGACCCGGACGGGCCGGAGGACGGCTGGTTCGCCCGCTTCGGCGGCCACGTCGCCGACATCCTCGACGGTGCCGGGCTGCCCTACTGCAAGGGAGGGGTGATGGCGAAGAACGCCGCCTGGCGCGGCAGCGTCGCCACCTGGCTCGCCCGCACCGACGGCTGGATGACGCGCTCGCGCCCCGAGGACCTGATGTCGGTCGACATCTTCTTCGACCTGCGCTGCGTGCGCGGCGAGCCGGCGCTCGCCCGCGACGTGCTGGCGGCGGCGCGCGGCACCGCCGCCGGCCGGCCGGACTTCCTCAAGCTCCTCGCCGAGGCCGGCGGTGGCGGTGGCAGTTCGCCGCTCGGCATGTTCGGCCGGCTGAAGACCGATGGCGGCCGGCTCGACCTGAAGAAGTTCGCGCTGATGCCGGTGACGGCGGCCGCCCGCGTGCTGGCGGTGCGCCATCAGCTCGCCGCCCGCAGCACGGCCGAGCGCATCGCGGCGCTGCGCGAGCGCGGCGTCGGCGCCGACGCCGACCTCGCGCGCTGGGCCGCCGCCCACGGCCTGATGCTGTCCTTCGTGCTCGACCAGCAGCTCGCCGACGTCGTCGCCGGCCGGCCGCTCGACGCCTTGATCGACCCCAAGCGCCTCGGATCGGACCGGCTGGCGGAGCTGAAGGAACGGCTCGCCAACGTCGCGCATGTCGACGATACGGTGCGCGATCTGCTCTTCTCGTGAGGGCGACGGGCGGATTCGGACGCGGAGGCCACGCGGACCGCACCCGAGACAGGAGACGACGATGAACTTTCTGAAGGAATTCCGAGACTTTGCGGTCAAGGGCAACATGCTCGACATGGCCGTCGGCATCGTCATCGGCGCGGCGTTCACGGCGATCGTGTCGTCGATGGTGGACGACATCATCATGCCGCCGATCGGGCTCGTCCTCGGCGGCGTCGATTTCTCGGACCTCTTCGTCAAGCTGCGCGACGGTACGCCGCCCGGCCCCTACGCGACGCTGCAGGCGGCGCGCGACGCCGGCGCGGTGACGTGGAACGTCGGCAACTTCATCAACGCGATGGTGAAGTTCACCATCGTCGCCTTCGCCCTGTTCATGGTGGTGAAGGCCGTCAACAACATCCGCCGCATGGCGGAGAAGGAGAAGAAGCAGGAGGCCGCCGCCCCCGCCGTGCCGCCGCGCGAGGTGGTGCTGCTGGAAGAGATCCGCGACCTGCTCGCCAAGCGCGGCTAGGGCGGCGCCCACGGGACACCGTGGTCGGGGGGCGGGATGCCCCTCGACATGGTGCCCTCGACATTCCGGCCTCGACATTCGCGCCGCCGGCGCCTAACTCAGCGCGAGGTGCCAGCCGGCCGGACGGCCGCTCCGGCAAGGGTCGAAAGGCCGCCGGGGAGGAAAGTCCGGGCTCCATGGAAGCACGGTGCCGGGTAACGCCCGGCGGGGGTGACCCCAGGGAAAGTGCCACAGAAAGCAAACCGCCGACGGTTCGCCGTCGGTAAGGGTGAAAGGGTGGGGTAAGAGCCCACCGCGGACCCGGCAACGGGGACGGCACGGCAAACCCCACCGGGAGCAAGACCGAATAGGGACGGCGCGGGCTTCGCTCTCGCCCAGGCTCGCTTCCAGGCCGAGCCGTCCGGGTAGGTCGCGCGAGGCGTCCGGCGACGGACGTCCCAGATGAATGGCCGTCACGCGGGCCGGTTCACGCCGGTCCGCCTTACAGAACCCGGCTTACAGGCCGACTGGCACCTCACCTCCACCCTCGGCGACGACAGCCCCGGGCCTCCGCCACGGGGGCGCCGAAGTGCGCGCGCAGGGTGGTGATTCCGCCGGCCGGACAGGCCTCGGCGCCAGACCCTCGGCAACGCTTCCTCAACCATTCGAGGACCATGTTCGGGGTCGCCGGAAGCGGTCGATATGCCTTCGATTCCATTGACGCCCATAGGCGCCCATGTTATCCCAAATCATCCCGGAGCGAGGCGGGTTGCGGCCCTTCCGTGCTCAGGCTGAGAGCGGTTTTTCACCGCGATTTTCGGCACCGCAGGCGCGGCGCGTCCTGTGCCTTGCACCGGAGTTTCGTCGCCTTCGTGTTTTCGGCCGATGGCGTCCGGCGGTCTCCTACGGGATGCCGGTCGCTGTCGAACGGGGTGGGCGATGCACGGCTTCGTTTCGAACTTCACGATGCGGCTCGACGCGAAGGGGCGGGTCTCCATCCCCGCGCTGTTCCGCGCCGTGCTGACCCGTGACGGGTTCGAGGGCCTGTACTGCTATCCGTCGCCACATCTCGAGGCGGTCGATGCCGGCGGCAACCTGCTCCTCGGCGAGATCGAGAAGCGCCTCGAGGGCCTGAAGACGCTCACCTCCGAGCACGACTACCTGGCGACGGCGCTGTTCGGCGCGAGCGAGGTCCTGAAGATCGACGGGGAGGGGCGGGTGACGATGACCGAGACGATCAAGGCCCACGCCGGCATCGTCGACACCGTCGTCTTCGTCGGCCACGGCCTGAAGTTCCAGATCTGGGAGCCCACCCGCTTCGCCGCCCACCGCGCCGAGGCGCAGCGCCGCGCGCTCGCCGTGCTGGAGGGCCGCCCCGCGGTCCCCGCCGGAGGGCCCGCGTCATGAGCGGCGCCGAGCCCGACACCGCGCGCGATCCGCTTTCCGCCGATCCCCGCCATGCCCCGGTGATGCTCGACGAGGTCGTCGAGGCGCTCGGGCCGCGGCCGGGCGCCGTCATCGTCGACGGCACCTTCGGCGCCGGCGGCTACACGCGCGCCCTGCTCGCCGCCGGGGCGACGGTGGTGGCGATCGACCGCGACCCCGACGCGATCGCCGCCGGCCGGCCGCTCGAGGCCGCCTCCGACGGCCGCCTCACCCTCGTGCACGGCCGCTTCGCCGAGCTCGACACGCTGGCCCAGGCGGCCGGACATGCCCGCGCCGACGGCGTCGTGCTCGACGTCGGCGTCTCGTCGATGCAGCTCGACGAGGCCGAGCGCGGCTTCTCCTTCCGCTTCGACGGGCCGCTCGACATGCGCATGGGACAGCATGGGCCGACGGCCGCCGATCTGGTCAATGGCCTCGAAGGCAAGCAGCTGACGCGGCTGATTGGCCTTTATGGCGACGAGCGGCGGGCGTCGGCGATCTCGCGCGCCATCGTGGCGCGGCGCGAGGAGCGGCCGTTCGAGCGCACCCTCGACCTCGCCGGCCTGGTCGAGACCGTGGTCTGGCGCGGCGGCGACGCCATCCATCCGGCGACGCGGACGTTCCAGGCGCTGCGCATCGCCGTCAACCGCGAGCTCGACGAGCTCGCCGACGCGCTGGCCGCCGCCGAGCGGCTGCTCGTCGAAGGCGGGCGCCTGGTCGTCGTCGCCTTCCACAGCCTCGAGGACCGCATCGTCAAGCGCTTCTTCGCCGACCGCTCGCGCGAGCGCGCCGGTGGCTCGCGCCACCTGCCGGAAGCGGCCATCGAGCCGCCGACCTTCCGCCTGCCGTACCGGGCGGCGCAGTCGCCGGGGGACGCCGAGGTTTCCCGCAATCCACGCGCCCGCTCGGCGCGCCTGCGGACGGGCGAGCGCACCGGCGCGCCGGCTCATCCCGTCGACGCGCACGCGCTCGGCGTGCCGTCCGTGTCCATCTCGAGCCTGGGAGGCTGATTTGGTGACGACAGCCAAGAAGCCCCGTCGCCTGTCGCTCAGCCGGACGCTGTCGATCCTGTTGGCGCTCGCCGCCATCGGCGCCGCCGGCGTCGTCTTCGAGGAGAAGCGCCAGGCCTCGAAGGAGGCCCGCGACGTCGCCAAGCTGAAGCGCAAGATCGACGCCGAGGGCGAGAAGATCTCCGAGCTCAAGGCCGAGTGGAGCATGCTCGACCAGCCGGCGCGGCTGCAGAAGATCGTCGAGCTGCATCCCGACGTGCTGACGCTGGACGTGATGAAGACCGAGCAGATCGGCACCATCGACGACGTGCCGTGGCCGCCGCCGCCGCCGGCGCCGAAGGAGGGCGCGCACGACCCAGCGAAGCCGTCCGCCGCGCCGGTCGCCGCCGCGGCCACGCCGCACTCCACTCCGGACCACGCGCCCGTGCCGGCTTCGGAGCCCGCCTCGGCCCCCGCGCACGCGCCGATGCCGCTGGGCGTGGCGGCGGATGCGCCGGCCGACGAGATCGAAGAGACCACATTCAGCCCGGAGGTGGCGCAATGATCCCGTGGCCGCGCCTGCGCTCGCGCCGCATCCCTGCGCCGCGCCCCGACGAGGGCGGTGGCAGCCGCGTGCGCCTCGCCATGGTCTGCTTCACGGCGCTGTTCCTGCTGATCGGCGGACGGCTCGCCTTCCTCGGCCTCGCCGAGCTGCCGCCGTCGGCGGCGTGGCGGTCGGCGCAGGACGCGGTGGCGGCGACGCGCCCTGACATCCTCGACCGCAACGGCGAGATCCTCGCCACCGACATCCGCTCGGTGTCGCTTTTCGCCGAGCCGCGCAAGGTGGTCGACGCCGACGAGGCGGTGGAGCTCCTCTCCACCCTGCTGCCCGACCTCGGCAACGCCGACACGCGCCACAAGCTCGCCTCCAAGGCCGGCTTCGTCTGGCTGAAGCGCGAGCTGTCGCCGAGCCTCGAGCGGCCGATCCACGATCTCGGCCTGCCGGGCGTCGGCTTCCTCGTCGAGAAGCAGCGCTTCTATCCGGGCGGCGCCGTCGCCGGCCACATCCTCGGGCTCGTCAACATCGACAACCAGGGCATCGCCGGCGTCGAGAAAACCATCGACGGACGCGGCCTCTCGGACCTGCACGCTCTCGGCTTCGCCCAGACGCGCAACCTCGAACCGGTGCGGCTGTCGATCGACCTGCGCGTCCAGCATGTCGTGCGCGACGAGCTCACCCGCGCCATGGAGCGCTACCGCTCCATCGCCGCCGTCGGCATCGTGCTCGACGTCGACACCGGCGAGGTGATCGCCATGCACTCGCTGCCGGAGGTCGACCCGAACATCCCGAGCCAGGCGCTGGAGAAGGACCGGATGAACCGGGCCACCGCCGGCGTCTTCGAGATGGGCTCGGTGTTCAAGATGTTCACCATCGCGAGCGCGCTGGAAGCGGGCACCGCATCCTTCAACTCGACGGTGGACGCCTCGCGGCCGATCACCATCGGCCGGCACACCATCCGCGACTTCCACGGCAAGGGCCGCGTGCTCAGCGTGCCGGAGGTGTTCATCTACTCGTCGAACATCGGCACCGGCCGGCTGGCGCTGCAACTCGGCCCGACGCGCCAGCAGCAGTTCTTCCGCGACTTCGGCTTCCTCACCAAGCTGAAGACCGACATTCCCGAGGTCGGCGCGCCGATCGTGCCGCACCAGTGGAAGGAGATCACCGCCGTCACCACGTCGTTCGGCCACGGCCTGTCGGTCAGCCCGATGCAGACGGCGGCGGCGGGTGCGGCGATCGTCAACGGCGGCCGCTACATCCCGCCGACCTTCTTCGCGCGGACGCGCGCCGACGCCGACCAGGTGACGACGCGCATCCTGTCGGAGCAGACGAGCCTCGCCATGCGCACGATGTTCCGCATGAACGTCGAGAAGGGCTCCGGCCGGCGCGCCGAGGTGAAGGGCTACTTCGTCGGCGGCAAGACCGGCACTGCGGAGAAGGTGGTGAACGGACGCTACTCGAAGGAGAAGAACCGCAACTCCTTCCTCGCCGCCTTCCCGATGGACAAGCCGCGCTACCTCGTCCTCGTCGTCATCGACGAGCCGAAGCCGGACCCGAAGACGGGTGGCGGCCGCACCGCCGGCATGAACGCGGCGCCGACCGTCTCGGCGATCATCCGCCGCGCCGGCCCGCTGCTCGGCGTCGAGCCCCGCTTCACCGACCCCGCCGCCGGCCCGCTGCTCGTCTCCTACTGACCGCGGCGCCGCCGCGCGCGCCACCCTCCGCACCTCTAGTCCAGAACGCCGCGAAACGATGCCGCCGATGCTCTCCGACCTCGCACCCGACCTGGTGACGGCCGCCGATGCGGCGATCGCCGTCGCCGGCCTGACGGCCGACAGCCGCGCCGTGCGGCCGGGCTTCGTCTTCGCCGGCCTGTCTGGCTCGAAGGCCGACGGCGCCCGCTTCGCCACGGATGCCGTCGCTGCCGGCGCCGTCGCCGTACTGGTCGACCGGGTCGCCGAGGTGCCGCAGGGGCTCGGCGTGCCGGTGCTGCGCGACGCCGACCCGCGCCGGCGCCTCGCTTTGATGGCGGCCGCCCTCTACGCGCCGCAGCCCGAGACGGTGCTCGCCGTCACCGGCACGGCCGGCAAGACCTCGGTGGCGGCGTTCACCCGGCAGATCCTCGAGGCGGCCGGGCGGCCGGCGGCGAGCCTCGGCACCCTCGGCATCGTCACCGCCGCCGGTACCCGCTACGGCAGCCTGACGACGCCCGACCCGGTGGTGCTGCACCGCGACCTCGCGGCACTCGCTCGGGACGGAATCCAGCACGCCGTGCTGGAGGCCTCCAGCCACGGCCTCGACCAGCGCCGCCTCGACGGCGTGCGCTTCGCCGCCGCCGCCTTCACCAATCTCGGCCGCGACCACATGGACTACCACCCGACGGTGGAGAGCTACCTCGCGGCGAAGCTCAGGCTGTTCGAGACGCTGCTGCCCGACGGCGCGCCGGTGGTGGTCGATCCCTCCGCGCCGAAGGCCGCCGCCGTCGTCGCCGCCGCCCGCCGGCGCGGGCTGCCACTGATCACCGTCGGCTCGCTCGGCACGACGCTGAAGCTCGTCGACGTGCTGCCCGACGCCGTCGGACAACGGCTCGTCGTGGAGGCCGAAGGCGGCCGCCACATCGTCCGGCTGCCGCTGCTCGGCGACTTCCAGGTGTCGAACGCCCTCGTCTCGGCGGGGCTGGCGGTCGCCGCCGGCGTGCCGGCGGCGCAGGCGCTGGCGGCGCTCGCCGACCTCGAGGGCGCGCCCGGTCGCCTCGACCTCGTCGGCCGCACGGCAGACGGCGCGCCGGTGTTCGTCGACTACGCCCACAAGCCCGATGCGCTGGAGGCGGTGCTCGAGACCCTGCGACCGCTCACCGACGGCCGGCTGATCGTCGTCTTCGGCGCCGGTGGCGACCGCGACCGCGGCAAGCGGCCGCTGATGGGCGCCGTCGCCTCGCGCCTCGCCGACGTCGCCATCGTCACCGACGACAACCCGCGTAGCGAGCCGCCGGCGGCGATCCGCGCGGCGATCCTCGCGTCCGCTCCCGGCGCCCGCGAGATCGCCGACCGGCGCACGGCGATCGTCGAGGCGGTCGGCATGCTGAAGGCTGGCGACGTGCTGGTGGTCGCCGGCAAGGGCCACGAGCCCGGCCAGATCGTCGGCGACGTGACGCTGCCGTTCTCCGACCACGCCGTCGTGCGCGAAGCGCTCGGGGAGGCCACATGAGCGCGCCCTTGTGGACGATCGAAGCGCTGGCGGAGGCGACCGGAGGCCGCATCGTCGGACCGGTGCTGACCGAGGTCGGCGGGCTTTCCATCGACAGCCGCACGATCGCGGCCGGCGAAGCGTTCTTCGCCATCCTTGGCGAGCGCGTCGACGGCCACGACTATGTCGGCGCGGCGCTGTCGCGCGGCGCGGCGTGCGCGGTGGTCGCCGAGGAGCGGCTCGCCGCGCTGCCGGAGGACGGCCGCTATGTCGTCGTCGACGACGTGCTGGCAGCGCTCGGCCGGCTCGCCGCAGAGGCGCGGGCGCGCAGTGCGGCGCGCATCGTCGCCGTCACCGGCAGCGTCGGCAAGACCGGCACCAAGGAGATGCTGCGCGTGGCGCTCGCCCCGAGCGGACCGGTCCACGCCTCCGTCGCCTCCTTCAACAACCACTGGGGCGTGCCGCTGTCGCTGGCGCGGATGCCGGCCGACACCGCCTTCGGGGTGTTCGAGATCGGCATGAACGCGCCGGGCGAGATCGTGCCGCTGACGAAGCTCGTCCGCCCGCACGCCGCCATCATCACCACGGTCGCGGCCGTGCATGCCGCGAACTTCTCCTCCGAGGAGGCGATCGCCGACGCCAAGGCGGAAATCCTCGTCGGGATCGAGCCGGGCGGCACGGCGATCCTCAACCGCGACAACCGCTTCTATGCGCGGCTCGCCAACGCGGCGCGCGACGCCGGCGTCCACCGCATCCTCGGTTTCGGCGAACTGCCGGGCGCCGACATCCGCCTCGTCCACGCCGATCTCGAGCCCGGTGGCTCGACGGTGACGGTCGAGATGCTGGCGAAGCCGATCACCTACCGGATCGGCGCGGCCGGCAAGCACCTCGTGATGAACAGCCTCGCCGTGCTGGCGGCGGCGGCCGAGCTTGGGGCCGACGTCGGTGCCGCTGCCGCGGCGCTCGCCTCCTTCGGCGCACCCGCCGGTCGCGGTGCCCTGCACACGCTGACGGTGGGGGCGGGGACGGCGCTGCTGATCGACGAGAGCTACAACGCCAACCCGACCTCGATGCGCGCCGCCTTCGCCGTGCTGCGCCTCGCGCCGGTGACGGGGCAGGGCCGGCGGATCGCGGTGCTCGGCGACATGCTGGAGCTCGGCGACGCCGCGGCGGACCTGCACGCCGGCCTCGCCGAGGATCTCGCGGCCGAGGGCATCGACGTCGTGCACTGCTGCGGCCCTCTGATGCGGTCGCTGTTCGAGGCGTTGCCGGAAGGCCGCCGCGGCGTCTATGCGGACGCCTCTTCAGGCCTCGAATCAGCGATCCTGTCGGACGTCCGGCCGGGCGACGCGATCATGGTGAAAGGCTCCAACGGCAGCCGCATGGCGCCGATCGTGGCCGGCCTCAGGGCGCGGTTCGCGTCGGCGGGCGACGCGGCGAAGCGGGGGTAGTCGGCGGATGCTCACCTTTCTCGCGGAGTATTCGGCCCAGGTCTCCTGGCTGAACGTCTTCCGCTACATCACCTTCCGCACCGGCGGCGCGATGATGACGGCGCTCTTGTTCGTCTTCGTCATCGGGCCATGGGCGATCAATGCGCTCCGGATGCGCCAGGGCAAGGGCCAGCCGATCCGCGCCGACGGGCCGGAGAGCCACCTCCTGACCAAACGCGGCACGCCGACGATGGGCGGGCTGATGATCCTCGCGGCGCTGATCGTCTCGGCGCTGTTGTGGGCGGACCTGACCAGTCCCTACGTCTGGATCGTGCTGCTCGTCACCATCGGCTTCGGCCTCGTCGGCTTCTACGACGACTACCTGAAGGTGACGAAGCAGACCCACAAGGGCTTCTCCGGCCGGGTGCGGCTGGCGATCGAGATCGCCATCGCCGGCGCCGCCGCCTTCGCCATCGCCTCGGTCGGGGTCGAGCCGTTCGCGACCACGCTGACCTTCCCGTTCGTCAAGGAACTGGTGCTGAACCTCGGCTGGTTCTACGTCGCCTTCGCGCTGTTCGTCATCGTCGGCGCCGGCAATGCGGTGAACCTCACCGACGGCCTCGATGGCCTGGCGATCGTGCCGGTGATGATCGCCGCCGGCTCGTTCGGCGTCATCGCCTACCTCGCCGGCAACGCCGTGTTCGCCGACTACCTGCAGATCCGCAACGTCGTCGGCGCCGGCGAACTCGCCGTGCTCTGCGGTGCCGTCATCGGCGCCGGCATTGGCTTCCTGTGGTTCAACGCGCCGCCGGCGGCGATCTTCATGGGCGACACCGGCTCACTGGCGCTGGGCGGCATGCTCGGCACCGTGGCGGTGGCGACCAAGCACGAGATCGTGCTCGCCATCATCGGCGGCCTGTTCGTGCTCGAGGCGGTGTCGGTGATCATCCAGGTCGCCTCCTTCAAGCTCACCGGCAAGCGCGTCTTCAAGATGGCGCCGATCCACCACCACTTCGAGAAGCTCGGCTGGACCGAGCCGCAGGTCGTCATCCGCTTCTGGATCATCGCCGTCGTGCTCGCCCTGATCGGGCTCAGCACCCTGAAGCTCCGGTGAGCGCCCGATGATCCCGATCCCCCGCTATGCCGGTCGACGTGTCGCCGTGCTCGGCCTCGGCAAGGCCGGGCGCGCCGTCGTCGCAGCGCTGGTGGCGGGCGGGGCGACGGCGGTCGTCACCGACGACGACCAGGCTGCGGTGGCGCGCGAGCTTCGCCCCGGCGTCGAGGCGGCGGACCTCGCCGACGGGGCGTGGCCGGCGGTGGACCTGCTGGTGGCGAGCCCCGGCGTCGCGCATCTCTATCCCGAGCCGCATCCGGTGATCCGCCGGGCGTGGGGCGAGGGGGTGCCGGTCGACAACGAGATCGGCCTGTTCTTCGAGACGATCGCGCACTCCGGCGCGGCGGTGGTCGCCATCACCGGTACCAACGGCAAGTCGACGACGACGGCGCTGACGCGGCACCTCTTCGAGAAGGCCGGCCGCTCGGTGCAGATGGGCGGCAACATCGGCCGGCCGGTGTTCGACCTCGACCCGCCGGGACCCGGCGACGTCGTCGTGCTGGAGCTGTCGTCGTTCCAGATCGACCAGGCACGGCGCCTTTCGCCCGACGTCGGCATCTTCCTCAACCTGACGCCGGACCACCACGACCGCCACGGCGGCCACGGCGGCTACTTCGCGGCGAAGCGCCGGCTGTTCGAGGTGGGGCGGCCGAAGGTGTCGATCGTCGGCGTCGACGAGCCGGAGGGGCGCTTCCTGGCGAACCTCCTGCGCGCCGGCCGCGACCCCGGCACGGCCACCATCGCGATCTCCGCGGAGCGTCCGCTCGGCGGGCGCGGCCGCTCGTTCGCCGCCGACGGCGCGGCGGTGGTGGAGCGGCAGGACGGGGCCGAACGCGCCCGCTGGTCGCTCGCCGGCATCGGCACCCTGCGCGGCGCCCACAACGCCCAGAACGCCGCCGCCGCGATCGCCGCCGTGCGCTCGCTCGGCGTCGATGCGGCGACGATCGCCGCGGCGCTGCCGTCGTTCGGCGGGCTGCCGCACCGGCTGGAAGAGGTCGGCCGGCAGGGCCGCGTCGTCTTCGTCAACGATTCCAAGGCGACCAACGCCGATTCCACCGAGAAGGCGCTCGCGAGCTTTCCGCGCGTCCACTGGATCGCCGGCGGCAAGCCGAAGGCGGGCGGCATCGAGCCGCTGCGGCCGCTGTTTCCGCGGGTGGCACGCGCGTACCTGATCGGCGAGGCGGCGGCCGGGTTCGCGGAAACGCTCGGGCCCGACGTACCGCACGAGATCGCCGGCACGCTCGAGACCGCCGTTACGCACGCCGCGGCAGCGGCGGCCGCCGACGGCGCCGAGGAGCCGGTGGTGCTGCTCTCGCCAGCCTGCGCCTCCTACGACCAGTTCGCCAACTTCGAGGCGCGCGGCGACGCTTTCCGCGCCCTCGTCCGCTCTCTCCCCGGCACGAGCTTCGGAGGACACGCCTGATGGTGACGCGCGCCGATCGCGGACTGTTCGCCGAGTGGTGGTGGACCGTCGACCGCTACCTACTGCTGGCCGTCCTGGTGCTGATGGCCGGCGGCGTCGTGCTGTCGTTCGCGGCGAGCCCGCCGGTGGCCGAGCGGCTCAACATCGACAGCTACCACTTCGTGCAGCGCCAGGCCTTCTTCGCCGTGCCGGCGGTGCTGGTGCTGCTCGGCATCTCGCTGCTGTCGCCCGCACAGGTGCGGCTGACGGCGGTCGGCGTCTTCCTGTTCGCCTTCCTGCTCACCGTGGCGACGCTGTTCTTCGGCGCCGAGGTGAAGGGTTCGACGCGCTGGATCTCCTTCCTCGGCATGTCGCTGCAGCCGTCGGAGTTCCTCAAGCCCGCCTTCGTCATCCTGGTCGCCGCCCTTTTCGCGGAAGGCGCGAAGCGACGGGAGGTGCCGGGCAAGCCGCTCGCCGCCCTGCTCCTCGCCATGGTGCTCGCGCCGCTCGTCGCCCAGCCGGATTTCGGCCAGGCGATGCTGATCGCCATCGTCTGGGGCGCCCTGTTCTTCCTCGCCGGGCTGTCGTGGTTCCTGACGGCGCTGCTCGCCGGCCTCGGCGGCGCCGGGCTGATCGGCGCCTATTTCCTGCTGCCGCACGTCGCCGGCCGCATCAACCGCTTCCTCAACCCGGACGCCCACGACAACTTCCAGGTGGACACGGCGATCGAGTCGTTCGTGTCCGGCGGCTGGCTCGGGCGCGGACCGGGCGAGGGGACGGTGAAGCTGATCCTGCCGGACAGCCACACCGACTTCGTCTTCGCGGTGACGGCCGAGGAGTTCGGCATCTTCGCCTGCGGCCTGATCGTCCTCACCTTCGCCTTCGTCGTGCTGCGGGGCCTGCGCCACGCCGAGCGGGAGCACGACATGTTCGTGCGGCTCGCGACCTCCGGCCTGCTGGTGCTGTTCGGCGTGCAGGCCTGCATCAACATGGCGGTGAACCTGCATTTGATGCCGGCGAAGGGCATGACGCTGCCGTTCATCTCCTACGGCGGCTCGTCGCTGATCGCGGTGGCGCTCGGCATGGGCTTCGTGCTGGCGCTGACCCGGCGGCGGCCGCGCATCGACGCGGTGCTGCCGAAGCGGCCGCTGGTGATGCGGGAACGCACGGCATGACGACGGCGCCGGGCGCCATCCTGATCGCGGCGGGCGGAACCGGCGGGCACCTGTTCCCGGCGGAAGCGCTGGCGCACGCGCTGATGGCGCGCGGCCATGTCGTCGAGCTCGCCACCGACGAGCGCGCCGACCGCTACGGCCACGACTTCCCGGCGCGCAAGGTGCACCTGATCGCGGCGGCGACCGTCAACGGCCGCTCGCCGGTGGCGCTCGCCGGCACGGCGCTGACGCTTGGCCGCGGCACCCTGCAGGCACTGCCGATCGTCCGCCGGCTGAAGCCGCTAGCTGCGATCGGCTTCGGCGGCTATCCGACCGTGCCGCCGCTGGTGGCGGCGAAGCTTTCCGGCGTGCCGATCCTGCTGCACGAGCAGAACGCCGTGATGGGCCTCGGCAACCGCCTGCTCGCCCGCTTCGCGACCGCGATCGCCACGGGCTTCCCGAACCCCGGCGGCCTCGGCGCGCACGCGGGCATCGCCGTCCACACAGGCAATCCGGTGCGCCCGCCGGTGGTGGCGGCAGCCTCGATCCCCTACGACCCGCCGCAGCCGGGTGGCACGCTCCGGCTTCTCGTGTTCGGCGGCAGCCAGGGCGCGCGGGTCTTCGCCGACCTCGTGCCGCCCGCCATCGCCTCCCTCGACCCGGTGCTGCGGTCGCGGCTGTCGATCGTCCAGCAGACGCGCGACGAGGATATGGCACGCACCCGCGCGGCCTATGACGGGCGCCGGGTCGAGGTGGAGCTCGCGCCGTTCTTCACTGACCTGCCGGCGCGGATGGCGCATGCCCACTTGGTCGTCGCCCGCTCCGGCGCCTCCACCGTGGCCGAGCTCGCCGCCATCGGCCGGCCGTCGATCCTGGTGCCGCTGCCGCACGCCCGCGACCAGGACCAGGCGGCGAACGCCGCCGTCATCGCCAAGGCCGGCGGCGCCTGGGCGTTCCCGCAGGCGGAACTCACCCCCGAGCGGCTCGCCGCCGAGCTGACGGCGCTGCTCGCCGATCCCATGCGGCTTTCCACCGCCGCCGCTGCCGCGCGCACCGTCGGGCGGCCCGACGCCGTCGACCGCCTCGCCGACCTCGTCGAAGCCGTCGCCGCCCGCCGACCGATCCACAGCCAAGGACACTGAACCGATGAAGATGCCCCAGGATATCGGACCGGTGCACTTCGTCGGCATCGGCGGCATCGGCATGAGCGGCATCGCCGAGGTGCTGCACAATCTCGGCTACCGCGTGCAGGGCTCCGACGTCGCCGAGGGCGCCAACGTCACCCGGCTGCGCGAGAACGGCATCAAGGTCGCGATCGGTCACGCGGCGGAGAACATCGGCCAGGCCGAGGTGCTCGTCGTCTCCTCGGCGGTGAAGCACGACAATCCGGAGCTGGTGGCGGCGCGGGCGCGCTTCCTGCCGATCGTGCGGCGCGCCGAGATGCTCGCCGAGCTGATGCGCTTCAAGCACGCCATCGCCATCGGCGGCACGCACGGCAAGACCACCACCACCTCGCTGGTGGCGGCGCTGCTCGACGCCGGCGGCATGGACCCGACCGTCATCAACGGCGGCATCATCAACGCCTACGGCACCAACGCCCGCCTCGGCGCCGGCGACTGGATGGTGGTGGAGGCGGATGAATCCGACGGCACCTTCGTCAAGCTGCCGGCCGACATCGCCATCGTCACCAACATCGACCCGGAGCACCTCGACCACTACGGCTCCTTCGACAAGGTGCGCGACGCCTTCGAGCAGTTCGTTGAAAACGTGCCCTTCTACGGCTTCGCGGTGATGTGCCTCGACCACCCGGAGGTGCAGGCGCTGGTCGGCCGCATCGACGACCGCCGCATCATCACCTACGGCGCCAACCCGCAGGCGGACGTCCGCTTCCTCGACCTGTCGATGGAGCCGAAGATGTCGCGCTTCCGGGTGCTGGTGCGCGACCGCGCCGCCGGCGCGGAGACGGCGATCGACGACCTCGCGCTGCCGCTGCTCGGCCGCCACAACGTTTCCAACGCCACCGCGGCGATCGCCGTGGCGATCCGCCTCGGCATCGGCGCCGAGGCGATCCGCGCCGGGCTCGCCGGCTTCTCGGGCGTCAAGCGCCGCTTCACCCACACCGGCGACTGGAACGGCGTCGCCGTCTTCGACGACTACGGCCATCACCCGGTGGAGATCTCCGCCGTGCTGGCGGCGGCGCGCGAGGCGACGAAGGGCAAGGTGGTGGCGGTGATGCAGCCGCACCGCTACTCGCGGCTGTCGAGCCTCTTCCAGGATTTCTGCACCTGCTTCAACGACGCCGACACGGTGGTGGTGGCGGACGTCTACTCGGCCGGCGAGGCGCCGATCGCCGGCGCCGACCGCGACGCCCTCGTGCAGGGTCTTCGGACGAGCGGCCACCGCAGCGTCATCGCCCTGCCGGGGCCTGGCGACCTCGCCCACCTGGTCCGCGGCCTGGTCCGCCCCGGCGACATCGTCGTCTGCCTCGGCGCCGGCTCGATCACCCAGTGGGCCTATGCGCTCCCGAAGGACCTCGCCGCGCTGGACGGGGGCAGGGGGTGAACTGTTCAGGCAACACATTGGCGGTGTTCTCGTCCTCCCCCTGCCAGGGGGGAGGACAGCCGCGCCGTCAGGCGCGGCAGGTGGGGG
>Ga0209902_100949_pt1 | contig 19563 bp, 17 predicted proteins | sample FECB27metaG_FD_188304 | JGI IMG/M metagenome (GOLD analysis project Ga0209902, IMG submission 188304) | Cyanobacterial communities from the Joint Genome Institute, California, USA - FECB-27 (SPAdes) (version 2) | ecosystem: Environmental > Aquatic > Thermal springs > Hot (42-90C) > Microbial mats...
TGCTCGACTCACGGCGATATTCGCCGCCCGCCGCGATGCTGACCGCACCGCCGGGAAGCTCGAACACGTCGCCGGCGATCGATGCCGAGAACACGTCCTGCTTGATCTTCGCATTATAGGTCGAAAGCTGGCCGTTGTTCGTCACATAGGCTGCGGCGGCAGGGCTGACCGTGTTGAACCCGAAGATGTTGATCGGCACGCAGGCCGCGTCGTTGTTGTTCGGATTCGCATCGACGTTGATCGAGCAGACCGGGCCGTTCGGCCCCTGCACGGCGTTGAGCGCGTTGGCGTAGTTCGGGCCGAGGATCGTCTCCGACCGCGTATAGTCCTTCGTCTCGCCATGGGTGTAATAGACATCCCAGTTCAGCTTCGAACCGAGATCGCCCTTCAGGCCGGCCACGACACGCCACGTCTCGCGATCGTTGCGGTTGCTGCGGTTGAAGATGTCGTTCGAACGACGGCGGAAGAACAGCGTGTTTCCGACGTCATTGGTCGTGTCGGCATCCGAGTTCAGCGCGTTGATGCGGGCCAGGATGGCCGCCGGGATGAACGGATTGGTCAGCGGAATACCGGCATATGCCGTACCGTCGGCATAGGTCAGGTCGGTGTCGGCCACGGCCTGGGGCTCGAGGCTCGAGCGCGACTTGCTCTTGATATACGAGCCTTCGAAATAGGCGGTGACGCCGTCGGCGATCTCGTAGTCCGCAAGCAGATTGCCCATGTAGCGTTCGACCGGCACGCCGAGATAGCGATCGGCATTGCGGTTGTAGCCGTCGATATTGGCGCTCTGATACTGCTTCAGCCCATTCAGCCCGTTAAAGGTGAACGAGTTCGCGCCGGGCGAGAATTCCGGCCGATTGGGGTTCAGCTCGTCGAGGCTGAACAGGCCCTGTGCCGCGAAGGAGCTGCGGTTGGGAATGTCGGTGGCGGAGAAGGCGCGATCGCGCGAACGCAGCCCGTTGTCCCGGTCATACTGGCCATAGAGCGTGACGTGCCCGCGGCCGTCGCCGAACGACTTGCCGAACGTGCCCGACACATATTGCCGCCCCGCGTCACCCTTGTCGGAGATCGTGCCTTGGCCGCGGAAGCGGAAGCCCTCGAAACGATCGTCGAGGATGAAGTTCACCACGCCCGCGATGGCTTCGGAACCGTAGACCGCGGACGCGCCGCCGGTCACCACGTCGATGCGCTTGATCAGGTCGGTCGGGATGGTGTTGAGATCGACGATCGACGTACCGGGAAGGCCGGCGACGAAGCGGCGGCCATTAACCAGCACCAGCGTCCGCGACGAGCCCAGGTTACGCAGATTGACGGTCGCCACACCATTGCCCGTCGTCGAGAAGTTCGACGAGGTACGGCTGATATTCTGGCCGACCGACGGCAGATCGGCGAGCGCGTCCTGGATGTTGCCGGTGCCGGATTCCTGGATGAGCTGTTCGGAAACGGTTGCGAGCGGAACCGAAGCTGCGAGATCCGGGCGCACGATGCGCGAACCGGTCACGATGATCGCGTCTTCCTCGGCAGCAGCCTCGTCGGCGGCCTGTGGAGCGGCCTCCTGGGCGAAGACCGGCGCCGACAGCAGCGCGAGTCCAAGCACGAGCGGGGCCGCGCTCGCGCGCAACCCGAAGGTCTTTCTATTTTTTATCACTGTTCAGTCCCTTCACTGGGTGGTCGAGCCCCTTGTTGGAGGCACATCAACCGGCAAGGGGTCACGGCGTGCTCCAGCGGTTAGAGCACGCCGCGTCCCAGACGCCCTTGGTCGGTTGTCCAGCGAATTGCCCGATCAATTTTTGGAGGTAAAGTGGTGCGCTGAATGCACAGCATACTCGCGCAAACTATGTCACATAAATGCAACTATTTGCGACATGCTTTTAAGCTATTTATCTGAAATATAAAGATATTTCGTGGTCGAATATGTTGCTGAAGCATTTTTCTTCGTTGCATTCGCAACCAGTTCGACCTTTTCGCGTTGCGCGCGATTCAGTTCCGAACGGCGCCCGAAACCGCCGTCATCGGCCCCGCCAGCAACAGCGGGTCGATGCGCTGGTCCTTCCACTTCATGCTCCAGTGCATGTGCGGGCCGGTCGCACGCCCGGTGGCGCCAATCGTGCCCAATGGCTGGCCCCGACGCACATGATCGCCGGGTTTCACGTCGATGCGCGACAGATGGAGGAAGGCGCTGTTCAGCCCCATGCCATGATCGATCATCAACAAATTGCCCTCCAGCGTGAAGGGATGGTCGGCCGCCAGGGTGACGACACCGTCGGCGGGCGCGACCAGCACGGTGCCGGCCGGCTTGGCGACGTCGACGCCCGAATGATAAGCGCCGGGCTCGCCCCGATAGACGCGCTGCGCACCGAACAGCCCGCTGATCCGGCCGGTGACGGGCCATTGGAAACTCTGGCGCCATCCCTGACTGTCGGAGACGGTGGTGCGCGCCGCCTCGATCGCCGCCAGTTCGGGCGCGCGGAGCCGTTCGAATTCCGCGCTCGGCCGGGAAAAGCGCGCCAATGTGGTGAGGTGCTCGATCCGCCACGCGCGCGGCGCGATGGTCAGTGCCTCGCGCACCTCGCCGCCGTTCCGCAGGCGCGCGACCAGCGATGCCGCCGCGCCGGCGTCGCGGCCGAATGCGATGAGGAAACGACCATCGGGCGCCACCTCGACCGGATTTCCGTCGAGCGTCAGCGACACCGTGTTCGCCGGCACCGATCCCAGTACGACCCCGCCCTGGCTCAATGCGCCTTCCAGATTGAAACTCCGCCGGTCGGGCGGCGCGATGGCCCGGTTGGGGACCGGCGTCGCCGACGATGGCTGCTGCGCGGCCGAAGCGTCGGGGATCGAAAACCATGCGCCCAGCAGGATCCCGGCCGAAGCGGCCGTCACCACCCCGGAGGCCAGCCTCATCCCTTCAGCTCGGCACGCACCGCGATCTCCGCGCTGGCATAGGGTTCCTGGCGCGCGACACTCCAATACCGCAGCACTTCGAGCGGAATCTGCTCGCCGCTCACCGCGCAGATGACATGATCGCCCGGCACGAGCACACGAAAGGCATTCGCCATATAATGAATCTTTGCGGCGCGTCCGGCATGCGACATCAGCATCGGGATAGTCTTGCTCCTAGAACAGCTCTGGCTGTTGGGTTTCGGGTTTAACATAGGCCTTGCCGCCCGGCCGCTCAACCCGTGCGTCCACCGCGCCATCGGCGAAGCGAAGCGTCAGCGCGCCGGCCGCCCGTGCGCCCGCGGCGCTCGTCACCACGTCGCCGCCCCTTTGCTCGACCATCGCATAGCCGCGCTGGAGAAGGTTGCTGGGGTTGAGCGAGGTCGCGAGCCGCCAGGTCCGTTCCAGCCGGTCGCGGTCGCGCGCCAGCCGCTGCGTGAGCACGGCAGGGCGAAGCGCGCCGCCCGCGCGTGCGAGTTCGCCACGCGCGTCCGACAGCCGACGGCCGAGCCCGCGGCGCAGTCGCTCGGCATTGTCGTCGACGCGCTGGCGTTGCGGGTCGAGAAGCTGGGCAGGCCTGGGAAGCAGCCGCACGAGCGCCTGCAGCCGTTCCCCCGCGCGTTCGCGATAGCGATTGGCGCAGCGCTGCATCCGCAGCCCCTGTTCGCGCAGATGTGCGAGCAGGTCGGCGCGAACGGGCACCGCGATCTCGGCGGCGGCGGTCGGCGTGGGCGCACGGATATCGGCGGCATAGTCGCACAAGGTGGTGTCGGTTTCGTGGCCGACCGCCGAGACGATGGGGATCGTGCACTCTGCGACCGCGCGGACGACGATCTCCTCGTTGAAGGTCCAGAGATCCTCGATCGATCCGCCACCGCGCGCGACGATGACGAGATCGGGGCGCGGCACCGGCCCGCCCGGCGCGATCGCGTCGAATCCCCGGACGGCCGCGGCGACCTGGTCGGCGGCGCCCTGCCCCTGCACCAGCACCGGCCAGACGATCACGCGGGTCGGGCAGCGATCCTCCAGCCGGTGGAGGATGTCGCGGATCACCGCGCCGGTCGGCGATGTCACCACCCCGATCACGCGCGGCAGATAGGGCAGCGGCACCTTGCGCGCCGGATCGAACAGTCCCTCCGCGCCGAGCTTCGCCTTCAGCTTTTCGAGGAGCATCATCAATGCGCCCTCGCCCGCCAGTTCCAGCCGGTCGATCACGATCTGATATTTGGATCGCCCCGGATAGGTGGTGAGCCGGCCGGTCGCGATCACCTCGATCCCGTCCTCGGGCCGGAACGGGATCTGCGCCGCGGCGCCCTTCCAGATGACGGCGTCGATAACGGCCCGGTCGTCCTTGAGCGCCAGATACACGTGGCCCGATGCCGCGCGCTTGTACCCCGATATCTCACCGCGCAGGCGGACGTGCGAGAAGCTGTCCTCCACCATGCGCTTGAGCGCGCCCGAAAGCTCGGACACAGACAAAGCGGGCGCGTTGTCCCCGCCGCGCTCCTCGGCTAACAGCCTTGCTCCATCGTCGTTCAAGGAAAAGTCGTTCATGAATGTCCTGCTGCTCGGCTCGGGTGGCCGCGAACATGCGCTCGCCTGGAAGCTGGCGCAATCGCCCACCCTCACGAAATTGTTCGCGGCGCCCGGAAATCCAGGAATCGCGGCGCATGCCGAGCTGGTGGCGCTGGACGCGACCGACCATGAGGCGGTGGCCGACTTCTGCCGCTCGAACGATATCGGCCTGGTCGTCGTCGGCCCTGAGGCTCCGCTGGTCGACGGACTGGCCGACAGCCTGCGCGCCGCCGGCATCCCGGTCTTCGGCCCCGGCAAGGCCGCCGCGCAGCTCGAGGGATCGAAGGGCTTCACGAAGGATCTGTGCATGCGCGCCGGCATCCCGACCGCCGGCTATGTGCGCACCACCAGCGCGGCCGGCGCGATCGCCGCGCTCGACGAATTCGGCCTGCCCGTCGTGATCAAGGCCGACGGCCTCGCTGCCGGCAAGGGGGTGATCATCGCCGAGACCCGGGCCGAAGCCGAGGCGGCGATCGCCGACATGTTCGATGGCGGCTTCGGTGCGGCCGGCGCCGAAGTGGTGATCGAGGAGTTCATGACCGGCGAGGAAGCGAGCTTCTTCGCGTTGTGCGACGGCACGACCGTGCTGTCCTTCGGATCGGCGCAGGATCACAAGCGCGTCGGCGACGGCGATGTCGGTCCCAACACCGGCGGTATGGGCGCGTACAGCCCCGCATCAGTGCTCACGCCGGCACTGGAGGCGCGCGTGATGGACGAGATCGTCCGGCCGACCGCCGCGACGCTCGCGGCGGAGGGCATGCCCTATATCGGCGTGCTTTATGCCGGGCTGATGCTCACCGACGCGGGGCCGAAGCTGATCGAATATAATGCCCGTTTCGGCGATCCCGAATGCCAGGTGCTGATGATGCGCCTGGACGAGGATCTGGCGGAGTTGCTGCTGGCCGTGGCCACCGGCGACCTTGCCGGGCGCGCCACGCCCGCCATGGCGGACGGCTATGCGCTGACCGTGGTGATGGCGGCAAAGGGGTATCCCGGCACGCCCGAAAAGGGCGGAACGATCGCCGGCTTCGCAGCGGCGGAATCCGATGGCGCGCGGATCTTTCATGCCGGCACCGCGACGAAGGACGGCGCGATCGTCGCCAATGGCGGACGGGTGCTCAACGTCACCGCTTCGGCCGCGACAGTCACCGAAGCGCAACGGGCGGCCTATAAGGCGGTGGACCGGGTCGATTTTCCGAGCGGATTCTTCCGGCGGGATATTGGCTGGCGCGAAGTGGAACGCGAAGAACGGACGATATGACCCCTCTCGCGCGTCGATCGGACGGCCGCGATCGCCGGAACTATCGACGCGGGGTTGGACAGTCGGGAACGAGTTGATAGGTTCGTGAAAGCTGGCGGGCATCGGCGCGCCTACAGGGAGTTGTCGCAATGGACCTCAACATCGTCTTGCTGATCGTTCTGGCCGTGGTGACGATCGCCGTCCTGATCTGGGTGCTCAGCCGCCGGACCGGCAGCGAACCGGCCAAACCCGCCGCACCGGCACCGGCGGAAAAGACCGCCCTGCCAGAAGCGGAACCCGGCCCGACCATCGCAGCCGCATCGGTTGCGCCGGTCGCGTTCGTCGAAGATGTTCCCGCGCCCGAACCGGCACCGAAGGCCGCCCCGCCCGCACCGAAGGCGAAACCGGCAACGCCGGCAGCGAAGGCACCTGCCCCCGCAGCCAAGACCCCTGCCGAGAAGAAGCCCGCAAGCGCGAAGCCGGCGCCGGCCGCAAAGGCTCCCAAGCCTGCTCCGGCAAAGGCCCCCGCGGCACCGAAGGCAGCTGCGGCACCGAAGGCGGCCGCCGCGCCAAAGGCTGCGGCACCGAAGACCGCGGCGCCGAAAGCTGCAACGAAAGCGCCCGCCAAGGTCGCCCCCGAAGCACCGGCGGCGAAGGCCGCACCGAAAAAGGCCGCAACTCCGGCTGCGAAGGCCCCTGCGCCAAAGCCGGCGGCTGCGAAGGCTCCCGTAGCGCCCGCCCCCAAAAAGCCGGCCGCAGCAGCAAAGCCCAAGGCAGCGGCGGCGCCCAAGGGCCCCGACAATCTGCTCCAGCTCAAGGGCGTCGGCCCCAAGCTGGTGACGCTGCTCACCGGCCTCGGCATCACGCGCTTCGACCAGATCGCCGGGTGGACCGATGCGGACGTCGCGCGGATCGACCCCGAACTCGGCACGTTCAAAGGCCGCATCGTCCGCGACAAGTGGATCGAACAGGCCGGCTATCTGGCGAAGGGCGATATCGCGGCGTTCGAAGCGAAGTTCGGCAAGCTCGACAGCGAGAACTGATCGGGCGACCTACCCCCGTACATCCTGAGGACCGTTGAGCCTGGCGAAACGGTATCTCGAAGGACGCACCATCTATCGTGCATCCTTCGATACGAGCCTTCGATAAGCTGCTGCGCAGCTACTCAGTCTCTACTCAGGATGAGCGGTTCTGACGTAGGGTTATGATCTGAAGCCCCAACCAGAATTCAATCCGCCTGCTCGACCTCGCTGACCAGCAGCTTGTCGACCTTGCGGCCGTCCATATCGACGATCTCGAAGCGCCAGCCCTGTTCGACGAAATGCTCGCCGACCGTGGGCAGGTGCCTGAGCACGGCGAGGACCAATCCGGCGACGGTCGCGTAATCGCGGTCCTCGGGCAGGTCGATGCACAGCTTTTCGGCAAGCTGGTCGGCCGGCATCGAGCCCGAGACGAGATAGGATCCGTCCTCGCGCTCGACCAATGCCGGATCGGTGCCGATGTCGCTGTCCGAGCGAAATTCGCCCGCGATCGCGATCAGCAGGTCGGCCGGCGTCACCAGCCCCTCGAAATGCCCGTATTCGTCATGGACCAGCGCCATCGGCACATCGGCCTGACGCAGCGATTCGAGCGCGTTCATCGCGTCGATCTGATCGGGCAGGAAGGGCGGCTTGCGCATGAGCTGACGCAGGTCGAGCGGCTCGCGGCGGATCATCGCGGCGACGATGTCGCGCGACTGGACGATGCCGACGATCTGGTCGACCGACCCCTCCGCCACGGGCAGGCGCGTATGCGGCGTTTCCAAGAGGCGCGCGCGGATCGCTTCGCCATCGCTGTCCGCATCGATCCAGTCGACATCGGTCCGCGGGGTCATCACCTCTCGCACCGGCCGGTCGGCCAGGCGGACGACGCCGGAGATGATCGCACGCTCGCTTTCCTCGATCACGCCCGACTTGCTGGCTTCGGCCACGATCAGGTGCAGTTCCTCGGCAGTGACGTGATCCTCCGATTCTCGATTCATCCCGAGCAGGCGAAAGATCAGCCCGCTGGAGGTGTCGAGCATCCAGACGATCGGCGCGGTGATCCGTGCCAGCCAGAGCATCGGCACGGCCATGATCGCGGCGATCGGCTCGGGCTTGCGCAGCGCGAACTGCTTTGGAACCAGCTCGCCGATGATCAGCGAGGCATAGGTGGTCAGCGCGATGACGATGGCATAGCCCAAGGTCTCGGCGGTCTCCGTCTCGATGCCCAGCCGTTCCAGCCGCGCGGCGGTCGGCCCGCCCAGGCTTGCGCCCGAATAGGCGCCGGCGACGATGCCGATCAGCGTGATGCCGATCTGGACGGTCGAGAGGAACTTGCCCGGATCGGACGCGAGCAGGATCGCGGAGCGCGCGCCGCTGCGTCCCTTCTTCTCCATCGCCTGAAGCCGGGGTTTCCGCGCCGAGACGATCGCGAGCTCTGACATGGCGAAGACGCCATTGAGCGCGACCAGCGCGAGGATGATCAGGACGTCTGCCCAGGGAAAGGGGGAAAGCGGCTGCATGATGTGCGGAACCCCTATAGGCGGATTTCTTTCATTTCGACAACATCGCCGTCACACGACATTCAGTGCGCATCCGGAACAAGGGCGCGTCGGAGCGGTTCTATCCCCTGGATGACCGCACCGCATGGGGCAGAAACCGCGCCCCGGGGACCAGACAAGGGAAAGGGATCATCATGAAATTGCCCGCAAGGATCGCAACCGTCGCGGCGCTGGCTGCCGTCAGCGTCACGGCCGCCTGCACCACCGATCCGCAGACCGGCGAGCGCCGCATCTCAAAGGCCGCGATCGGCGGAATCGGCGGCGCGCTGGGCGGTTATCTGCTCGGTGACCTCGTCGGCGGACGCCGCGACCGGACCGAGAAGATCATGGGCGCCGGCATCGGCGCGCTCGCCGGCGCCGGGGTCGGCTATTATATGGACGAGCAGGAGCGCAAGCTGCGTCAGCAGACCGCAGGCACCGACGTACAGGTGATCCGCCAGGGCGACGAGTTGATCCTCAACATGCCGTCCGGCGTCACGTTCGACACCAACAGCTATACGGTGAAGCCCGAATTCCGCGGCACGCTCGACCAGGTCGCATCGACGCTGCGCGAATATCCCAAGACGTTCGTCGATGTTTACGGGCACACCGATTCGACGGGCGGCGACGCGATCAACGTCCCGCTTTCGCAGAACCGTGCGCGCGCCGTCGCCGATTATCTGACGATGCGCGGCGTCCAGCCCGCGCGCCTGGGCACGCAGGGCTTCGCAGCCACCCGCCCGATCGCCAGCAATGACACGCCGGAGGGCCGCCAGGCGAATCGCCGCGTGGAGATCAAGCTGGTGCCGGTGATCCAGGGGAACTGATCACCGAGCCGGCAAACCCGTTCGGGCTGAGCCTGTCGAAGCCCCTGCCCTTCTTCGATTTCGCGTTCGGAAGAAGGCAGGGCTTCGACAGGCTCAGCCCGAACGGACTTGGAGACGCCGACTATTTCGCCGGGCCCATCAGCTTCTCCGCGAAATAGGTCATTTGCAGCGCCTGAAGCCGGGCGCCCTGCTCGATATCCGCATCGCCCGAATGGCCGCCGGCAGTATCCTCGTAGAACAGATAGGGCAGGCCATATTCCTTCAGCCGCGCGGCGAACTTGCGCGCGTGCTGAGGGCCGACGCGATCGTCCTTCGTCGTCGTCCAGATATAGGGCTCGGGATAGGCGACGCCCTTGCGGATGTTCGCATAGGGCGAAATCCGTTCGAGGAAGGCCCGTTCCGCGGGCACCGACACGCTGCCATATTCGTCGACCCAGGAGGCGCCCGCCGCGATCTGTTCGTAGCGGATCATGTCGAGCAGCGGCACCTGAATGGCGACAGCCTTCCACAGATCGGGATGCTGGTTGAATTCGACCCCCATCAGCAGCCCGCCGTTCGATCCGCCATAGATTCCGAGCTTTTCCGGTGAGGAAAGTCCGCGCGCGAAAATATCGCGCGCGACCGCGGCGAAATCGTCGTAGATGATCTGGCGCTTGGTCTTGAGCCCCGCCTGATGCCAGGCCGGACCGAATTCGCCGCCGCCACGGATATTGGCGAGCACATAGCTGCCGCCGCGTTCCAGCCACAGCTTGCCGGTGATCGCGCCGTAGCCGGGCGTGTTGGACACTTCGAACCCGCCATAGGCGGTCATCAGCGTCGGCGTGGATCCGTCGCGCGCGACGCCCCTGGGATGAACGATGAAATAGGGGATCTTCGCGCCATCCGACGAAACCGCCTCGAACTGTTCGACGATATGCGTCGACGCATCGAACTTGGCGGGCAATGTCTTTACCTGCACGGGGTTCGGCTTCGCCGCGTCGATCGACCAGAGCGTCGTCGGATCGAGGAAGCCGGTGACGTTCACATAGGCGAGATCGCTCTTGTCCGTCGCGGCGACCACCCCGATCGATGCATTGTCGGGCAAGGTGACCGGGATCGACGTCCAGCCCTTCGTCCCCGGCGCGAAGACGAACGCGCGGCCGCGGACATTGTCGTTGATCGCGACGATGACGCGCGTCTTCGTCGCCGTCACACCGTCGACCGATTGCCGCGGACTAGGCGCGAACAATATGGTGGGCGTGACCGGTCCATCACCCTCCAGCGCCTTGAGCGTCACGCTCGCCACCGAACCCGTCGGAACGGTCACGCCCCCGCTCGCCCACGGCTCGCTGGTCTGGATCAGGACATGGCCGTCGACCATGCCCTGGATGTTCGACTTGCCCGGCAGCGGCAGCTTCTTCGGCCCCTGCGGCGTCAGCAGGAACGTCTCGTTCGAAAAGAATGTCGTGCCGCGGCGAATGAAGGCGGCGCGGTTGCCCTGCCCGTCGCTGAGCACGAAGGGCCAGACGCCCACCTGATCGCCGGCTTCGCCACGATAGATTTCCTGCGCGGCCGACAGCGGCTGTCCGCGCTTCAGCGTCTTGAGCACGAAGGGATAGCCCGAGGCAGTCATCGTCCCCTCGCCCCAGTCGCGCGCGATCAGCAGCGTGTCCTTGTCCAGCCAGGCGCTGTTCTGCTTCGAGGTCGGCAACTCGAAGCCGCCATCGACGAACGCACCGGTCCGAAGATCGAACTCGCGCAGGGTTACGGCATCCTCACCGCCATCGGACAGGTTGAGCAGGCAGAAGCGTTCGTCGGGATCGAGGCAGGACGCGCCCTTCCATACCCATTTCCTGCCCTCCGCCTTCGACAGGGCATCGAGATCGAGGATCGTCGTCCATTGCGGATCGGCCGCCGCGTAGCCAGCCTCGCTGGTATGGCGCCAGATACCCTGCGGGTGGTCGGCGTCGCGCCACAGGTTGAACACGCGACCATCGATCAGGCTGGGATAAGCGATGCGATCCTTCGCCGCGGCGATCGCCAGCGCTTCGGCATAAAAGGTCCTGTAGCGCGGATCGCCCTGAAGCCGCGCGAGCGTGCGCGCATTCTCCGCCTCCACCCACGCCATTGCCCTGGGGCCGGTCCAGTCCTCCAGCCAGATATAAGGATCGTCGGCGGGCGGTTGTGATTGGGCAGGCATGGCCGACGGCATAGCCGCCATGGCAAGCGCGGCAAGGGCGATTCTCATCGGCGACCTCTCAACAGGACGCCCGACCATCGGACGATCGCCGCCTGCCCGCAAGCGACCCGATCAGGATGTTTCCAGCATCCGCGCCACCGCCGCCTCGCTCTTGGCATGCAGGGACCAGAAGTTGCGCACCGGTTCGCCGTTGAGCCGACCGACGAGCACCGCGAGATGCGAATGCCAGCCGCCGCCGAAATTGGCCATGGGGGCCGGGCCGGTGATGCCGCTATGCGTAAGGACCAGGCGGGTGCGGGCGCCTTCGTCGAACAGTTCGAAGGTCGCGGTGCCTTCCTTGCCGCCATCCCAGGTGAACGCCAGCAGGTGCGGCGGATCGAAGCGGACCACCCGCTCGTGGCCGACCGCGCATTTCCACTCGGCGTAATTCTCCGGATAGGGGACGTCGTCGGTCGAAAGATTGTCGTGATTGAAGATCAGTTCCACCGCGCCGCCTTCGCGCGGTTCCATATCGCCCGCCGCGAACCATTGCTTGCGCAGCTCGGATTCGACCAGATAGCGCCAGACCGTTTCCACCGGGGCGTCCAGCATACGCTCCATGCGCAGCGTGTCGGGGGCAATGCGTTCGATATCAATCATGCGTCGTCTCCGTGATGCGGCCCAGGCTGTCGAGGATCATCGTCCAGCCACTGCGGGTCTGCGCTTCATACGCAGCCCATTGCGGGTCCATTTCGTGGGTGAGGGTAAGCGTGCAGCCGGTCGCGGCCGGCGCGATCTCTATGGTGACGCGCGTCCATTCGCCGTCCTCGGCCGGATCGGCGGAAAACAGGAAGACCAGACGCAGCGGCCGATCGATCGCTTCGAACTTCAGGCGATGATGCGCGTCGCCGCCAGACCGCCGCTCGACGATCAGCGCATGGCCGCCGACCCGCGCGTCGATCTCGCACCGGATCATTTCGCCATCGGGGGTGGCGAACAGGAAGCGCGCCGCCATCGCCGGATCGAGCCAGGCGTCGAACACCCGCTCGGCGGGCGCGGCAAAGGCGCGGGTGACGGTCAGGATCACCGGCGCGGTCATTTCGGCGCCTCCACCAGCGCGGCGAGGCGATCGAGGCGCGACGTCCAGAACTGTTCCCATTGCCGAAGCCAGCTCTCGGCCTCCGCCAATGGCGCCGCCTGCAAGGTGCAGAGCTGCATCCGCCCGACCTTGCGGCGCGCGACAAGCCCAGCGCCCTCGAGCACCTTCACATGTTTCGCGGCGCCCGCGAAGCTCATCGCATAGGGTTCGGCAAGCTCGCCGATCGACTTCTCGCCAAGGGCGAGATTGGCGAGCATGCCGCGCCGCGTCGGATCGGAAAGCGCATGGAAAGTGGCGTCGAGTCGTTCAACCATGTGGTTGAATATGACTCGACGCCGAATGATAGTCAACCGATCGGTTTAATTTATTCGGGCCTCAACGGAGTCGCGGCCTGTTCGCCCACCACCGTCGACCAGGGCCGGATCCGCCAGCCCGTCACAAGCCCGTTCGCCACATAGGGATCGGCGCGCGCAAAGGCCTCGGCAACGGCGGGGCTGTCGCCCTGGAACAGCAACAGGGCTTCTTCGACGGGATCGCCGACCGCGCCGCCGAGCAGCAACTCGCCACGGTCGGCCGCTTCCCACGCGAGCGCCAGATGCGACGCGCGAAAGATCGACCGGCGCTCGAGATAATCGGGCGACAGTTCATAGCTCATCAGGAAATGGGGCATCGCGTCGGGTCCTTCCGGGAAAGCGCCTGTTTCGCGCTTTCCCGGACGACACTCAATCCGCGAAAAGCAGGACCGGCGTTTCGAGCAGCTTGCGGATCGCCTGGACATAGCTTGCCGCATCCCAGCCATCGACGACGCGGTGGTCGCAAGAGATGGAGAGGTTCATCAGCTTCGCGACCGAGATCTCGCCATTCTTGATCACCGGGCGCTCGATCACGCGGTTCGGACCGATGATCGCGACCTCGGGACGGTTGATCACCGGCGTGGTCGCGATGCCGCCGAGCGGCCCCAGCGACGTGATCGTCAGCGTCGAACCCGAAAGCTCTTCCGACTTGGCCTTGCCGCTGCGCGCGGCTTCGGCAAGGCGGATGATCTCGCTGGCGAGCTGCCAGACATTCTTCGCCTGAGCGTCGCGGATCACAGGCACCATCAGCCCGGCATCGGTCTGCGTCGCCATGCCGAGATGGACGGCGCCGTGGCGCGTCACCACGCCGGCTTCGTCGTCGTAGCGCGCGTTGATCATCGGGAATTCGGGCAGCGCCCGGCAGATCGCGACGATCATCAGCGGCAGCATGGTCAGCTTGGGACGATTGCCGCGATTGGCGTTGAGGTCAGCGCGCATCGCCTCGAGATCGGTGACGTCGATCTCTTCCACATAAGTGAAGTGCGGAATGTTGCGCTTCGATGCGGCCATGTTCTCCGCGATGCGACGACGCATACCGATCACCTTGATCGCCTCGTCCGGACGCGCGGCGCCCGCCGCGCGGAAACCCTGGCCGGCATTATAAGTGATATAGGCGTCGAGATCCGCGTGGCGGACGCGATCGCCCGACACCTTCACTTCGGCCAGATCGATGCCGAGCGCGCGCGCGCGATCGCGGACCGCAGGCGACGCCAGAACGTGACGCGACGATGCGGCGGGCGCGGGCTCAGCCGCTGCCGGCGCCTCGACCGCCTTGGGAGCCGGAGCGGCGACAGGCGCGGGCTCGGCAGCCGGTTCGGGCGCCTTTTCCGCGACGACTGCTTCCACCGTCTCCGCGTCGGGCGTCTCGGCGTCGATCCGTTCCTCGACCGCCGCTTCCTCGGCGACCTCGCCTTCGGTCTCGATCACGACCAGCGCCGAGCCGATCGCGATCACATCGCCGACCTCTCCGCCGATCTCGACGACGGTGCCGGCGACCGGAGATTCCATCTCCACCGTCGCCTTGTCGGTCATCATGTCGGCGATCTGCTGGTCCTCGGCGACGGTATCGCCGACCTTGATGTGCCAGGCGACGATCTCCGCCTCGGAAATGCCCTCGCCGATGTCGGGCAGCTTGAACGTGAAACGTGCCATGCCGATCAGTCCTTCAGGATCTTCTTGAGCGCCTCTGTGATACGGACGGGTCCCGGGAAATAGGCCCATTCGAGGCTGTGTGGATAGGGGGTGTCGAAACCGGTCACGCGTTCGACCGGCGCTTCGAGATGGTAGAAGCAGCGTTCCTGCACCAGCGCCGACAGTTCGGCGCCGAAGCCGGACGTGCGCGTCGCTTCGTGCACGATCAGGCAGCGGCCGGTCTTCTTGACCGACGCCTCGACCGTCTCGATGTCGAGCGGCACCAGAGTGCGCAGGTCGACGATCTCGGCGTCGATGCCCAGTCCCTCGATGGTGGCTTCGACGACATGGACCATCGTGCCGTAGCACAGGATGGTCAGCGCCTCGCCGGCGCGCACGATGTTCGCCTTGCCCAGCGGGATGCGGTAATAGCCTTCGGGCACCTCGCCCGCCGGATGGCTGGACCAGTTGCGGGCCGGCTTGTCGTAACGGCCGTCGAACGGGCCGTTGTAGATCCGCTTCGGCTCGAAGAAGATCGTCGGATCATTGTCCTCGATCGCGGCGATCAGCAGCCCCTTGGCGTCATAGGGCGTCGACGGGATCACCGTCTTCACGCCGGAGACATGGGTGAAGATGCCCTCGGGCGACTGGCTGTGGGTCTGGCCGCCGAAGATGCCGCCGCCGAACGGCGAGCGCACGGTCAGCGGCGCGGTGAACTCGCCGCCCGAGCGATAGCGCAGACGCGCCGCTTCGGAGACGAGCTGATCGAGCGCCGGATAGATATAGTCGGCGAACTGGATCTCGGGCACGGGGCGCAGGCCATAGGCGCCCATGCCGACCGCGACGCCGATGATGCCGCATTCGGTGATCGGCGTGTCGAACACGCGGGTCTTGCCGTATTTCTTCTGCAACCCTGCGGTTGCGCGAAAGACGCCGCCGAAAAAGCCGACATCCTCGCCCAGCACGATCACGTTCGGATCGCGCTCCATCATCACGTCCATGGCGGAATTGATCGCCTGGATCATGTTCATGCGGGTGTTCACGGTCTCGTCGCTCACAGTCCGGCCGCCTTCTGTTCGTCGAGCATCTGCGCGCATTGTTCGCGCAGGTGCCACGGCATTTCTTCGAACACGTCCTCGAACATCGTCTCGAACGGCTGGTTCAGGCCATGGCCCAGAATGCCGTTCTTCTCGGCTTCCTTGGCCGCCGCCTTGACGGTTTCGGCCAGTTCCAGGTCCATCGCGGCGTGACGATCCTCGTCCCATTCGCCGATCGCGATCAGATGCTGTTTCAGCCGCGCGATCGGGTCGCCGAGCGGCCATTCGGTCCGCTCCTCCGCCGAACGATAGGCGCTGGGATCGTCGGAGGTGGAATGCCCTTCCGCGCGATAGGTGAAATGCTCGATCAGCGTCGGCCCCTGATTGGTGCGCGCACGCTCCGCCGCCCATTCGGTCGCGGCATAGACCGCCAGCACGTCGTTGCCGTCGACGCGCAGTCCGGCGATGCCATAGCCCACTGCGCGCGCAGCGAAGGTCGTCGATTCGGCGCCGGCGAAGCCGGAGAAGGACGAGATCGCCCACTGGTTGTTGACGACGTTCAGGATCACCGGCGCGCGATAGACGCTGGCGAAGGTGCAGGCGGAATGGAAATCGCCCTCAGCCGTCGACCCCTCGCCGCACCAGGTGGCGACGATGCGCGTGTCGCCCTTGGCCGCGCTCGCCATCGCCCAGCCCACGGCCTGCGGATATTGCGTGGTCAGGTTGCCCGAGATCGAGAAGAAGCCGGCATCCTTGAACGAATACATAATGGGAAGCTGGCGACCCTTCAGCTTGTCGCCGCTGTTCGAATAGATCTGGTTCATCATGTCGACCAGGCTCCACCCGCGCGAGATCAGCAGGCCCTGCTGACGATAGGCGGGAAAGCACATGTCGTCGCGGTCGAGCGCATAGGCCGCGGCGACCGCCACAGCCTCCTCGCCGGTGCACTTCATGTAGAAGCTGGTCTTGCCCTGGCGCTGGGCGCGGAACATCCGCTCGTCGAAGGCGCGGGTCAGCGCCATGTCGCGCAGCATCTTGCGCATCGTGTCGGCCGAAAGCTTCGGATCCCAGGGGCCGACCGCCCTGCCCTCGTCGTCGAGCACGCGGACGAGCGAATAGGCGAGCTCATGGAACGTGTCCGGCCGCGCATCAGCCTCGGGTCGCGGCGCGGCGCCGGCCGGCGGAATGACGAGGTCGCTGTAATCGACCGAATCGCCAGGCCGGAATTTCGGCTCGGGCACATGAAGTTCAAGCGGCCGCAGATTGCGGCGCCCCTCGGATTCGGCCATCGCAGACGTTCCTCTCTAGACCCGAAAAATGGGTCAGCAATGCTTGCCAATTCTTGTTATTATATTTCAACGCGCATTGCGAGAGGGAAGTTGCGATCGATGCTCAGATCACGCCGGATTCCCCCAGCCGATCGAGTTCCGCTTCGCTCAAACCCAGCAAATCTGCCAGAATCTCACGACTGTGCTCGCCCAGCATCGGCGGCGCCTCCGGCTCGGGACCAGGCGTGGCAGACAGGCGGTGCGGGCTGCGCACGCCGGGAATCGGTCCGCGCGGGCTTGGCATCGAAAGGCGCAGTCCGCGATGTTCGGCCTGGGGGTCGGCGAAGGTCGCGTCCAGCGAGTTGATCGGCCCGCACGGCACCGCGCAGCGCGACAGCGCGGCCATCCATTCCGCCGTCGTCCGGCCGGCGAGCACGCCCTCCAATATGGGTTCGAGTGCGCGGCGGTTGATCGTCCGCAGCGAATTGGTGACGAATCTGGCGTCCTCGGCCAGCGCCGCCATGCCCGCCTCGCGCACGAAACGGGCGAACTGCCCGTCATTGCCGATCGCCAGGATGATGTAGCCGTCGCGCGTCGGAAAGGTCTGATAGGGCGTGATTGAGGGATGCTCGTTGCCGATCCGGCCCGGCGCCTCGCCCGACACCAGATAGCCCGTCGCCTGATTCGCCATCGACGCGACCGCGACGTCGAACAGCGCCATGTCGATCTGCTGGCCCTCGCCCGTCGCCTCGGCATGGCGAAGCGCGGCGAGGATCGCGATGGTGGCGTTGAGCCCGGTCAGCACATCGACCAGCGCGACGCCGACGCGATAGGGATCGCCACCGATCGGCCCGGTGACGCTCATCAGGCCGCTCATGCCCTGGATCATGAAGTCGTAGCCGGCCTCATGCGCGCGCGGCCCATCCTGTCCGAAACCGGTGATCGAGCAATAGACAAGCGCGGGGTTGATCGCCTTCAGCGAAGGCCAGTCGAGCCCATAGGCGGCGAGGCCGCCCAGCTTGAAATTCTCGACGACGATGTGCGACTTTGCGGCGAGTGCGCGGACGAGATCCTGACCTTGCCGGTTGGAAAGGTCGATCGCCACCGACTTCTTGTTGCGGTTGGGCGCCAGATAATAGCTGCTGGACAGCCGCTCGCCGGCCTCGTCCTCGAACCAGGGCGGCCCCCAGCCGCGCGTATCGTCCCCCGCCCCCGGCCGCTCGACCTTGATCACCTCCGCCCCGAGATCGGCAAGCTGCATCGTCGCCCAGGGACCGGCGAGCACCCGGGAAAGATCGAGGACGCGGACGCCGTTCAGGGGTGAGGTCACATTCGTCTCCGTTCGTCCCGACCAGTATTTCCGTTCGTCCCGAGCGAAGTCGAGGGACGTCTGCGCAGTCGTGTCTCGACTACGCTCGACACGAACGGAGTTTCTAGCGACTTCGCAATATACTCAAGAAAACGCCTGAATCCCCGTGATCGCCCGCCCCAGGATCAGCGCGTGGATGTCGTGCGTCCCTTCATAGGTGTTCACCGTTTCCAGGTTCACGACGTGGCGGATGACGTGGAATTCGTCGGCGATGCCGTTGCCACCGTGCATGTCGCGCGCGACGCGGGCGATATCGAGGGCCTTGCCGCAATTGTTGCGCTTGATCAGGCTGACCATCTCGGGCGCCCAGGTGCCGGCATCGATGTTCCGGCCAACGGTGAGCGCGGCGGTGAGGCCGAGCGCGATCTCCGTTTCCATGTTCGCCAGCTTCAGTTGCGGGATCTGATTGGCGGCGAGCGGCCGGCCGAACTGCTTGCGATCGAGCACATATTGGCGCGCACGGTGAAAACAATCCTCCGCCGCCCCCATCGATCCCCAGGCAATGCCGTAGCGCGCCTTGTTGAGACAGCCGAACGGACCGCCCAGGCCGCGCGCGTTGGGCAGCAGATTCTCCTCCGGCACGAACACGTCGTCCATCACGATCTCACCGGTGATCGACGCGCGCAGGCTCATCTTGCCCTCGATCTTCGGGGTCGAGAAACCCTCCATGCCGCGTTCGAGGACGAAGCCGCGGATCACGCCGTCCAGCTTCGCCCAGACCACCGCAATGTCGGAGATCGGCGAATTGGTGATCCACATCTTGGATCCGCTCAGCCGATAGCCGCCGTCGACCGCGATCGCGCGGGTCTTCATGCCGCCGGGGTCGGAGCCCGCATCCGGTTCGGTCAGGCCGAAACAGCCGACAATCTCTCCGCTGGCCAGGCGCGGCAGATATTTCTCGCGCTGCGCCTCCGACCCATAGGCATGGATGGGATGCATCACGAGCGAGGACTGGACGCTCATCGCCGAGCGATAGCCGGAATCGACGCGCTCCACCGCGCGCGCGATCAGGCCATAGGCGACATGGCTGACGCCCGCGCAGCCATAGCCGTCGATCGTGGCGCCGAGCAGGCCCAGTTCGCCGAGCTCGCTCATGATCTCGCGGTCGAACCGCTCCTCGCGCGTCGCCGACAGCACGCGCGGCAGAAGCTTTTCCTGCGCATATTGCTCGGCGGTGTCGCGGATCATCCGCTCGTCGTCGGTCAGTTGCGCGTCGAGCAGGAACGGATCGTCCCAGCGAAAGGGCGTGAAAGCGGCCATGGGTGGCTCCCGTCGGTGAGTATCGCTTCGGCCTATGCCGGAGCCCGACGGGATCGCCAAGCCGTCGGGATCAGGAGACCGTCTGTTCGATCACGCCGAAGATCGGGTGGTGCCGCTCGTCTTCCATCCAGATGCGGACCGAATCGCCGCCCTTCAGGAACGGCGTCTCCGCCTTGCCCGACTGGATCGTCTCGACCGTGCGCACCTCGGCGATGCAGCTATAGCCGAGCCCGCCCTGCGCCACC
>Ga0209902_100951_pt1 | contig 19514 bp, 18 predicted proteins | sample FECB27metaG_FD_188304 | JGI IMG/M metagenome (GOLD analysis project Ga0209902, IMG submission 188304) | Cyanobacterial communities from the Joint Genome Institute, California, USA - FECB-27 (SPAdes) (version 2) | ecosystem: Environmental > Aquatic > Thermal springs > Hot (42-90C) > Microbial mats...
GCAGGCGGTCACGGTTATGCTCGGCGCGAGCGATATCGGTCCAGGTCATCGGATACCCCATTTGATTCAGCACCAAACGGGAATCACAACCTGCTGATATCGCTCAACTCCTTTTAGATCGGGCTCTAAGGCCGACAGCCAGCTTCTCGATCGCTTCGACGAACATCCCGCCGTCGTCCATAAGGCCCGCCGGCGCGAGCTTGTCCTCGATGACGCCATCGCCGAAAAGAAGCATGCACGCATCGATCTCGTCAGGACCGAGTACGCCAGTCGAGACCATCGCGCCTGCGCGCTGCGCGATCCTCCTGGCCTTGCGCACGTGATCGACGAGATCGACTTCAGAGATGGCCATCAAAGCGACTCCGCGTTGCGGCGGCGGAGCGCCGGACGGCGCCTGATGGCATCGATCTCGGCATCGGCCTCAGCCTCCTTGGCGCTGCCCATGAGAATGGCGCCGTGGCAATAGCGCTCACGACCAGGAGCCGCGGCCGCCTGATCGGAGGCAAGCCTGAGAAGGACGCGGGAGAGAGCGACGACCAGCGCCCTCTGGTCGAGGTGGACCGCGAGGATCCTCACGGCGGCGCGGTCGGACGCAACCTCCGTCCTGCGGGACCGGTCAGACGCGACGCCGGCCTTGAGAGGAAAGATCGGAGGGCGCTCCATCGACCGCGCGTGCGCAATGCGACCGGCGATCAATCCCTCCAAATCCGACACCTTCGACCTGGCCTCATAGGCCAGCATGATCGCGGCCTCGTAAACCGCGATCGAGCGATCGAGGACGCCATCGTCTTCGAGAAGGCCATAGGCCATCAGCTTGGAATCCAAGCCTTCATGAAAGAGCAAGGAAACGAGGTCGACAGCGTCCTTCGGAAGCGCGCCCGACCCGACGCGGGCCGAGACCCGCTGCGCGACCCGGCGGACACGACGGACCTTGTCGATAACGATTGTCTCCGCGATCGGCATACGCTACCTCACTCAACAGACCGAATCGGCTCGCGAAATAGAACCTTGTCCTCCCTACAGGAAATCGAGGCGCCTAAAAACGCCTCTGACAAGGATTCTCGTTGCCACACTGGATTCGCCAGATTCGTTATCGAACGAAAGCGTTCTGATTCTCGTCCAAAACGCGATCTGACCAGAATCCCTGCAAAGATTCTCTTTTTTCAACAAACCAACGAGAATCTCATTTCATCGCCTACAACGGCGCTAGAGATTCTCGTTGATTGGCGCATACGACAGCGCCAAGGCCGGCTACAACGCCTGCATGGGCCCTACAACGGGCCAAGGAAGACACCCCCTAAGGCATCTCGATCGGCTTCGCGGATCGGCTCTACAACGAGCCTTCTCAATGACTTAGCATGACCAGCCTGGAGTGGAGTACTGCCAGGCCAGAGGTCATGGGATAGGGGTGGAGTTAGGGCACGACATACAATTTTGACGGCAAGTCGCTCTCGCTCCTTCTGCCGGTCAAAATCGATGGGTTCGCTCTCGCTTCCCCGTGCTCTCCGAGGGGTCCTGCGGACGGCATCCGAGGCGCTGACAGCGGCCTCGGCAGAGGGCTCCCGGACCCAATCCCGCGCGTCTCACGATGTGAGCCGCACCGCCCTGACAGGGCGGCAGCGCGATGGTCAAGGAGCGGTCTCGCCGCATCTGACAGATGCCCCGAAGCCCATTCCAGGCTAACCGGCCATCTCTCTCGTTCTGGCCGGAAGCCCCGGAAAATGCCACGATCAGCCAGTGAAACAGTCTGATTCGGGCACACTGGAGTTGCGTCATGTCCAAGGTCAAGACGATGGATGCCGGCGCCCTAGAGCCAGCGCTCTTCACCCATGACGGCTATCGCCTGCACGTCTTCGACGGGGTGCCTTACATGACCGACGAAGACCTCGGCTCCCGCCTGAAGTTCGGTCGGGACCGAGAGATCCGACCCCTCATAAAGCGCCAGGCAAAGAACCTGCTCTTCTTCGGAGGTTTGCGGCACCGTGCCGCAAACCCCGTTTCGCCCAAGGGCGGTCGCCCAAGCATGGGCTACTACCTTAACCAGCAACAGGTCCGCTGGATCGTCATCAAGTCCGAGACACCGGAGGCCGACGTCCTGCTCCGGCAAGTCCTCGCCGTCTTCGACGCCTGGGACAAGGGCCAGCTCGTCTCGCGCGCCGAGGCGGCCGAGGCAAAGCTCGCCGCATCGGAAGACACCCGCCCGATCGCGCGGCATCCCAACTGGCCGCGATACTACGGCCACGAGCACAGTCTCTTCCTGATGGCCGGTGCGCCGGCCGCGATCCCGAGCGGCTTCATCGCATCGGTCGCGAAGGACAACCGCTTCACCCGCTTCGAGACGACGCTCAACATCACGGCGACCGCGACCGAAGACCAGATCCGGATCTTCGACGTCGACCTCGGGCACGCGATCGGAGGCCAGTGCACGAACAAGGTCAGGCCCCGCGTCCGCGAGCTGCAGCAGAGGCTGCGCCTCATGGGGCCCGACCCGTGGCACCAGATAGACGCCTATCAGCAACTCGGCCACAGCTACGACCTGACGTCGGTGTTCCTGCTGAACCGATCATCGGGCGCGTCGAGAACCTCGACGAGGAATCCGTGTTCGGTCAGTATCTGACCATTCGTCAGGCATGCTTCCTGACTGCCACATTCGACCGTCCGCTCGAATCCGGAACGGAGCCGTTCGAGGCCTACTACGCGTCCAACGCGAAAATCCGCCCCATCGCCGACGAGCGCGGACCCTGAGGTCGCGCCTCATGTCGCGACTCAAGGCCATCAGGCCTCAGGTCCGACTTCACCGGAATCTGGTGGCGGCGCGCCACGGCCGCCGCCACATGACCATCATGATCGAAATCACCACCGATGCGCCACAGCCCGTCTCGCACACGACCCGCAAAGTCATGCAGGCCAACAAGCGCCGCGACACTGGCCCCGAGCTCAAGGTGCGCCGCTGGCTGCACGCCAAGGGCTTCCGTTTCCGGGTCGACAAGGCTGGCCTCCCAGGCAGGCCGGACGTCGTCTTGCCCAGGCACAGGCTCGCGCTCTTCGTGCACGGCTGCTACTGGCACGGCCATGGCTGCGGCAAGGGCTCAAAGCCGAAGACCAACGCCGCGTTCTGGACGGAGAAGTTCGCCAGGAACGCCGCGCGCCACGAGCGCGACGCCGCCAGGCTCGCAGAGCTCGGCTGGCGGGTCGAAGTCGTCTGGGAGTGCGACATTCGCGACATGGACGGGACCATGGCGCCGCTGGCTGAAGGGTCTACATCGCAGAACCCATCTTCCTATCGCTCAGGGCCGGATCGCGACCTGACGATGCCGCGGCGGCGCTGGCGCCGGCGCTTGCGCTCCTCCTCCTTGAGCTTTGCCTCCTCCTCCGGGGTGAGGGGGCGCTCGTCGTCTGGGATGGCCGCGGGCTTGGGTGCAAGGACCCCGCCCTTCTCGTCGTCCTTGTCGGCCGCCTTCGGCGCGAACGTCGCCGGAGCCGGTCCGGACTGCGCTGCTGGCGCCCGCTCGATTGATTCGAGCGGGACGGGTGGCGCGACGGGCTCGACCTGGTCGCGGCGCGGAGGCGGCGGCGCCCCCCGCCTTGGCGGGGGCGTGGCCGCATCGCCCGATACCGGTTTGTTGGGCACGGGCTCGCCACCGGGGCCGATGTCTCGGACGGTCGGCGCGGCGGCGCCGTACTTGGCGTCCATCATCAGCTGCTCGGCCTTGAGCGGGTGCTGCTTGAAGGCGTTGATCAGGTTCTTGGTCAAGGCGATGGGCGATAGCTCCGGATCGTCCACGTCGGAGTTGGTCGTGATATATTCGGCCATGCGCTGGTAGAGGGCCAGCATCACCCTGGACTGCGGCGTGTGGAAGATCTCGTCGATGACCGATTCGACGCCGAGGAACATCGGCTTTGCCGGCTCGGGCGGGGGCGGTTCGCGGGCCGGCTCCGGCGCGGGCCGCGAGATGCCGGCCGGCGCGACGCCGCTCATCTCGGTCGGCAGGACCGGCGGGACGTTGCCTTGGGCGGCGCTGGTCCACTGGCGCAGCCGCTCGGCGACGCGGCCCATGCTGAGGCGCGACGAGGAGGCGTGGCGCTTGAGCGTCGCCTGCAGCTCCTCCTGCGCGGCCTCGCGCAGGTACTTGGCGACGTAGGTCGGCGGCACCGACTCGATCTCGGCCTCGAGGCGCTTCACCTCGGGGTCGCGGCCCTTGGCCTTCGCCTCCTTCAGCCGCGTGCGCAGCGTCGAACGCAGCGCCGCGATCCGCCTCGGCTCTGTCGCCTCGATGACGCGCTCGAGGCTGCGGACCTCGTGGGCCTGCTCGACCTTGCGGGTGACGTGGTTCTCGCGCGCCTTGGCGTAGGCCAGCGCGGCGTTGCCGGCCGCGACCCTGGCCGCGTGCGTGAGGCGGCGCGGGAGCGACTTGCGGCGGACGTGTGCGCCCGAGCGCTCGAGCTCGCGCAGGTCGCGCTCGCCGTTGCGCACGGCGGCCCGGACCTTGGAGATCTCCTTGAGCTCCGGTTCCCGCTCGCGGGCGAGCCTGGTGATCTCCGCCTCGATGACGCGTTTTGTCTTGCCGGCGTCGATGACGGTGCGCTCGCCGGAGCGGGCCTTGTCGGTGATGATGCGCGAGATCGACTTCATCGCGTCGACCTCGATGCCCATGTCCTTGTAGCTGCGCGCGTCGTAGCGGACCGGGTTGCCGACGGCCGCCATGCGGGCGTTGACGACGTCGGAGAAGCGCTTGCGCTCGCCCGCGACGAACTGGTGCCGCTTGACCTCCTTGCCGTCCTTGTCGACGGTGGGCATGTTCTGGCGCTTCGGATATTGAGTCCGGTAGTTGTCGTGCTTGTCTCGGACCTCGTCGGTCGCGGCGAAGTCCCACGTCTTGACCAGCGGCCCATCGGGGCGCTTGTGGTTCTTCCCGCCCTCGGGCCAGTCGATCAGCTTGGCGGGACGCCCCAGCACGACGACGTGCGCATGGTAGTTGCGGTCGTCGTTCTTGTCCGTCGGCGCGTGCAGCACGGCGTGGTAGGGCACGCCGTCGGCCTCGAACTTTGCGGTGAAGGCCTTGACGATCTCGAGGCGGTCCTGCGGGGTGGCCTCGTGCGGGAGCTCGAGGATGAGGCGGTGCTGGATCGTGCCCTTCTCGCCGCGCGCGTGCTGCTCGGCCAGGTCCCAGAACGCCTGGCGCTCCTCGAGCGTCGAGCCCATCTCGGGCGTGCCGAAGGAGAAGACGAGGGCCGGCACAGGATCACCCTGGCCTTTTCCGTCCCTGGCGTTGGCGGCGAGCTTGGCCTCGTCCTCCAGGTACGACTGCATCGCGGCGGGATCGCGCTCCCAGCCCTCCTCCTTGCCGATGCCGGCGCTGCGGTCGAGGTCAGACTTCAGCGATTCGGCGGCGCCCTCCCGCTCCAGGTAGGCCATGTGGGCGGCGCTGCGGCTGGTGTGGACCTTGTCGGCGGCGAACTCGCGCTTGCCGACGGTGTTCTTGGCCTTGGCCTTCTCGCCCGGCTTCATCTTGATGGTCTGCGCCGAGACGGCGCTGTGGTCGAAGTGGAACGGACGCCCGCCCGTGTCGGGCGCGCGCATCTTGATCGACGGCTGCCTCTTGCTGTTGTTGGCGTGGTGCTTGAGCGCCGTTTCCAGCGACTTGTGGAAGCTGCTCATCACGGATGAGCCGAGCTTGCGGAAGGGGTCCTTGCGGCCCGCCTTCTGCATGCGCTTCTTGGCGTCCTTGGCGGCCTTGTCGGCCGCCCTCTTCAGCATGCTGACGACGGCCCTCTGGCTGCCGGCCCCGAGGATGGACTTGCCTTCCTCGAGCTCTAGCTGCGTGTTGGTCGTCAAGATAGTGGAACTGCCAGCGGTTGAAGCCAACTGCCGACCGAGCGTGTTCTTGGATGACATGGCGACGCAACTCACTGAACAATTCAGGGCCGTCCACCGACTTAGCAAGCAATTTCGTCAGAAGAGACCGCGTTAATCAGTGAGTTATACGATTCGCATAGAAATTATTAGCCCTCTAAACATATCGCAAGCGGGTTTACAAATTTGATGTTGAACATGATTCAAATGCCCGATGAACATCGTTCATACCTGTTGAACCACGTTCAATGTCTCTTGAGGTTGTTTTTCTTTGAGGACTGAAATCAAAGGCCGCAAGAGGATTCATAACCAAGGGCGTCTGCGCAGCAATCTCCAACGTCGTCTGCGTGGGCGGCATCCTACAGGCTTAGACGCGCCACTTCCTGACATTGCAGCTCTGCCATTAAGCAGACACTCCAATGCAGCGCCATCAGGCTCAGAACAGTAGCGGGGGCAATGGATCGTCGGTCCGTGTCGATCAGATATCGGGCAGTTCAGAGAAGATCAGAGCCTCATCGACCTCAATTCCGAGGTAGCTGACCGTGCTTTCCAATTTCGACTGGCCGACCAGTAGGTAACGCCGCGACGCTTTCCGTTGCGCCGGTAGATCAACGCGACCTCCGTCCGCTTGAGGCTGTGCGTGCCGTCCAGAGTTGGGCCAAGACTGAAAAGCGAACCCAATCATCAAGCAGGCGTCCATTTGGCGGGTTGTGACGTGGTCGCCTTCATGGCTGTCTGGGCACCATCACCTTACGGCGCTAGCGACATTTCGCCTTAGAAGCAACTCCAGACACGCACGCACGGCTCTATCCGCTGACTCTAATGCACCTTCAAGATAGCCGCAGTGCTCACCCGCCGTTTCGCTCCCTGCTGCGATGATCTTCCTACCCAACAGATCTTCGATCGAGGAAGGGTCAAACCAAGGATGGCCCCCCGGCCGTATGTCCGCAGCCGTCGCCGTGAACGGATCCTGTGCCCAGTCCATCACAAAGGAAGCGTCTGGGCTGGCGGCTTCGTCGCCAAACAGCCTGGCAAACTGGCTCAGACACGCAGCCCTGAGCCGATCGACGCCCATGGCTTCCCGGTCTGCCGACGCAACTCCGACGAAGCCGAACAGTGCGGGACGCCCTTGAAACGCTGACGCGTCGTGTATCTCCGCCAAGGGACCGACGAAGCTACTGGCAGTCCCGGAAAGTCCGCGCTCGCGCCAGTAAGGCAGCTCGTAGGAGACGACCACTTTGGCGTGGCCCGCCATCCACGTAGAGGTGGTCTCCATTGCGGCCAGCAATCGATCAGGGAGTGAAGGACCGAACGAGATCGCGCTGGCAGCCACCCTCGGCGGCAAAGCGAGGATGACCATCTCCGACCTGAAGGTCGCTGAACCCTGCGGCCCGACAGCTCTCACTTCAAGCCCTCCCTCGCTCTCGTTGATCTCTGTAACTTGGAAACCGAGCCGGACAGCGCCGTGCGGCAGCTGGGACGCAAGTGCATCGGCGAGCGTCTGCATGCCGCCGCTTATGCGCATCGAGCGCGGCTCAGCATTGATACCGCGCTCGTAACGCTGAACGGGTTCGAGCCTAAAACGCTCCACGAGTACCGCGCCGTGAGTGTGCTGTGGGAACGCGGTGAGCTCGAGTTCCGCGATAAGCCGAGCCATCCGAGGCTGCATGTCGGGCCAAAACCAGGCGGGGCCCAAGTCATAACGCGCCCTAAGATCGTCGGGCGCGTTAGGTCCAAGCGACAGAATGCGCCCGCCGATCCGATTGCGGGCCTCGAGCACGATGCAGGGAACGCCCCGCAGCTGAAGCTCCGTCGCCGCGCGAAGGCCGCTGAGCCCCGCTCCGATGATCACGACCGGTGCGTCCATCAGAAGGTCTCCGAGCTGGGCCGCAGATCGATCTCATGCGTCCAGGCCGACGACGGCTGATGCGCCAGCCCCCAATATGCTTCCGCCACATCCTCAGGATCGAGCGATCGCTCGCGTTGGAGTTCTAGAAAGCGCTCCCGGCTGCGCTCGGTCCACATCACGCCATCAAGGACGACGTGCGCGACGTGGACGCCCCTCGGGTGGAACTCGCGAGCGAGTGAGCCAGCGAGCCCCCGCAGCGCGAACTTCGCGGACGCGAACGGCGCGAAGCCACTGCCGCCCCGCATGCTCGCCGTGGTGCCGGACAGGATGATCGATCCCCCGCCGCAAGCCAGCATCAGCGGGATGGCCTGGGCACAAACGTTGACCGCCGATAGCACGCAGGCGCGCCAGGCACGCTCGAAGTCATCGGCACTGAGTTCGAGAAAGGGCCCCGTTACGAGCGCGGCCGCGGTATGGATTAGAACGGTCGGCGCGCCGAAGCGGGCGTTGACGTCGGCGATGGCCCGCTTGACCGAATCCGGGTCGGCGAGATCGAGCGTCATAACCTCCGTCGCGCTTGATCCGGCCGAGGCGTGAGAACGCGCTAGACCGATGACTAGGTAACCACCGGTCGCGAAACGTCGCGCGACTGCTGCGCCCAGACCCGGACCGAAGCCCGCAACGATTGCGACGGGCTTGTCACCGGTTTGGGTCGGCCCCACCTGCAGAGCAGACACGTGAGCGGTCACGGAACGGGTCCAAGCGGCGTAGCCGCCCCGGCGAACATCTGAGCATCCCTGAGATGGCCAGCCTTCAGCCAAAGGTCGCAGCCAGCCACGCCACCGGTTCCGACAATATTGTCGCCATCGGGGAAACGCAGCCATGACCACGCTTCGAAGGTCTCCTCGTTGACGCCGATCGAGCCGGACAGCACCACGATCTCAAGACCTCCCGCGGCCGCCAGCGTCACCTTGGCACCAGCTCTCCAACGCTCTAGGCGCACGCTCTCGCGAGCGCTGTCGTAGAGCGGCATCGTCATTACGCCGGCGCGGCCGGGCTCGGGCGCGAATGGCCGCTCGTGGGTTGCAACTCGGACGGGCGTTCGGTCGCCGACGTCAAACTGCCAGAGCTTGACGAAGATCGTGCATCCCGGCCCAGACCGTGGTGTGTGACTCGATGTCGGCGGATTGCGGACGTAGGTTCCGGCAGGGTAGTCGCCGTGCTCGTCTTGGAACACGCCGTCGAGTACGAGAAACTCCTCGCCGCCGCCGTGGGTGTGGGCGGCGAAGCTACTGCCCGGCGCGTAGCGCACCAGCGAGGTGGCTCGCGCTACCTCCCCGCCGATCCGATCCAGCATGACGCGGTCGACCCCGGAAAGTGGGGACGGCGTCCACCGCTGTTCATGAGGTCGGACGATTGCACGCCGAGCGAAATGCGCGTTGATGTGCATCTGACTTGCCTCCGGTTCAGGTCGGGGGAAGCGACGCGTGCGCGTCGAGTACGCGCACGGAGTAAACCAGGGCCGCGCCCGCGTTCAGCGCGACGGCGACGCCCAGTGCCTCGGCAATCTCCTCCCGCGTCGCGCCGTGACCGGCCGCCGCTTGCGTGTGCACGGCAATGCACCCGTCGCAGCGTGTCGTCACCGCGACCGCGAGCGCGATGAGCTGGCGGGTTTTTGCGTCGAGGTGCCCTGTCCCGGCGCCCGCGCCGTCGAGGGCCTTAACGCCGCGGATCGTGCCGGGGCTGAGTTTGGCGAACTCGCCGACGCGCGCCATCAACTCGTCTCGATATTGGTTCCAGTCCGTCATGGCGCGCCCCTTGGCTCAGTTGTACTGGTTGCGGCCGGCCATGACGCCACCATCGACGTCCCAGACGGCGCCCGTCACCCAGCCTGTGCGGTCCGACAGCAGGAAGGCGATGACCTCGCCAACGTCCGCGGGCTGCCCTACGCGCCCGATCGGGTGAAAGCCGTTGAAGCCCTGCAGCGCCTCGTGAACCTGGTCAGCCGGGATGAAGCCCTCGTAGATCGGCGTTTCCACAACAGCCGGTGAAACGGCGTTCACCCGGATCCTATGGGGGGCCAGCTCCATCGCGAGGTGCTGGGTGAGAGAATGCAGTCCGGCCTTGGCCATCGAGTAGGCCGAAGACGGCGTCGCCTGTACCGCTTGCCGCGCCCACATGGAACCGACGTTGACAATGGCGCCACCGCCGTTCCGGACCATGTTCTTCGCAACCGCCTGAGTGACAAAGAACGTGCCTTTGCTCAGATCGAGATAGCGGTCATAGTCGGCTTCCGTGTGATCAAGGAACGACTTGGGCGCGAACACACCGGCGGCGTTGACCAGGTAGCGAGCGTCGGCATGCTCGGAGTTGAGCCGGGCAGCCAGCGCCGACAAAGAGCCAGCGTCCGTGATGTCTGCCTGTTGAGTCGTTACGGACCCAATGGTGCTTAACTCGCGTTCGGCCTCGCCAAGCTTACCGAGGTCGCGGCCCACGATCACCACCGAACCACCTCCGGCGAGGATCGAGCGTGCGGCCGCCTTGGCCATGCCGCTCGACCCGCCGATGAGAATAGCCTTTTGGCCTTGAAACTGATCCATTTTGTCTCCCTACTAGTTGGTAGATAACGAGCTTAAATCTAAGCCCGTCACGGTTGCCGAATGATCTTCTTCAGCAGGCCCTCGACGGCTTGGTCGAAGGCCTGTTCTCGAAGCGAAATGGCGACAAACATCGCCCCTTGTAGTGTCGCAAGGACGGTATTGGCGTCGCAAACAGGATCAATATCGCGACGTAGGTCGTCAGCCTGACCATCCCGCAAGGTCTTCTCAAGCCATTGCAGGTTGAGCGTGAAGAACTGGCGAACCTCCGCCTGGACCCGCAAAGGCAAAGCACCGAGCTCGGAGGCCAGCACGCCGCACAGGCATCCCTGTCCCGCCGAAACACCCTCCCGGTACAGGCCCGCGTAAGCATCTAGGCGCTCTGCAGCTCGGTCATTCCCTGCATCGATGTCGTCAAGGCGCGCTGCGAAGCGCTTCGTGTAGGCGATGACCAGCTCGACCCCGAGGTCCTCTTTCGTCGGGAAATGGTGATGTATCGAGGCCTTTCGGATGCCAACCACCTCAGCCAGGTCGGCATATGAGAACGCGGCGTATCCTCGTCGACGAATAATCGTCGTCGCGTTCTGGACCAATGCATCGCGGCGTTCACTTATCATGCAATTAGCCTACCTACTTATAGGTAGGGTGTCAATAGGTATGCTCGTGTCGGCGATCGCGCGAAGCCGTCATCGGGCGAAACCCTGCTGCTGACGACGCGCTGAAGACGCGTCGTGGTTGTTGACGGCCGGTCCTTCTACTGTTCCCATTTCGTTCCCGTCACGCCATGATTGCTGCGGAGGCCAAATATGTGGGTCGCGGTACGACAGCGTTTTCAGAAGTTTCATGCTGATCTCAACCCAAAGCAGGAGGAGATCGACGACGCGTTCGGGAAAGCCTTTCGAGTCGGGCAAGCGCTCGAACGCGCCTTTAATGGGCAATCGTCCGACAACCCGCCAGTCTTCCCCGTAGGGTCGTGGGGCAAGGGCACACAACTCCTGCGGTCCATCCACGAGGGCGCCCGCGACATGGCGCGCGACATCGCGGCCACCGATGCCTATGTCACCTCGAGGCGCGAACGGAAGAAGGTCGAGATGCTGTTTGCGCACCTCAAGCGCATCCTCAAGCTCGACCGCTTGCGACTGCGAGGACCGTGTGGCGCCCGCGACGAGTTCCTCCTCGCAGCCACCGCCCAGAACCTCAGGAAAATGGCGAAGCTGATGCCGGCCGGATCACCGCCGCTGGCAGCATGAGGGCCAACGCCCTCTCAGCGATCCGTTCAGCCTCGATCGGCAAGCGACCCAGCGCCGACTTTTTCAACGCAATCGGCCAGAGTTCCCCGTTGGCCACCCTGAACAGAAATCCAAGAAAGCCGAATTCTCCGGAACTCGATAGCGAGAACCCCCATGAGCAGGGCCTGACGAAGGCGGCGGTGGGCAATTCCGAGCGAGACGGATTCCCTGAGATGACGACGAACACGACCGGCGCCGACAGCGCGCGTCCCGATGATGAGGAAATGCGCCTCTATCAGCGGGCCTACCTCGCCCAGCAGCAAGCTGACACGCTGTACTTGAGGTGGGAAGCCGCGATGGCGCACGCCCTCCTGCTCGAGCAGGACCCGGGGCGTGTCTATCCGGAATATGGTCACCTGAACGGGCGGCAACTTGGAGAGGGCGCCCGATGCACAGCTAGGCGCTTTGCGCTGGTTCTGTCCGAACCGCCGGCGATGTCGGCCGCGATCTTGGAGCTGAAGATCACGATCTACGAGGCGCTCGCGCGCGACGAGGACGAGATGCGGCGCTCGCGGGCGGCGGCGATGATCGAGATGGCGATGCATCTCGACGCCCGCGATCTCGGAATCGTCCTGACAAAGCTGCCGCTCGGCATGCAGTCCGAGGGATCGCACTGATGTCGGGCTTCATCTTCTACGATCTCGAGACCACGGGTCTCGCGCCGGCGTTTAACGTCCCCCTGCAGGCCGCCTTCATTCGGCTCGATGACGACCTCGTCGTTCAGGACGAGGTCGTCCTGCACAGCCGCGTGCCCGATCACATCATCCCCGCTCCCGACGCGATGCTCGTGACCGGCCTCTCGCCCGACCGGCTGGCGGAGGCGCCGCTCAGCACGCTTGAGATGAGCAAAGCGATCGCGCGCCTGCTGGCGTCCTGGGCGCCCGCGACGCTGATCGGCTATAACAGCATGAAGTATGACGAAGAGGTGCTCCGGCACCTCTTCCATCAGACGCTGCTGCCACCGTACCTTACCTCGAGCGTCGGGTTCCGCCGCGCCGACGTGCTGACGATGCTGCGCGCGCTCGTCCAGCTCGAACCCTGGTCGATCCTGATTCCGGAGGTTGAAGGCAAGCCGATCTTCAAGCTCGGCGAGGTCTGCCGAGCCAACGGCATCGCGCTCGGCGAGGACGAGGCTCATGATGCTCTGAACGACGTTCGGGCCACGATCGCGCTGTTCAAGCTGATGCGCGAGCGCGCGCCCGAGACGATCGCGGCGATGATGCAGAACGCCCACAAATCCGGGGCGATCAAGCAGCTCTGTGCGGGTGGCATCATCGGTCTGTCAGATTTCGGCAGGCTCATGCCGGTGACGGCTCTGATGGCCGCGCCAAGCAACGCCGCAAGCTGGGCCGTCTCCGATCTCTCGATCGACCCGTCGCGCTATCTCGACCTCTCCGCCGAGGACCTGATCGCGCTGATGGCGGCGAAGGGCGAGCGGCCGATCCGATCGGTAAAGTCGAACGCGCAGCCGATCCTGCTGCCCTGGTCGTCGGAGGTGAGCCTCGCGGCAACGTGCAAGCTCGAGAGCGAGTCGGTCTACGACGACCGCCTCAGGCGCATCCACGCTCATGACGGGTTCTGGCGCAACCTGACCGAGGCGCTCAGTAAGCGCTTCGCCGATCGCGAGCCGAGCCCGTGGCCGGAGGCGCGCCTCCATGACAGCTTCCTCTCGCGCGATGACCAGCGCAGCCTCGAACGCTGGCACGAGCTCGACTGGTCGCAGCGGCACGCCTTCGCCAAGACGCATATCTCCGATGATCGGGCCCAAGTCTTCGGGCAGCGGCTGGTCTTCCTCGAAGCGCCCGCAGTGCTCACCCCAGAACAGTGGCACAAGGGTCGCGATTGGCTTCGAGATCGCCTCACGACGACTGATCCGGTGCCGTGGCTGACCCTGCCCGTCGCCCTGGCGCGCTGCGCCGAACTCCGCGTTGGGACGGATTCCTCCGAACGCATGGCGCAGATCGACGCCATCGAGCTCTGGCTCGAGGGCCGGCTGGCGGAGATCGCGCGATAACCGCCAGGTCGAGTGGCGGTCGTCGGTGAGCAGACAACAAGAGGGCGCCCGGGCCGGGCGCCTTTTTTTTATGACGGGAGGAAGGAGGTGCCGCCACGCAGCGGAGATACCCACAAGGAAAAGACTCTCATGACCATCGACAAGAAGAATTCGGGACGAGGCAACCAGCTCGTGCCTCCCAGCGGCAACTCCGGCACGAGCGATCCGCTCGGCGCCCTGATCGCGATGCTGCCGCCCGATCCGCTCATCGCCGACTTCATCGCGTTGCGCCAGTCGCCGCCCGACGTGCGCGAGACAGCGTTTCGCGCCAGGGCGCACCAGGTCGAGCTCGGCAAGCTCCTGACGTTCAAGCATCTGCGCGAGATCCCGGGTCGCCAGGCTGTGTTGTTCGGGCTGGAGCTTCTGGCACAGGCGTACCAAGCCCAGGTCGCACTCTGGCCGACGGATACGACCGTCGAGGCGATCGCGAAAGTGTCGCTTCACCGAGACCCTGCGGAGGCTGCGAGAGTGCGGAAAAACCATGCTTGGCTCATTCGGATCGAACTCGCTGCTCTCAACCCTGGCAACATGAGCGTCCCGCCAGCGCCTGCGCCCCGCATCACGGCTCGCGCGCTCGATGACGACCATCCGTGGTCCTTCGATCTCCCGGCCGAGATCGCTGAGCTCCCCGGCGAGGCCAGCTACAGCCTGTCGCATTCTCGACCAGTTCGCCGCAACTGCGACATCGTACTTCACCATCGCCACCCGGCTGATGGCGCAGGCGATGCGGCCGGGGCCCGACCGGGCCGACTTGATGATCGCATCGGAGGGGGCAACCATCGCAGCGTACACGCTGTGCTGCCAGGTCGGGCTGTGGCCGGCGCGAAAGGACACCCGCGACATGGCGGCCAAGATCGCGGTCCAGGCGCTGGTCAACAAACGCGCGATGACGAACGACGCCTTGCACATGCAGGCCGCTGTCCGGATGTGCTTCTCAGCCGGCGAGAGCCTCGCGCGTCACGCCGGCTGGCGCTTCGACCGGACGCCGCTGCCTGAAGCCTGGGTCGAGAACGTCTGAGGGGCAGTCGCAGCAGGAGATTCACGGATCGGACTGTGTCAGGCGGCGCCGCAAGGCGCCGCCTGTTCTCATGATCAGGGACGGGGTCGGAAGGCCGGAATGGCCGACCCTGCAGGGCATCAGGCGCTGCGGAGCCCGGAGCGCCAGTATCATGCCACCTCACGACAAAGACACTGCCGACGACCATGACCCGACCGGCTATGCCGCATCCCGTGCAGTCCTAGGTGGGCTCGAACTCGGTGGCGACGCCGACGTCCCCGATCGGGAGGCGCGCGCGTTCCCGCAGATCACGGAATGGGTCAGGCCAAAGCCCGATCCCCGCCGCAACGCCCGGATCTTCGATCCTCTCGAGGTGTTCGACCAGATTCGCTGCATTCAGGGCGACGTCGCGCTCGACGAGGCACAGCCCCACCTCTCCAACGAAGAGCAGACGCGACTGGAAAAGCTGCGCTGGCTCTCCGAACAGCAGCCATTCCGCCCAAAACTTTATGGCGACGCTGCCATGCGTCACGAACTTGCTGAGCTGCGCGAGCGCACGCCATCATTCAACCGCGTCACCGATCTCGTTGATCGCGCCGTCGCGCTCTCGATCATGGCGGATGCGCCGCTGTGTATCCCACCACTCGTCCTCGTCGGGCCGCCCGGTGTCGGCAAGACGCACTATTCGAAGGCGCTCGCCCAGGTTCTCCGCACGCCGGTTCATGCCTGGTCGTGCGCGACGAACAGCGACGCGATGCAACTGATCACCGGGCATCCGACGAGCTGGCGTGGCTGCCGGATGGGGATGCTGACCGAGGCCTTGGTCGGCTCGGCATCGGCCAGCCCCGTCGTCCTGCTGGACGAGCTCGACAAGTTCCAGACCCATCGGGATGAGCAGCCCTACAACGTGCTGCTCGACATTCTCGAGATCGAGAACAGCCGCGCGCTGCTCGACGAATATCTCCGCGTCCGCTTCGACGTATCGAACATCGTCTTCGTCGCGACGGCCAATGACGCTTCGCTCCTGCCCGACTTCATCGTCGACCGACTCCTCGTCATCGAGATCGCCGCGCCAACGGCCAAGGGTCTGCAGACCATTGCCAAGCAGATCGCCGGCAAGCTGATCGGCGACCTCGGCGCGCCGTTCTCGGCCCCAGGCGACGACGTGATCGCGGCCCTCGCGCTGCGTAACCCGCGCGGCATCGCTCGCATCGTCAAGCTCGCACTGGGCTTCGCGGCTGCTGAGACGCGGACCGAGCTGACGGTCGCTGATGTCGCGGCCGCGGAGGACGTCGCGTCATCGGCCCCATCGCGCAGCCCGATCGGGTTCCTGAGCGAGGTCGCCAGCACCAGGTCGATGCAGGAAGGCAGTGGCCCGGAAAACGAAAAGAGCCGGGAGAAAGGCAGAGGCGGGAGCCGCGGGAGAAGAACCCCCAATGAGCCCTGACGACGACAGAAACAAGGAAACCAGACCATGTCCACGATCACCATGAGCGATACTAGCAACCAGACCAAAACCAGGCCCCTCTCGCGCCGCCAGCCGATGAGCCGGCTGCTGCCAGACGGCAGCGCCGGCGCCGTGACGCACTGGCTCCCGACCAGGTGGCCGCGGATCGGCGGGTACGCCCTCGCGCAGATCCCCGTCGACGCGTTCCTCGCGCCCAACTTCAGGGACGCTTATGTTCCGGGCACCCTGACCTCGATCTATGCCGCCGGCTGCGGCTTCGATAGCACCAACACGGCCGCCACCGGCCTCGTCGGCGTTGCGCGCCGGCTGCTCGCCGCCGTCCACAAGATCTCGACGACGACGCAGACCGACCTGCGCAGCCGCCTGCGTGAGCTGAACCGTGACCGCTACGCCGCGCTGACGACGAGCGCGGACGGCTACCCGTGCAACGACCTCGGATTCGACTCGTGGATGATGCAGCACGTCCTTCCCTCGGTGAAGCCGCTCGTGGCCTCGCCCGTCGCGATCGGCGACCGCTGCCTGAGCGTGCGCTTGCCGCATGATCTGCCGTCCCGCGAGTTCGACAAGCAGCTTGGCAGGCGGATGAAGAACGCGCAGCTCAATCGTTGGCTGAAGAGCGCCGCCGGCGAGGAGCACTGCCGCCGCCTCAAGCTGAAGCCGTTGGAGCTGGCCCGCGGCACGACCTACGGCTTCAGCGGCAGCATGCGGCGCTCTGATGCCGACGAGATCTACTTCTTCCGCCCGAAGTCCACCGACGCCGACCGCTTGCTGCGCCTGGCCGAGGCCATCGTGTACGACCACGTCACGACGCGGCCGGCGCTCCGCGTGAGGACTTCGTGGCAGTCGCGCTCGCAAGGCACCAGGTCGGACTTCCGGCCGGCGACCTAGTCGCCCATCAACATTCAGAAGGTCGAAATTCCAGCGGGGCGTGTCATGCACGCCCCGCTTGTCGTCATGATCGTACTCGCGAGCGAAACCCGCGATTCCGTCTCAGAACACGTATCGCTGATATTTTTTCATTTCCTTGACCAACTCGGCTGTCGTCGGCCGCTCATACTTGCGCCCGACCGTGCCAGGTGCGTGCCCGGTGATGGCATCGCGATATCGGTCCTCGATCCCGAAGCTCGCGGCGATCGATTTCCAGGTCCCGCGCCATCCATGATTCGGGTCGACGTTTGGGCGGATCTTCGCATTGTCTCGGACCCAAGTCGCCACGCCCGAGGCCCGGACCTCTGAGGCATCTCTAGATGCGGTTTCCTGTCGACCCGACACCTCCGGCGGGTCGATGAACAGCGGTCCCTCGCCGACGCTGTTCACATACGCGATGAACCCGAGAGCTACGACATGCTCATGGATCGGGACGGTCCGATCCTCGTTCATCTTCGTCTTGTTCAAGTCCATGACCCACGCGCCGTCCTCCTGGCGGACATCCTCGACTTTCAGGCTGATAAGCTCCTGGATGCGCGCACCGGAATAGGCGGCCAGCCACGGCGCCCAACGACACCCGGCCGTTGACTTCGGATAGCGCCCGCCGATCGTCACCGAGCTTGCTGCTTGGAGGATCGAGACGATCTCCTCATGTCGGAACCGGGCGTCGTGCTTCTTTTCCGTCCTGGGCAGCTTGATCGTCAGACCCTTGATCGGATTTTCCTTGAGGAGCTCGCCGCCTTCATCGGTCGTGGCGAAGTCGAGAACGGACTGGATCGCCACCAAGTCGTTATTCTTGACGGTTTTCTTGCTGACGCCATCGACCGTGGTCCGATGCTTGATCCACTCCCGAACGCGCTCCTTCGACAGTGTCCTGAAGTCGGCGCCATCGCAAAACGTCGACAGGGATTTTACCGTCGATTGATAGCGCCGCAGCGTCGACGGCTTGACGAATTCCGTCATGGCCGTCCGCATCATCTCGAACAGCGCAGCGAAGCTGATGACGTCGCCTGGTGCCGAAATCGTCCTCGGCAAGACCTTGGCGGGTTCGACCGGTGCCGGCTGTTCGAACGGCGGAAAATAGGGCGGCTTCTCCTCGTCGCTGAAATCGCCTTCCAACATCCGTCCGAGCGCCTTGCTGCCAGCAAGCTCGGCCCGCCTGAATTCCGCCAGGAGGGCGGGGCGGCTTGCCGCGTCGCTGCGAAGGCCGCGTTGGGACAGCGCGGCATCGACCCGAGCGCCATAGCGGCTCTCGAGTGCGAGCGCTTCCTGGTCGGGCGGGATCGAGCCCGGCAGCACGAGCGCCAGCACCGCGATAAAGTCTGCGCCCTGCTCGGCGACGATATCCTCCAGCCAGCGCCCGACAAGCCGATCACGCTCCTCACCAGCGACATCCGCTCGGTCGTGGCGAAACGTGTCGAATTCAGCGTTCATACCTTCACGGGTCGCGACCAGGGATGCGTTGTCGATTTCGCCGATTCGGTCACGATAGGCGTCGGCCGAGAGTGCCACCGCCTGACGCCTCGAAAGGGGCTGCGGTTCGTTCCGGAGCGACTTCCAGTGCTGCAGGAGGGCGTTGTGAGCCTCGGTGTAGCGAAGGGCCGCGATATCAGCTTCAGTCGTGCGCAGGCTGACTTCAACATAACCGGCGCTGATGGCGACGGGCGTGCGCCTGCCATCGATGGGCAGGACGACGTACCCTGAGGCCTTGTCGATGAGATCGGTCGGAACGCGGGTCTTGAGGAGCCAGTTGGCGCTGGATCCCCGCTTGATCGGTCTAGCCATTTTTAAGGCCATGAGTGAGCTTCCTGAGTGAGAGTGAATCTCACGGAAACCCTTGTTTTCACTTAACCCCCTGCGATCAAACAGGAAGAAAAGTGGTGCCCAGGAGAGGACTCGAACCTCCACGCCCTTGCGAGCGCCAGCACCTGAAGCTGGTGCGTCTACCAATTCCGCCACCTGGGCAACGGCGGTTCGTTTACGGGGGCCGGACGGGGCTGTCAACGCCGTCGGGCGCATTCGATGACGTTTCGACGAAATGATCCACGCCGCCCTCAGGGCGGCGTGGATTCTCGGATCAGAACTCTTCCCATCCGGCGTCGCCGGCGCGGGAGTTGGCGACCTTCTTGGCCGGCGCCCGGATGGGCGCAGGCGCGGCCCGGCTCTGGGCGAAGGCGGCCTCGGCGAGCTTCTGCAGGCGGGCCGGCTCGGCGGCCGGGCGGATGGCCGCCGCCGGGCGGGCCGGCGCGGCGGCCTCATGCCCCGCGCTGTCATGGCCCGTCCTGAACGCGGCGACGAGGTCGTTGAGCTGGCCAATCTTGCCGGTGAGGGAGGCCGCCGAGGCCGCGCTCTGCTCGGCCAGCGCCGCGTTCTGCTGCGTCATCTCGTCGAGATGGGCGACGGCCTGGCTCATCTCGTCGATGCCGCCGGCCTGTTCGCCCGCCGCCGCCGAAATCTCCGCGATCGTGCCCGCGACCTTC
>Ga0209902_100952_pt1 | contig 19506 bp, 22 predicted proteins | sample FECB27metaG_FD_188304 | JGI IMG/M metagenome (GOLD analysis project Ga0209902, IMG submission 188304) | Cyanobacterial communities from the Joint Genome Institute, California, USA - FECB-27 (SPAdes) (version 2) | ecosystem: Environmental > Aquatic > Thermal springs > Hot (42-90C) > Microbial mats...
CTCTGTTCCCCTCGGACTGTCCCCCCCCTACTGCCTACTGCCTACTGCCTACTGCCTACTGCCTACTGCCTACTGCCTACTGCCTACTGCCTACTGCCTACTGCCCCTCCTGCGTCACCCCTGCCCCTTGCCTACCCCCGAAAATCCGCTATCCCTCGTCTGACCCATCCCTGCCGGAGCCAGCATGCCCAAGCGTCTCGAACTCGTCATCGAAGCGGTGATCCTCGCCTCGCGCTGGTTGCTGGTGCTGTTCTACCTCGGGCTTGCCGTGGCGCTGGCGGTGTACGCCGCAACCTTCGGCGTGAAGCTGTGGGACTTCGTCAGCCACGTCTTCACCATCGATGAGGCCGATGCCATCCTCAAGATGCTGGCATTGATCGATGCCGCGCTGGTCGCCAGCCTCGTCGTCATGGTGATCATCTCGGGCTACGAGAACTACGTCTCGCGCTTCGACGACGGCGATGCCGTGCACTGGCTGGGCGAGATCGATGCCGGCTCGCTCAAGATCAAGGTGGCCTCGACCATTGTCGCCATCTCCTCGATCCACCTGCTGCAGGTGTTCCTGAACGTGTCGAGCTATACCAGCGACCAGCTGATGTGGTTCACACTGATCCACCTCGCCTTCATCGTCTCGGCGCTGTTCCTCGCCTTCATCGATCGCATCTCGGCCCAGACCAAATCGATCGGCAAGGCCAACCGCAGCGACGAGAAAACGACGAAGTCGGCGGACAGCTGAGCGATCCGCGACAGCTTTTCTTCACTCCTTGCGGGATGAAGTCCCGTTGAAAACCAATGACTTATGTCGCGTCACTGAATCATTTCCGCAATCTGTCACGATTGCGGGAACAATTCGGTCGGCTGCCGAGTTATTTCGGCCATACGGTACTCAAACAAAGGAGCTTGATCATGGCTGTCCCCGAACGCGATACCGTCTACTCGAGCGACGACGCCAACCGCACCGTCTACACCCGCGAGTCCAGTGCGACTGGCTGGTTCGTCGGCATCATCGTGGCGCTGGCGTTGCTCGCCATTGGCTATCTGGTCTTCTCGGCCAACTCCGGTCCGTCGACCACCACCACCGTGAACAACACGCCCGCCGTCGAAGCTCCGGCCACCCCGGCCCCGGCTCCGATGACCGAGGCTCCGGCCACGGGTACCGAGACCACGCCGATGGCTCCGGCCGCAGAGCCGACTACCCCGGCACCGGCTGATGCCGCTCCGGCGACTGAAGCTCCGGCGGCGCCTGCTACCGAGGCTCCGGCCCCGGCCGCTCAGTAAGCCTTGGGCAGAACTTGAGCTTCGGATCCTCCCCCGAAGCTCCCTCACCCCCGGCAGTCCGCTGCCGGGGGTATTTTCTTGTCAGAGCCGCCTTACCGGCTGCCTGAGGATGGTCTTGAGCTTATCCGGCGCGACCTTGCGCGGATCGCTGAGATAGATTTCGTGGTGGTGCCCGGTTTCCTTGAGCCCATTCGACGGCACGAACTCCTGGTGCAACCGCGCGAGGGTCGGCGCCTCGTCGTCGTAGCTGCCGATATGCAGCGTCTGGACTGACAGCCCCTCGTCATAGGTCTGGAGCCTCAGGCTCGCCGGGGGTGTGCCCAGCTTCTTGCCCGCCTTGTCCACGGCGCCGACAAACAGCGCCGCGGTCACGAACTCCGGCTGCACGATCATGATCGTCCAGCTCCATTCGCTCTTCTGCCGGGTCTGAAACGTCGACATGTCGCCGGACCACCACAGCGCCTCCAGCGGCCCGACCACGTAGTCGCGCCCCAGCTGCGCCTTGGCCGCAAACTTCATCGCGTAACTCACCGAGTAGAGCCAGCTGACACCATCTCGATAGGCCTCGGCGGTGTTGGGGTCGCCCGTGCCGTCAAGTTGCAGGTAGTTGAGCGGCGGCACCTCGATGATCTCGAACTTGCCCCTCGGCGCATTGTAGAGCGCCTTGTGGTGTTTCTTCAGGTCGAGCTTTTCCATGTCAGGCCTTGGGCTGGGGCGGCACGACCAGCGTCGTCTCCTTGGGCGACGACAGGACGATCAGCGTCTCTGTCCGCTGCACCCCCGGCACCTCCTTCACCACTTGGGCGAAGAAGCCTTCGAGATCGCGCGTCGTCCGCAGCCGCACCTTCATCAAATAGTTCCACGAGCCGGTGACGTGATGCGCCTCGAGCACCTCGGGTGATTTGGCGATCGCCGCGAGGAAGCGCTTCTCGGTGGCCGGATCGCTCCAGCCGACGAACACGTAGGCCAACAGGTCGAGGCCGATCTTCTCAGGGTCGACATGCGCGTGGAAGCCGCTGATCACCCCCAGCTTGACCAAGCGGCGAATGCGATCGTTGAGGGTCGACGGCGCGACGCCAAGGGTCTTGCCCAGTTCGGCGACCGGCACGCGATCGTCTTCCTGCAACAAGGCCAGCAACCTGTGATCGATATCGTCGAGACCACTTGCCATCGGCTTCAGGCCCTCCCCTCGGTAAGCGCCTCAACCTACCCGCCGAGCGCGGAAAGGCAACCTTGAGCCCTGCGCGATCTTGTCATCCTTGCGCCGCCCGCCCGCGCTACCTAACTCCCTTGGGAAACATAAAAAGCTGGGAGAAAGCGTGTGTTCAACATCGACGGTATCATCAAGGCCCTGCAGACCGATCCCAATGCCCAGCGGACCGCGATGACGGGCGCCGCCGGCCTCGCTGCCGGCATGCTGCTTTCGGGTGGCGGGTTGGGCAAACTCGTCGGCAACGTCGCCAAGGCCGGTGCTGTCGCGGCGGTGGGCGGCCTCGCCTACTCCGCCTGGCAGAACTACCAGAAGAACCAGCAGCAGGCCGGCGCCGCCGCCGATGGCGCTCCGGCACCGTCGCAGGATGCGTTCGTGCCGCCGCCGCAGGCCGCCTACCAGAGCGAGGAGCTGGGCAAGACCCTGGTGCGCGCCATGATCTCGGCCGCCAAGGCCGATGGCCAGATCGACGCCGACGAGAAGGAGCGCATCTTCAAGCGCCTCGAGACCATGCCGCTCTCGGCGGAAGAGAAGGCGTTCGTCTTCGACGAGCTGGCCAGCCCGCTCAATATCGACGCCGTCGTTGCCCGTGCCGACACCCCGGAGCACGCCTCCGAGATCTACGCCGCTTCGCTCGTCGCCATGCAGCCCGATACGCCGGCGGAGCGCGCCTACCTCGAGGCCCTGGCCTACAAGCTGAAGCTGCCCGCCGGCCTTGTCGCCGAAATTCACCGCCAGGCCGGGCATACCCCGCCGGCCCCGGTCTCGTCCTCGGCGGCGTCGTACGTGCCAACCAGCAGCGTCTGAGTTACAAGGCTGTGCGTTCTTGCGCGCCTGAGAATGCACAGCCATCTACGGCGCATCAATCAAGGATCGCGCCATGGAAATCGGTCTCTACTCCTTTGCCGAGAACACTCCCGACCCGCTGAACGGCGGCCACCTGCAGTCGCCGGCCGAGCGGCTGCGGGACCTGCTCGAGGAGATCAAGCTCGCCGACGAGGTCGGGCTGGATTTCTATGGGCTGGGCGAACACCACCGCCCCGATTTCGTCGCTTCGGCGCCGGTGACCATCCTCGCCGCCGCCGCTGCCGTCACCAAACGCATCCGGCTCTCCACCGCAGTCACCGTCCTGAGTTCCGACGATCCGATTCGCGTCTGGCAGCAGTTCGCCACGCTCGATCTGATCTCCAACGGCCGGGCCGAGATCATGGCCGGCCGCGGCTCGTTCATCGAGAGCTTCCCGCTGTTCGGCTACGAGCTCGAAGACTACGACACGTTGTTCGAGGAAAAGCTCGCCGAACTGCTAAAGATTCGCGAAGGCGGCAAAGTGCAGTGGGAAGGCTCGGAGCACACTAAGCCGATTCCCGGCATCGCCATCTACCCCAAGCCCGTGCAGGAGCCCCTGCCCCTGTGGGTCGCCGTTGGCGGCACGCCCAACTCCGTTGCCCGTGCGGCCTATTATGGCCTGCCGCTGATGCTCGCCATCATCGGCGGCAATCCCGAGGCCTTCACCCAGTTCACCGAGCTCTATCGACGTACTGCAGAAAAGGTCGGCCACGACCTGACCAAGCTGCCGATCGGCATATCCTCGCATGGCTTCATCGCCGAGAATTCCCAGGACGCGCTGGACACGGCCTTCCCCGCCCATCACGAAGCCATGAGCCGCATCGGCCGTGAGCGCGGTTGGCCCCCGACGACTCGCGCCCAGTTCGAAGCCGGAGCCGGCTCGTCGGGCGCCTACTTCATGGGCTCGCCTCAGCAGATCATCGACAAGATCCTGATGCAGCACGAATGGTTCAAGCACGATCGCTTCGGCCTGCAGCTCAGCGTCGGCACCCTGCCCCACGCCAAAGTCATGAAGGCCATCGAACTGTTCGGCACCGTGGTGAAGCCGGCAGTAAACGAGGCGCTGGGCGGCTAGCACTGTAGACAGAACAACAGTCTTGGGGCATGTCAGCGCCATGACAACTCCGCTCCAAGTCCCGGTCTACTACATCAACCTGGCCTCGCGGCCGGATCGCCGCGCGTTCATGGAGGAGCAGTTCGCCCAGCTCGGCATTGTGGCGCACCGCGTGGAAGCCGTGCGGATCGACGAGGTCCCGCCCGAACTGATAGCATTCCATCAGGGGCCCGATTGCCTGTGGCGCAGCAACCCCGGTGACCTGGCCTGCGGCCTCAGTCACGAACGCACCTGGAACACCATCCTCGAGGCCGGCCACCGGGCGGCACTGGTTTTCGAGGATGATGCCGTCCTCACCCCTGCAATCGCGGATTTTCTCCCCGACGGGCTGCTCGACCGCCTGCACGTCGACCTGATCAAGCTGGAGACCTTTCGCATCCCGATCCAGTTGGGGTCCACTGGTGTCGCTGTCGGCACGACGACGCTGCGGGAGCTGTGCTCCTCGCAGATGGGGTCTGCTGCCTACCTGATCAGCCAGGACGCAATCCGAACGTCGCTCGCCTCGCCGATGCTCAGGGAACTGAGCGTCGACCGGCTGCTGTTCGGACGTGGCGGCCCGCACCTGCTGCGCAGCCGCCTGTTGCAGGCTGTACCGAGCCCCTGCATTCAGCTCAATCGCATTGATCCTCACAGTGCAATCGGCGTCAGCGACCTGCACCAGACCCGGGCAGCGGCGCCGAGTATCCGCTATCTGCGCGATGCGATTGCGCGCGCCAAGGTGCAGGCGGATCACCTCGCTCGGCTGGTGAGACTAGCCGTGCGCGATTCCCGGGCCGCCTTCGGGGCCCGCGTCGTGGTGCAATACGCTGGCGATCCGCAGGACGAGTGAACCGGTGACCGCCGGACGGTGGGCTGCAGCAGTGCCTCCGATCTGCTTGCTCACGATGGCTGCGTGATGCGCTTCGGCCCCGCCTGATCGTCGGCACCCTGCCGTCGACAAAGTCATGCAGGCCATCGAACTCTTCGGCATCGCGGTGGAGACCGCAGTAAAGGGGGCGCTCGGCGGCTACAGTGGGCTTTGACGTCCGACGTGCCGATGCTAATACAATCCCCAATTCAACAATGGGCCAACGCGTTGCTGCCAATCTTCTATATCAATATGGCCTTCCGCCCAGATAGACGGGATCACGTAGAGCAGCAACTCGCTTCATTGGGTCTCACCGGAACGCGCATCGAGGCAGTGACTCCATCGGCCTCCGAATTGCCGCCGGGATTTCCGCTCAGCTCCGGTGAGCTCGGCTGTAGCCGCAGCCATCAGAAGATCTGGCGGATGATGGTCGAGCAGAACATCGCCGCAGCACTGATTCTCGAGGACGATGTCCTGCTGGCCAGCGAAGTCCCGGCGCTGATAGCCGACCCCGCCCTGCTGGCCGGCGGCGTCGAAGCCATCCAGTTCGAGTCTCGTGGTTACACGAGGGCTTTGGTTGGCCCGGGGGTCCCCACCGGTGTGCCCGGGGTGACCCGCAACCGGCTCATGTCGTCGAGTCTGGGGTCGGCCGCCTATGTCATGACGGTCGAGCTGGCCCGGCGCTTGCTGGCGCGCCCCGACGTCGATCGGCTGGCGCTCGATACACTGCTGTTCGGCTGGGCCGGCGAGCTCTGCTATGACGCCCGTATCTTCCAGACCCTTCCGGCGCTCGCCATCCAGCTGGATCAGACAGTGGAGGGCCGGCGCGGCGCGGGTCAAAGCGATCTGAACGACAATCGGCTGACCGGCGCTCTGCGGCACAAGAGCCTTGCCGTCCGCTGGCGCAGGCTCAGGATTCAGTTCCGCCACTACACTCGGGTGCTGGTGACGTTTGGTTCCAGCGGCGAACTGTGGGGGGCGCGCAAGCTCCAGTTCCCGATAGCCGACAATCTGCGCAAGCTCATGTAGTTTGGGCCCACCGCCATGCCGCTGCCGATCTTCTACATAAACCTCGCGTCCCGCCCGGATCGCCGCGAGCATGTGGAACGGCAGCTCCGCGGGTTGGGGTTGCCCGGAACGCGCATCGAGGCGGTCACGGCTGCCGACTGCGGCGACACATCCGGCTCACCACTGAGCCCAGCCGAGCTCGGCTGCAGCCGTAGTCACCAGAAGATCTGGCGGCTGATGCTCGAGCGGAACATTGCAGCCGCCTTGATCCTTGAGGACGACGTGGTGCTCTCCCAGCACCTGCCCGCAGTGCTCGAAGAGCCGAACCTGCTGACTGGAGTCGACGCCATCCAGTTGGAGACCCGGCAAACCTCAGCGATGGTTGGCCGCCTGATGCCCAGCAAGGTGGCGGGAATGGGTCGAGGGAGGTTGATGTCGTCCAGTATGGGGGCCGCTGCCTACATCATCACCATGCCCCTGGCCAAGAGGCTCGTGGTGCATCCGCTGGTCGACTCCCTGCCACCCGACACCTTGCTGTTCGGGCGCCCAGGCAGCCTGTTCTACGAGGCACGCATTTTCCAGTCGGTTCCGGCGCTTGCCATCCAGCTCGACCAGACGGTCGACGGCCGCCAGGGCGCCGGTCGCAGCGACCTCGATAACCGCCGCAGCATGCTCACGACCCACGGCACGCGCAGCAGGGAACCACGTTGGCGTCGGGCATCGCGCCACTGGGCCCACCACCTGAGGCTCGTTGCCACCTTCGCGCCCACCGGTGAGCTGTGGGGCGCCCGGCAATACCGCCTGCCGGTGGCGAGCGACCTGCAAGAGTTGATGTAGCGCGACCGTGTACTGGACACCCGCCCCTGCTTCGTGCATCTCGGTCGCCTGATGCAGACCATTCCCGTCTACTACATCAATCTCGCGTCTCGTCCCGACCGGCGCGCCTTCATGGAACGCCAGTTCGCGCAACTAGGCATCGCCGCAGAACGCATCGAAGCGGTGCGCATGGATGAAGTGCAGCGCGATCTCCTCGACTGGCATCGGACCACGCACAGCCTGTGGCGGCTGGCCGAGGGTGACCTGGCCTGCGGCCTGAGCCATCAGCGCAGCTGGGAGCGCTTGCTCGAGAGCGGCGCTCCGGCGGCCCTGGTGCTCGAGGACGATGTGCAACTCGCCGCCCCGGTGCTCGATTTCCTCGACCCGACGCTGCCGGAGCGGCTGGGAGCCGACCTGCTGAAACTCGAGACCTTCCACAGCCCGGTAAAGCTGGGCAGTTCATCGCAGCGCGTCGGCACGACCGAACTGCGCGAACTCTGCTCCTCGCAGATGGGCGGGGCCGCCTACATCCTCACCCGCGAGGTGGCGCGACAGTCGCTCGCCAGCCCCTTGCGTAACCAGATGGGCATCGATCGCTTCCTGTTTGGACGCGGCGGCTATCACCTCTTGCGCAGCCGGGTACTGCAGGCCATTCCCAGCCCCTGCATCCAGCTCGACAAGCTCGACGCCGCCGCCCGGGTTGGCGAAAGCAACATTGCAGCAAGCAGAGCGCCATCGAACGGTCGGCCGGGCCGCGACCTCGGCGCCGTTATCGGGTTGCACCTAGACCATATCGCGCGCCTGGCCCGACTGGCGGGTCGCGATCTCGGGGCCGTGCGCGGACCTCGCATCGTCATTCCCTTCGCCGACGCGCCTGAGCCCAGATGACCGCCTTCCCCGCCGCTCAGATCCCGGTCTACTACATCAACCTGGCCACCCGTCGGGATCGCCGCCAGTTCATGGAAGAGCAGTTCGCGCGGCTGGGCATCGTTGCCGGGCGGATAGAGGCGACGACCACGGCCGATGTTCCCGAAGCGCGCATGGCGCCACACGCCGACGCCGGCAATCCATGGGCGATGTCGCGTGTCGAGATCGCCTGCGCCATGAGCCACGAAAAGGCCTGGCGGATGATGCTCGAGGCGGGCCAGCAGTTCGCCGTCGTCCTCGAGGACGATGCGGTCCTCGACGAGGGCCTGAAGGGCTTTCTCGCCCCCGACTTCTGCAACGAGTTGCGCCCCGAGTTGGTGAAGCTGGAGACTGTAGGCGAACGCGTGCGGCTTGGCCGTGCGGTGTGCCACGTCTCTGGTCGCTTCGGCGTACACCAGTTGCTCGCCTCGCACATGGGGACCGGCGCTTACATCATGTCGGCCAGCCTTGCCCGGCGCGCGCTTGCCGACCCGCGGCTTTCGCGCATGTCGGTGGATCGCTACCTGTTCTCGCGCGACGGCCCGATCATTCCGCACCGCCGGCTTTACCAGGTCGATCCGGCGCCGGTCGTGCAGTTGGAGTTCTATGGGGGCGAAAAGCCCGCTGGGGCCGAGCAGAGCGATCTGCGGCGCGACCGCGACCGCGGCAACGCTGGCCCGCCGCGGCCACTGAGCCATCGCTTGCGCGACTCCATCGGCCGCATCGTCTACACGCTCCGGCTCATCGCCCACATCCTGCCCGACCCGGTCGCAAGACGCCAGAAGCGCCGGCGGGTGCCGTTTGCCGGTGACAGCTAGACGGTTGGGAAGGGCCTAGTGCGTTGAAGCGAAGGTCCTGCGGGGCGCCGGGTGCCCGGCCAATCCGCGACTTCGGCCGCTACTTACCGCTGCGCTTGATGCTCTTGATCTGCAGCGGCGGCAGGCCCGATTTCTCGGCAATGGCACGATCCTGTTCCATGATCGACGCACGCGCCGCATCGTCGCCGTCGAGACCACCGAGCACGCTCGCATCGACCTTGCGGTTGGAGCGCTGGCTGCCATCCTCGTAGATCACGTCGAACAGCACGAACTCGGTACGGGCAGTGGGTTTCTTGGCCATGGCTGGGACTCCGGTTGGCGCGCATTTCCTGCGCACGCGGCAATCTCACGGGCAACGCCTGAGCGTCCCCGCGAGTGCCAATGTCGTTTCGCGTGAGGCAGCCGCTCTAAGGGCGGTAGATGCCCTCGCCCTGCTCGTCGATGATCTGCCGGCCCTTGGCCAGCGCAAAGCTGACCACATCCTCCTTGGAGGAGAAGCGGTCGGCACGCACGAACTTGTAGCTCTTGAGCTCGCCGTCGATCTCTTTCTCGATCAGCCCGGCGAGCTGGTACTCGCTGCCCACCGGCATGATCAGCGACTTCACGGTGAAGCCCTTGTAGGCCTCCTCCGCCACCACCGCCGGCTCGATCGACTTGCTCTCAGAGCCGCCACCGCCGCCGCCGAAAAGGTTCTTCCAAAAGGACATAGGCGCGCCTCGGGGCAAAAAGAGAAAGTTCGATCGATTTAGGCCGCTGGCGCCCGTTTGTCCACCATGCACCGGCGCCAGGTCGGCCGGCGCCGTGCGAGCCGTCAGGGCAATCCCTGCCCGACCGCGCGCCACTGCGCCGGCGACTTGCCGACATGGCGATGGAAGGCACGGCTGAAGGCCGCCTCCGAGCTGTATCCGACCTGCTCGGCAATGGCCGATAGCCTGAGCTCAGTGGCCACCAGCAGGTTCGCGGCCAGCTGCATCCGCCACTCGGCAAGATAGTGGATGGGCGATTGCCCGAGCAGCTCCCGGAAACGCTCTCCGAGCACCGAGCGCGACGTCGCGGCGGCCCTGGAAAGCTCGGCGACGCTCCAATCCCTGACCGGGTCGTCGTGGATGAGCTTGAGCGCTCGACTGACGATCGGATCATTGGTGGCCGCCAGCCAGCCCGTCGCCGGCGACGCCTCGGAAGAATAGAGCCGCAGCGCCTCCACCAGCAGCAGTTCGGGCAACCGCGCCGTGGTACCGTCGCCCAGCGGACCATCCTCGAGCGCCCGGCTGAGCACGACATCAAACAGCGTGGCGGCATTGCCCGTCGGGCGTATCCTGATCACCGGCGGCAAGCTGCGCAGGAACGAGTTGAACAGCAACTCGTCACAGCGAAAATAGCCGCAGACCAGCTCGGCGACTTCCCCAGCGCCGCCGTGTCGCAGCAGCGGAATCTCGCTCCACGGCGCCGGCGGCAGCAGCTCGCTGATCGCAACCGGCTCCGCAACCTCGTGGCTGCCCAGCAGGTGCTGGTGCGCAGCCGGCAGGATCGCCAGATCCCCCGCCTCCAGTTCAACCCGATGGCCGGCCGCACTGACCCAGAGCCGGCCGCGCCTGACGCTGTGGAAGACGATCAGTCGCTCGGCGCCCGGTGCAAGCAGGTCGATCAGGGCACAGTTCCCCGGCGAGTCGAAGGCCCAGGGCGAACTGTAAGCCCCCTTCAGGAACAGCGATCCGGAGAGCCGGACGCGACGGAGAACATCCGACAGCAATCCACTGCCTGTCGTGGTTGCCCCGCGATACGGCGTTCCAGTCACGCCAGCCGGCGTTTCGATCATGGTCATTCTGGTGGCCCGAATAGAGGGTTGCCCCACCGCGGCGGAAGTTCTGCGCCCGGTTCCTGACCATCGTCAATACGAGGAATCTATGCCTAATATTCAAACCACCGGGAATAAGTCACGGCCGGGCGGTGTTAGCGCTGAGGCGGGTCTTTCGACTTTGCGTCACTCGCCCTGGCCAGCCCGGGTGCTTGCCGCAGGCGCCGTGTTGTTATCGCTGTCCGCCGCCCCCGCGTTTGCCCATGGCGAGGCTGCAATGGACGCCGGACCGAACCCGCTCGCCGACAGCGTGCGAGCCGCCAACGCCCGCTTCTCCGACGTGGCGGTCGCTGTCTCCGAAGGCTATGCGCCGATTCCCTGCGTCTCCGGCATCGAGGGCGGCGCCATGGGCATCCATTACGTGAACAGCAAGCTGATCGAGGATGAGGTCATCGATCTCGCCCATCCCGAGGCGGTCATGTACGAGCCCGGCCCCGACGGGAAGCTGACTTTCATCGCGGTGGAATACATCACCACCAAGGGGCCGGCCGAGCTCGACGGACACCTGTTCAGCTTCACCAACGCCCCGAACCGCTACGGCCTGCCCGCCTTTTACGAGTTGCACGTCTGGGCCTGGCGGCAAAACCCGACCGGCACCTTCGCCGACATGAACCCCAACGTCTCCTGCGACGCCGTCGCAGCGAAAGCCAACTGAACCAGAAGGATATTGATATGAAGCGCTATGTGATCGAACGCGAAGTGCCCAGCTTTGGGGCCAATGACGACGCCGGCTTCTGCAACGCCGCGAAGACCTCCAATGCCGCGCTCTCCAAGCTCGCACCGCGCGTCCAATGGGAGCACTCCTACGTCATCGGCAATGGCACGTACTGCATCTACCTCGCCGATGACGAGCAGGCCATCCGCGAGCACGCCCGCCTCAGCGGCTTTCCGGCCAACCGGATCACCGAAGTCGTTCGGATCATCGACCCGACCACCGCCGCCTGAGGCGGCTCAGGTGAGGCAGGCCCGGAGAGCAGGCGCCGCCCGCTTGACCTGAAATGAAAAGGCCCGGGTTGATGACCCGGGCCTTCGAACTTGCAGATACGACAACCTCAGTTGTCGAGGAAGCTGCGGAGCTTCCGGCTGCGGCTCGGGTGCTTCAGCTTGCGCAGCGCCTTGGCCTCGATCTGGCGGATACGCTCGCGCGTCACGGAAAACTGCTGGCCGACTTCTTCGAGCGTATGGTCGGTGTTCATGCCGATGCCGAAGCGCATGCGCAGCACGCGTTCTTCGCGTGGGGTCAACGAGGCGAGCACGCGCGTCGTTGTCTCGCGAAGATTGCTCTGGATCGCCGCGTCGATCGGCTGGATGGCGTTCACGTCCGGGATGAAATCGCCGAGGTTCGAATCCTCCTCGTCGCCGATCGGCGTCTCGAGGCTGATCGGCTCCTTGGCGATCTTCAGGACCTTGCGGACCTTGTCGAGCGGCATCTGCAGCTTTTCGCTCAGCTCTTCCGGGGTCGGCTCGCGGCCGATCTCGTGCAGCATCTGGCGCGAGGTGCGGACGATCTTGTTGATCGTCTCGATCATGTGCACCGGGATACGGATGGTGCGGGCCTGATCGGCGATCGAGCGGGTGATCGCCTGCCGAATCCACCAGGTGGCGTAGGTCGAGAACTTGTAGCCGCGGCGGTACTCGAACTTGTCGACCGCCTTCATCAGGCCGATATTGCCTTCCTGGATCAGGTCGAGGAACTGCAGGCCGCGGTTGGTGTATTTCTTGGCGATCGAGATCACCAGGCGAAGGTTGGCTTCCACCATTTCCTTCTTGGCGATCGCTGCCTCGCGCTCGCCCTTCTGCACCTTGTGGACGATCCGGCGGTATTCGGCGATGTCTAGGCCGGTTTCCGTCGCCAGCGTCTGGATGTCGCCGCGCAGCTCGTTGGCCGTATCGGCTTCACGCTTGGCGAACTCTGCCCAGCCCTTGCCGGACAGCGTCGCGACAGTCTCGATCCAGTTCTGCTCCAGCTCGCTGCCGTAATAGGCCTCGAGGAAGTTCTCGCGCTTGACGCCATAGCTCTCGGCGAGGCGCAGCAGCCGCCCTTCGAGACGCACCAGGCGCTTGTTGATGTCGTAAAGCTGCTCGACCAGGCTCTCGATACGACTCTGGTTCAGTGACAGCGACTTCACGTCGGTGATCACTTCCGAGCGCAGGCCTTCGAGCTTCTTGAGGTCGGCGGCGGTGGCCGGGGCGTTGCCGGCGATGCGGTCCTCGGCGTGCCGATCCTGCATCTTGCGCATCTTGCCATAGGCTTCGGCGATACGATCGAAGGTCTCGACCACCTGCGGCTTCAGTTCGGCTTCCATCGCCGAAAGCGACAGCGAATTCTCGAAATCGTCGTCTTCTTCTTCGACCGGATCCTGTGGCGCCTGCGGCTCGTCGGGAACGTAATCGTCCTCGTCGTCGCCCGACGCGGCGCGCGGCGCCGGTTTCCTGGCGGCAGCCTTGGGCTCTTCCTTGACCGCAGCGGGGCGTTCGATCTCGGACGGCATCACCGGGGCGGCCTGCTTGGCGTCAGGGCCGGCATAGGTGGCTTCGAGGTCGATGATGTCGCGCAGCAGAATCTCGGCGTTGGCCAGCTGGTCGCGCCAGATGATGATGGCCTGGAAGGTCAGCGGGCTCTCGCAGAGGCCCTCGATCATGGTCTCGCGACCGGCCTCGATGCGCTTGGCGATGGCGATTTCGCCTTCGCGGCTCAAGAGCTCCACCGAGCCCATTTCGCGCAGATACATGCGCACCGGATCATCGGTGCGGTCGCTGCCTTCGCGGGTGTTGGATTTGGAGGCGACGGCGGTGCCGGTGCGTTCAGCGAGCTCGGTCGATTCCTCTTCCGGGGTATCGGGCTCGGCCTCTTCGACCTCATCCTCGTCAACGACGTTGATGCCCATATCGGAGAACATCGCCATGATGTCCTCGATCTGCTCGGAGTTGACCTCCTCCGAGGGCAGAACGGCGTTCAGTTCTTCATACGTGACGTAACCGCGCTTCTTGGCGGTCTTGATCAGCTTCTTTACGGCGGCATCGGATAGGTCGAGCAGCGGGCTGTCAGGGGCTTCTGCCCCCGCGGCTGCACCGGCAACCTCCGGCTTCTCTGCGTCTTTGGTCTTAGTCTGGGTCGCTGCCTTGGTGGCCATCTAGCTTGCTGCTCCGGGTGCCCGATCGGGAGGGCGCCGATAGTCGTTAAGTGGTCACGGCTTGAAACATCGTAAAGGGACGGGCTGGCGCGACGGTTTCCGATATGCCGTCACTTGTTCGTCACCGGTGCTGATTCGCCCATAAGCGAAATTGCGCGTACCCGTAGCCTTCACTAAAAGCTCCGTGTCGCGCGCCCCGATAACGAACCAAACCCTTCGATCAATGCCTCTGTGCCATCGACGGTGGTGATCTGGTTCTGGATGTCCCGCAGCCGTTCGAATGTTTCCTCGCTCGGGTCGTCGCCCAGCGCCAATTCGGCTGCCTTCAGGGCCTTATTTAGCTCAACGGATTTGTAATGCAAGGCCAGGGCATGACGTAATCCGATCTCGGCGTCCGGATCAGCGATTTCCACCCCGCTCTGCCAAACCCCTTGGCGGGCCAGCAAATCCCGCATTTTGTCGAGCGGTTCGCCGAAGCCGCGGGCGCCAAGTGCGGCATTCAGCGCCTCGGCGCTGATGTCGTGATCCCTGGTCACCAGGTCGAGCATGGTACCCAACAGGTTCCGCGACGTCGGCGAACTGAGCTCCAGCGACGCAAGTGATTCGAGGCGGCTGTCGGCCAGCGCCGGATGATTCACCAGCGTGACGAGGATCGCCGCCTCGCGCGGTGTGGCGTCTACCCCCCTGCCCGGCTTCAACAGTCGAGAGTTGCGCAGCGTATCGGATACCACCACCCGGGGGCTGCCCCGGCTGCCAACTGGCATGGCGTTGCCGCCGCGTGGATTGCGCCGGTCGAAGCTACCGCGCTGACCGCCACCGCCGCGCTGTTCCCAGCGCTGGTTGCGCACCGGCGCGAAGAACGCCTGAAGCTTCTCGTCGAACGCCTGCATGTAATGGCGCTTCACCGAGGCTTCGCCGATCGCATTGGCCCGCGCCTTGAGCCGCGACTCGAGCGCCGCCCGCGCTTCCGGGGTCTCGGGAACGATGCCGCCAGTCTCGATGCTCCAGATCACGTCGGACAGCGATCGCGCCCGGTCGATAACGTCAGCGAAGGCGCCGCGGCCTTGCGCCTTGATCAGATCGTCAGGGTCCTGCCCTTCCGGGAGCGTGGCGATCCGCACGGTGCGGCCCGGCTGCAGGTGCGGCAAGACGATCTCGGTCGCCCGTGCCGCGGCGCGCTGGCCGGCGCCATCGCCATCGAAGCACAGCACTGGCTCGTCGCTCATCCGCCAGAGCAATTGCAGGTGTTCCTCGGTCAGCGCCGTGCCGAGTGGCGCCACGGTGCCCTCGAACCCCGCCGTCACTGCCGCAATCACGTCGAGATAGCCTTCGACCACGATCACCGACTTGCCGGAGCGCGCTGCCTCACGGGCGGTCTGCCCGTTATAGAGCGTCATGCGCTTCTTGAAGAGTTCGGTCTCGGGCGAGTTGAGATACTTGGCCGGCACATCCGCCGACATCGCCCGGCCGCCAAAGGCGATGACCTTGCCGCGCAGGTCGGTGATCGGGAACATCACCCGGTTGCGGAACCGGTCATAAGGCAGCGGCGATTCCTCGCGCACCACCACCAGCCCAGCATCCACCATCTCCTGCGCCGACACCCCATTGGCGGCGAGGTGCTCTTTCAGCCCGTTGGCGCTGTCGGGCGAATAGCCGAGCCGGAACCTGGTCTGCGCCGCCGCGCTCACCCCCCGCTCGTTGAGATAACCGCGGGCCCGTGCCCCGATATTGTGGCTCAGCGCCGCCTCGAAATACTGCGTCGCGACTTCCATCACGTCGTAAAGCGAGCGCCGGCTTTCCTGCCGGGCTTCGTCACGCTCGTCGCGCGCCGGCATCGGCACTCCGGCCATCCCGGCAAGCTTCTCCACCGCTTCGGGAAAACTCATCCCGGCCTTTTCGGTCAGGAAGCGGAAGTGATCGCCAGACACCCCGCAGCCGAAGCAATGGTAGATGCCCCGTCGGTCGTCGGCATGGAAGCTCGGGCTTTTTTCGCCGTGGAACGGGCAGCAGGCCCACATGTCGCCACGCTGCGGCTGGCTTTTGCGCTTGTCCCAGATGACGTGCTCGCCCACCACCTGCGAGATCGGCAGGCGCTGCCGGATCTCATCGAGGAAGCCGTCGGAAAAGCGCATGGGCGATAAGTAGGCGCTTACTTACTCGAAGTCAGCCGGCTTACTCAAAGTTATCCCGCGCCCCGGCCAGTTGCGCAGCAGGGCGCAACCGACGGCCCCCACGCCCGTTGTCCATCAGTCTCCCGCCGGACATGTCCATGGACACCACTGCCCCTCGTTCCCATAGCCTCATGCACCGCTGGCGCGGCATCGTGATGGCAACGCTCCAGTCGTTCTTCTTCGAACGCGACAACGCCCCGCGTTGCGCGGCAGTCGCGTTCTTCGGCTTCCTGTCGTTCTTTCCCGCCATCGCTACGGTTGCGCTGATCTACGGCATTGTCGCCAACCGCCAGATGGTCGCCGATACTATCGAGAACGTCGGCGACGTCGTGCCGCAGATGGCGCAAGGGATCATTGCCGAGCAGTTGACCATGCTCGCCAGCCAGCCGCCGACAACGCTCGGCCTCGGGCTGTTGATCACCGTACCCTTCGCCTTATGGAGCGGCTCGCGTGGGGTCGATTCCCTGCTCTACGCCATGTCGCGCATCCGCAACGAGGCGCCCCGGCGCGGTTTCTTCAAGTCGCTGGCTTACGCGATCGGCCTCAGTATCGGCGGCGCGGTCTTCGTGGTCTTCGCCCTGCTGGCCGTCGCCGGCCTGCCAGCCCTGATCCCATGGCCTTCAGGCGAAGAGGTGATGGCCCTGGCGCTGCGCTGGCCGATCCTGCTGCTGCTCAGCGTCCTCTTGCTTGCCGCGCTCTATCGCTGGGGCCCCGATCGTCATCCGCGTAAATTCCGCCATATCTGGCCGGGCGCCATTCTTGCCTCCCTGCTCTGGCTGCTCGCCGGGGCGATCTTTTCGATCTATGTCGAGAACTGGGGCAATTACGAAGCCACCTTCGGCTCGGTGTCCGCCGCCGTGGTGCTGCTGCTGTGGCTCTACAACTCGGCTCAAATCCTCGTGCTCGGCGCCGCGTTCAACACCGAGATCGAGCATGCCGCACATGCGAGGGAAGCGGGCGCGCCGCTTCCCTCGCATTGACTGGTCAGGCGACCTTCACCTCGATGCTTCTCAGCTGCCAGGCGATGTAGAGCTGGAACAGCCCGTAGAGGATCATCAGCACGCCGACGATGCTCACCAGCACCAGTGCGCTGCTGAGCGGCATCACCAACAGCAGGATGCCGAACACCAGGTAGGCGCAGGCGCTGAGCACTTCCGGCCAGAACGTGCCCGGCCGCAGCAGGGCCCGACCGGCGACAGTGACGTAGAGCGCGAACGCCCCGATCAACACCATCATGATCCCGACCACGATCACCAGCGTCGAGATGCCGATTGCCGCCGCCATTGCGGGAAACGCCACGATCAGGATGCCGGCGAGGATCGCGAGGATGTGCCGGGTGATCGCGACGCCGAGCCGCGAGCTGGTGCGGCCGCCGAACAGCAGCCCCCACAGCCCCAGGGCCCCGTCGATGATGACGATGACGCCGCCGACCCATACGAGGGTCGCCAGCGCCAGTTGCGGCGAGATCAGTGCGAAAATGCCGCCGGCCAGCATCAGCACGCCGCGGACACCCGCGAAAATGCTCGGCCAGGGTAATGCGCTTTCGGTAGCCATTCTGCCCTCCTCAGGTCACACAGGCTTGCTGCTCGCGGAACCGTCCGCCGTCTTGAACATCCGCCACGCCAGCCCGAACAGGCCGATCGCGAAGATGATGGCGAGGATGCCCGCCAGCGTCACGAACACCAGGGCGCTGAACATCGGCCAGAACAGCAGCGCGATGCCGAACAGCACGTAAAGCGCCCCCGACAATAGCACCGGCCAGATCCGCGCGTATTGTTCGCGCTCGCGGATGATTACCCAAATCTCCATGACGCCGACGAAGATCGACTGGAATGCCACGAGGTAGACGAGCAAAGTCGCCGTCAGCAACGTCGCAAGGAACGGCGACAACAGGATCAGCACACCAGTGATGATGGCCAGGACGTTGCGCACCACGTCGAACCAGAAATTGCCGGTCTTGGCGCCGCCGAAGGTCAGGCTCCACAGGCCGAGGACGCCATCGGCCAGCAGCAGTGCACCACCGGCGATCACCAGTATTGCCAGCGCCTGCGCTGGAAAGAACACCGCATAAAGCCCGGCCAGCAGCATCAGCAGGCCCCTCAGCCCGGTAATCCACGCCCAGCGTTTCCTCGTGTCACTTGATACAGCCATCGGTCCGCCTCCAATGTTGTTGCCGCATGCGAGGTTAGCCGTTTTTGGCGCCTCGCCAAGGCTTGTGACGGGTTTAGGCACCGTTGCTTACCGGCTTGCTTCCTGTGACGTGGCATGGTCTGACCGCCCTCGGATATTTTGAGGATAGTCATGCCGATCGCCATTTACGCCCTGGCGCTGGCTGCGTTCGCAGTCGGCTCGGCCGAGTTCGTCATCTCGGGCATCCTGCCGCCGCTCGCCGAAGACCTGGCGGTGACGATTCCGATCGCTGGCCTCTTGGTCAGCGCCTATGCCATCGGCGTTGCCATCGGCGGGCCGGTGCTCACCGTATTCACCTCGCGCTTCTCGCAGCGCAACGTGCTGATCGGCCTGATGATCGTGTTCTCGATCGCTCAGGTGCTGTGCGCCATCGCCCCCGATTATGGCCTGCTGCTGGCGGCCCGGCTGCTTTCGGCCGCCGCCCACGGCGTGTTCTTCGGCGCTGGCAACGTGGTGGTGGTCGGCCTGGTGCCACCCGAGCGCCGCGGCGCGGCCTTCTCGCTGTTCATTTCGGGTATCACGGTCGCGAACCTGCTGGGTCTGCCCGGCGGCAGCGCCATCGGGCTTCACTTCGGCTGGCGCGTGCCCTTCCTCGCGGTGGCGGCGCTCGGCGCCATCGCCGCCATCGTGCTGTTCCTGAAGCTGCCGCACGACAAGCGCCAGGAAGGCGAACGTCACGCCACCTTCCGTGAACAGGTCCGCGAACTGCGCCACCAGGAAGTCTGGCTCTCCTACCTGACCATCACCTTCGTGATGATCGGCGCCCTCGCCTTCGGCACCTTCCAGGTGCCGATCATGCTGAATGTCACCCGGCTCCACCCCGATATCATCCCGATCTACCTGTTGATCGGTGGTATCGGCTCGATGCTGGGCATCTACCTCGGCGGTCGCGGCACCGACTGGAAGCCGATGCCGACGCTCTTGACCGTGCTGCTGCTGCAGGCCCTGCTCTATTTCACCATGCTGTTCGCCATGCACGACAAGGTGTGGATGACGGTGAACCTGCTCGGCACCTCGATCCTCGGCTTCGCCTTCTCGACGCCACTACAGGCACGCGTCATCACCGCGGCCCACTCCGCGCCCAACCTCGCCTCGTCGCTGATCTCCACCGCCTTCAATATCGGCATCGCCGGTGGCGCCTTTATCGGCGCCATGCTGCTCAGCGCCGGCGTCAGCTATGCCGATATCCCGGCGGTCGGCGTCGTTACCAGCCTTTGCGCGGCTGGCACGGCCTATCTCTCGTGGTGGCTCGAGCGGCGCGGTGCGGTCGCCGAGACCAGCAGGGCCTAGGATATTCTTTACCATCGGCGGGC
>Ga0209902_100953_pt1 | contig 19472 bp, 12 predicted proteins | sample FECB27metaG_FD_188304 | JGI IMG/M metagenome (GOLD analysis project Ga0209902, IMG submission 188304) | Cyanobacterial communities from the Joint Genome Institute, California, USA - FECB-27 (SPAdes) (version 2) | ecosystem: Environmental > Aquatic > Thermal springs > Hot (42-90C) > Microbial mats...
GACGAGGCGGGCCATACCGTCAGGCTGACGATCGACGCGGGCCTGCAGGCCTTCGCGGCACGGCGCATCGGCACCCAGTCGGGCGCGGCGGTGGTGATCGATTGCACCAACGGCGACATCCTCGCGCTCACGTCGATGCCCAGCTACGATCCAAACAGCTTTTCCGACGGGATCAGCAAGGGCGAATGGGCGATGCTGTCGGAAAACGACCATATCCCGCTGCTCAACAAGGCATTGCAGGGCCTCTATCCGCCGGGCTCCACCTTCAAGCCGATCACCGCGCTCGCGCTGCAGGGCGCGGGCGTCGATCCGGAGGAACTGGTCTATTGCGGCGGCGGCTATCAGCTCGGCAACCGGCGCTTCGCCTGCCTTGGCCGGCATGGTCCGATGAACCTCCACCGCGCTATCGCCAAGAGCTGCAACACATATTTCTACACGATGGGCCGCCGGATCGGCATCGAGAAGATCGCGGAGGTCGCGCATATCATGGGGCTGGGCAAGGAATATCCGCTGCCTATGCCGTCGCAGAAATACGGCACGGTCCCGGATCCCGAATGGAAGTTGCGTCGCCACAAGCAGCAATGGAGCCAGTCCGACACGCTCAATACCTCGATCGGTCAGGGTTACCTTCAGGTCAGCCCGCTCCAGCTCGCGGTGATGGTGTCGCGCGTGGCGTCCGGCCGGGCGCTGGAGCCGCGGCTGATCGCCCGGCGCAACGACAAAGTGGCGGGCCCGCTCCCCTTCCCGCCCGAATTCGTCGCGGCGGTGCGATCGGGCATGGACGAGGTGGTGAACGGCAACGGCACCGCGGGACGCAGCAGGCTGCAGGTCGAAGGCGTGCGACTGGGCGGCAAGACCGGCACCGCGCAGGTCCGCAATTTCAAGGGCGGCGCGCGCAGCGGTTACGGCATACCGTGGAAATTCCGCGACCATGGCCTGTTCATCGGCTTCGCACCGGTCGACAATCCGCGCTATGCCGTCGCCGTGGTGATCGAACATGGCATGTCAGGATCGGGCGCGGCCGCCCCCGTGGCCAGCGATTGCATGCTTTATCTGTTCGATCCGGCCAAGGCGATGGAGAAGCTCGCGGGCCTGGAAGCTGGCTGGGGCGGAGACATCAACACGCGCATGGCGGCGGAGGCGGACGCTTACAAGGCGGCACGTGCCGCAGCCGCCGATCCGGCAGCCGCAGCCGCACAGGCGGAAGCCGCTGCGGCGAATGCTGCCAATGCAGCCAATGCAGCCAATGCATCGGCCAGTGCGACCAATGTCGCGACGCCCGCGCCGCCGACCCCGGCAGCGCCGATCGTCGAGACGCATAATGTGACGGCGGAACCCGAATGAGCGGCCCTTCCTTCGTGCCTGCGCCGCTGGCGCAATTGCCCTGGCGACTGATCATGCTGGTCGGCTTCATCGCCGTGTTCGGCCTGATCGTGCTCTATTCGGCTGCCGGCGGGCATCTGAAGCCCTGGGCGTTTTCGCAGGGCCTTCGCTTCGTCGTCTTCCTCGGCATGGCGGTGGTGCTGTCGCGTATTCCCGAGAGCCTGTGGAAAGCGGCTGCCTTCCCGCTCTATGTCGGCATTCTCATATTGCTTATCCTGGTCGAACTGCTCGGCTTTGTCGGCGGGGGCAGTCAGAGATGGCTGGATCTGGGCATCATTCGCATCCAGCCATCGGAGATGATGAAGCTGGCGATCGTGCTGGCGCTGGCGCGCTTCTACGATCTGTTGCCGGTCGGCGATACGCGGCGCTGGCGCGCGATCTGGCCCGCCGCTGCGGCGATCGGCGTGCCCGCCTTTCTCGTCATGCTTCAACCCGATCTCGGCACCGCGCTGATGATCGTGGCGGGCGGACTGACCATCATGTTCCTTTCCGGCCTGCCGCTGCGCCTGTTCGTCGGCGGCGCCGCGGCGCTTGCGGTGATCGCGCCGCTCGCCTTCTTCTTCCTGCTCCACGACTATCAGCGCAATCGCGTGCTGATCTTCATGGATCCCGAAAGCGACCCGCTGGGCGCCGGCTATCATATCAGCCAGTCCAAGATCGCGATCGGATCGGGTGGCATCTTCGGCAAGGGATTCCTGAACGGTAGCCAGAGCCATCTCGACTATCTGCCGGAGGGGCATACGGACTTCGTCTTCGCCACCATGGCCGAGGAATGGGGCTTGGTCGGCGGGCTGCTGCTGATCGCGGCCTTCATTTTCCTCGTGCGGTGGGGCGTGAACCTGTCGCAGCGCGTGGAGGGCAAGTTCGCCCGCCTGGTCTCCGCCGGCCTCGCTACGACGATCTTCTTCTATGTCGCGATCAACCTGGCGATGGTGATGGGTCTGGCCCCGGTGGTCGGCATCCCCCTGCCCCTGTTCAGCTTCGGCGGATCGGCGATGATGACGGTGATGATCTGCGTCGGCATCCTGATGGGCATAGAGCGCAGCAACCGCACGCGCAGCCGGTTCGGGTAATTTCCCCTGCTCGTCATTCCAGCGAAAGCTGGAATCTCACGGGCAAAAAAGCGCAAAAGTCCAAGAAAAACGCCCGCCTCGAAAAAACCCGAACTTCCTGTTTGCATCCCTCGAAAACCGATGCTAACGGGCTGCCTCCCAACCGGCGGCGCTCCCGAGCGTCCTGCTACCAAGGTCGGTATGGACGCATAGCTCAGTTGGTAGAGCAGCTGACTCTTAATCAGCGGGTCCTAGGTTCGAGCCCTAGTGCGTCCACCACTTTCTCAAATATTTTCAGAACGTTATGCGACGCGGCGAACACCGGCCGCGTTTGAACTCTCGTCCAGCGTGCCCCTCAGGGCAATTTGGTAACCGGCCTTCGGCTAAGGAGCGCCGGTTCGATCGGGGGAGAGCGCGAAGATGGCCGAAGGGCAATTGGTCATAACCAAATGCAGAAGCCGCGAATATGGCGCGATCCTGCTCAAATCGGTCGATGAGGATCTCGCGGCAAGATTGCCGGAACTCCGACTGCCCAGGATGGGCGACGAAGCCCGTGCGGCTTTCCGGGCGATCCTTGCCTATGAAAAGCCGCCCGCGAACGGATCGGTCGTCGATGTCCTGCAACTCGCGGAAGCCCGGGGCTACTCAGCGCATCCCTGCGACTGGATTCCCGACTATGACTGGAAATATGCCGGCCGCCATCCGAAGCTCTATCAGCCATGGGTCGATTGGCTGTCCGAAGAGGGGATCACCAAGTTTCACAGCGGCAATGGCATTACGCCCGAAAACTGCCGTCGCTTCAGCGCGGGTCAACGTCAGGACCCGATCTGTGCGCTTATCCGCGAAGGGCGGCATGACGACTTCAAGGCCATCAAGGCAATCGCCGAAGCGCAACCGGCCTCCATCCGTGCCGTGCTTGCCGGCTCCATCCATGCATGGGGGAGCTTCGATGGCTGCTATCCCTGGCAGGTTCCGCTGATCGAATATTTCCTGGAGGACCAGTCCGACAAGGTCAGGGACATCGCCCGGGCGAAGCTGAGGAAGATGGACGAATTCGTCACCGAGCATGACTATGCGCGTAAGCTTGCCGGCGTCATCACCGTCACTGCCGACACCGTGAGATACACCACGCCCCCCGAACCTTACGGCTCTCCCTTTTTCCGGGAGTTCTCCTGCGTCAGCTTCGATGCCGTGGCTGGAGCGCTTGGCCTCTCTCCGGCGGAGCTGGCGCGTCGCGTCGATCTGGACAGGCTGGCGAAAGACCTGATGATGGCGGCGGCCGGGACCGGCAGCGTGGAGGTCCGCTCCATATTGGCCGAGCGCCTGCTCGACCGTGGCACGGGCGGAGAGAATTTGTCGTTGGCGCTGTTCCAGGGTGTGGCCCGACCTTTGTGGGAACGGGGTCTGCAGGCGATGTTCAGATCACCCTATGTGAACAGCGTGCAGGACTATCTGGGTGCCCGGACCGGCACGCTCGACTCCGCGAAGATGCGGGAATGGACGGCGTATGAAACCATGGCCTTGTCCGTGACCAACGAATTGCAGAAGCGCCAGTTGCCGGTCAACAAGATGTACGATCCGCTGCGCGTCCTCGGCAAGGTGGTGGACAAGCAGGCTGCGCAGCAGGTGATCGATGAGGCGCTTACGCTTGGGATGAAGCCGGACAATCCGCGCCTTACGATGCTGAAGTTCAACATCGCGCTTTAGATGCGCTCGTTCGCCTGATCGCGCATGGCCTGGGCAAGCGGACTGTTGCCCAGCGCCTGCAGGATCTCGGCGAAACTCTCGGGAGCCTCGTCCTGCCCGAGCTTGAACCGGGCGTCGGCGCGGATCACCCTGGCACGGAATGCGACGACATGGTCGAGCATCCGCCGATAGCGGTCGCCCATCGCTTCGACCGTCCACGCGTCGGGGCCGGCGCCCTCCATCGCCGCGACCAGCGCGCGTACCGCGGCGTCGTTGCGGTCGGGCTGGAAATCGATCTCGACCTCGAACTGCGCGAGGCTGTAGTTCCATGTCGGCGCCCAGCCGCGCTTCGAGACCCAGGCCGGCGGAATATAGCCATGCGGCCCCATGAAGCAGATCAGCGCACGGGGGCTGGCATGGGCGCGCGCGACATGCGGGTTGGCGCGTGCGAAATGGCCGACGATCGCCTGCACCTCGCCATTCGCGCCGGTCTCGGCGAGCAGTGGTAAGGGCGTTGCGACATAGCCCGCGGCATCGTGGGTGACGACCAGACCCAGCACCACGCTGCGGATCAGCCCGGCGACATCGCCGGGTCGCCCGGGCTGGAAGGCGCTCGTCATGCCGCCTCACGGGCCGGCTCGTCGGTCGGCACGTCAGGCATCGGGGCCGAACCGCTCGCGACCGCCGACAATAGTACGCAAGACTTTCACCTTCGGAATGGCGTCCGGATCGATCGCGAACAGATCGGCGTCCAGCACAGTCAGGTCGGCCAGATAGCCGGGCCGGATCAATCCCAACCGATCCTCCTGGAATCCGGCAAAGGCATTGTTGCGGGTATAGGCGGTCAGGGTCTGCGCCATCGTCACCTTCTGATCGGGCAACCAGCCATGGGGATTGGCCCCGTCGATCGTCTCGCGGGTCACCGCCGCGAATACGCCCGTCAGCGGTTCGAGCGGCCCCACCGGGAAATCCGAACCGAAGGTGACGGTCGCGCCGGCATCGAAGAAGGACTTGAACGCATAGGTGCCGTTTAGTCGTTCTTCGCCGATGCGCTGCACCGCCCATCGCCCGTCGTCGATCGCATGGAAGGGCTGAACCGATGCAATCACCTTTTGCCGTGCGAAACGCGGAACGGTCGCGGGGCGGCAATGCTGGGCATGTTCGATGCGGAAACGGCGGTCGCGTGGGCCGTTGGTCCGCGCCGCCTCCGCAAAGACGTCGAGCACATCGTCGTTCGCCTGGTCGCCGATGGCATGGACGGTAACGTGCAATCCGGCCTTGTCCGCGCCGAGCACGAAGCGACGCAGATCCTCAAGACCGATGACGCGCACGCCATGCTGGCCGGGCGCATCGCTATAGGGTTCCCGGAACAGCGCGGTGCGCGATCCGAGCGACCCGTCGGCCAGCCCCTTCACTCCGCCCCAGCGCAGCCAGTCGTCGCCGCGGCCATCGGTGCGGACGATCTCGGCCATCTTCTCCCAATCGGCCAGCGGCACGAAGGAATAGAAGCGCATGCCCGGCTCGCCCTTCGCGCGCAGCCGCTTGAGGCTGCCATGCGTCTCCCACTCGATTTCGGGGATGTGCACCTGCGCGACGCCGTTGCGAAGGCCATGGGCGATGCCGTTCCGCAGCGCTTCCTCGTTCTCCGCATCGGTCGCGACGGGCACGGCGTGCTGCCAGAGCGCGATCGCATTGTCCTTGAAGATGCCGGTCGGCTCGCCCGCAGCATCGCGACCGATCACGCCGCCCGCCGGATCGGGCGTGTCGCGCGTGACCCCGGCGGCACGCAGCGCGGCGCTGTTCAGCAGATACATATGGAGATCGGTGCGCGGCACCGCGACGGGCGTGTCGCCGGTCTGCGCGTCGATCCATTCCCTGGTCGGCAATTGCCCGCCCAGCCTTTGTTCGTCCCAGGAACCGCCCAGGATCCAGCGGCCCGGATGCGCCCGCGCCGCCGCGCCCAGCCGGGCGGCGAAATCGGCGCGGTCCTTCGATCCCAGTAGGTCGGGTTGGGTCAGCGTGCGCGCACCTTTCAGGAAATGGGTGTGATTGTCGCCAAAGGCCGGCATCAGAAAGGCGCCTTGCAGATCGACGACGCGCGTTGACCTGGTGCTGAGCGCGCGCACCGCATCGCGTCCGACGGCCACGATCCGGTCACCGGCGATGCCGACTGCGGACGGGGCCGCCCTGACCCCCTCCCCCGTCCAGACGCGCGCATTGACCAGCGCGAGGTCGAGGCCGCGCCCGGCCGCGAAAGCGGGTCCGGCCAGCATCAGGGCGGCGCCCTGACCGATCAATTGCCTGCGGCTCAGCATGCGAAACTCCTTCCGTATCGGGACTGGCTTGGCATATCCGCACAGCCGCGGAACATCCAAGATCGGTGAGAGCGAGGGGACCAAGCGGGCGAAGATGCGCGGATCGGCTTGGCCCCGCAGCGTTCAACCCCGTTGGCCCGCGCCAACGGCCCCGATGCATATCATCAAGGATCCGGGGTGCATCCCGGCGATTCCCGACGCCCGCAACGGCAGTTCGCAGCGAAACGCGCCGGGATCCCGGGGACGTAGAAAATATCAGCTAAGGGAGGTCCATATGAACTTCGAACGCGCGCATCGCGCACTCTGGGCGGCATCGACGCTCGCCATCGCATCGCTGAGCGGCGGCGTGGCGCATGCGCAGTCCGACAAGGACGCCGAAGCGGCGGCGCAGGAAAGCGCCGGCAACGAGCGCGACATCATCGTCACCGCCGGTAAGCGCGAAGAGCTGCTGCGCGACGTGGCGGGCGGGATCAGCGCCTTCAGCGGCGAACAGCTCGAGCAGATGGGCGCGCAGGAGTTCAAGGACTATATGACGCGCGCGCCCGGCGTCGCCTTCAACGAAGGGCCGCCGCAGAACTCGACCGTCGTCATCCGCGGCGTCGGCACCACCGCCGGGCTGGACCAGGGCCAGGGCACGACCGGCTATTTCATTAACGACGTGCCGATGGCGGAGCCCGGCTATACCGTCATCATCCCCGATATCGACGCGTTCGACATCGACCGGGTCGAAGTGCTACGCGGGCCGCAGGGATCGCGGTTCGGATCGGCGTCGCTCGGCGGCGCGATCAACTACATCTCGAACCTCGCGGATTCGACCAAATTCGATGCGGGCGCCGAGCTGGGCGTCACCAGCACGCGGTTCAATAGCGGCGAGCTCGGCTATCGCGCCAAGGGCATGATCAATGTTCCGATCGTGAACGATGTGCTGGCGGTGCGCCTGACCGCGACCCAGCGCGTCGATGCCGGCTATATCGACAATGTCGGCACCGGTATCGAGGGAGCCAACGACATCCACAATCTGGGTCTGCGCGGATCGATCGTGTTCACGCCGGCGTCGGGCACGAAGCTCACCTATCTCGGCCTCTATTACCGGACCAAGGCGGACGACAACAGCTATGCCCAGCTTGCGGTGGGTCCGCTCGCGCGCAAGACCGCCTTTCCCACGACCGAGAGATATTCCGTCCAGATCCACAGTCTGCGGCTCGATCAGGAGATCGGCGATTACACACTCACCGCGCTCGGCGCGTGGAACGAGAAGACCGGCGACCTGCGCGCCGACTACACACCCTATTATGGTTACATCAATCCGGGCGCAGTCCACGTCTTTCAGCAGCTCGGCAACAGCGAGACCAAGTCGATCGAAGTCCGCCTGGCCTCGCCGAGCGGCAGGATGTTCGATTTCATGATCGGCGGGACCTATATCGACACCGATAAATATTTCGAGGAGCATCTGACTTCGCCGGGCCTGGCAACGGCGCGGCCGGACCTGATCGCGGCGGGCAGGGCGATCGGCGACGAATATTATTTCGGGCGCGGCGATACGCTCGGCACCGAAAAGGCACTGTTCGGCGAAGCGAACCTCCATCTCGGCAAGTTCACGCTCACCGCCGGCGGCCGCTGGTTCGACACACGGCAGTTCCGCAAGGGCGCGCAATATCTCTATTTCTTCCCCACCCCGAACATCCAGGCCGGCGTTCGCGTGCAGGAAAGCGGCTTCGCGCCCCGGCTCGCGGCCAAGTACGAGTTCAGCAAGGATGCGATGGTCTATGGCGTCGTCGCCAAGGGCTTCCGCTTCGGCGCGCCCAATCTGGGTCTCATCCCGCTCGCCGGGTTCGACACGCCGGAATTCATGACTTCGGACTCGCTCTGGAGTTACGAGATCGGCACGCGGTTCGGCCTTGCCGACAACAAGCTGCTGATCGACCTCACGGCCTTCTATATCGACTGGAAGAATCTGCAGGTCCGGCTCGTGCGCCCCGACGACTTCACTTATGGCGCGAATGCCGGTGCGGCGGAGATCAAGGGCGTCGAGGCGACCTTGTCCTATCGGTCCGGCGGGCTCAGCCTTTCCAGCAACCTGACCTATCTGGATGCCAAGATCAGCGAAGGTTTCATCGTGGGCATCACGTCGATCGTCGAGGGTACGACGCTTCCGTCCTCGGCCAAATGGCGGATCAACAATTCGGCGAGTTACGATTTCGGCGGCGACCTGCGTCCGACGATCACGCTCGCCCATCGCTATGTCTCGAAGGCGCGCAGCTATCTGAACACCCCCGGCACCTTCCCCGCTTTCCATGCCTTCGATCTGCGTGGATCGGTGAAGGTGACCGATCAGGTGGATGTCTCGGCCTTCGTCAACAATCTGACCGACCGCCGCGCCGTGACCTTCGGCTATGGCAGCGGCATCCTGGGCGTCCAGCAATTCTATATCCGGCCGCGTACCTTCGGCCTCTCGGTCAGCTGGGGGATGTGATGATGATCGGCCGCCGTCGGTTCTGCACCTTTTCGGCCCTGACGGTGGCCGGGCTCCTCTCCGGCACCGCGCGTGCGGCGCTGGATGCGGCCTGGCCCATCCCGCCGCAGGTGGCGCGCCGGCCGGAGCCGGTCGGCATCTTCGGCGTCACGCGCATCGATGACTATGCCTGGTTGAAGACGAAGGACTGGCATTCGGTGCTGCGCGACCCGGCGACGCTGGAGCCCGAACTCCAGGCGGTGATCGCCGCCGAGACCGCCTATTCGGACGCGATGCTGGCCCCGACCCGCCCACTCCAGGCGAAGCTGCGCGCCCGCGCCGAGGCGGTGACGCCGGCGCGGGCGGAGCCACTGAAGATCGCGCACGGAGGATTCTTCTACTTCACCCGCGACATTCCCGGATCGGCCTATGCCGCCTATCTGCGCCAGCCGATCAATGGCGGGCCGGAGCAGTTGCTGTTCGATCCCGCTGAGCGGGCGAAGGGCCAGACATTCTACGCGGTCCATTGGGCGGGCGCGATCGCCAGCCCCGACGGCAAGCTGGTCGGCTGGGGGGAGGATCTGGCGGGATCGGGCCTGTTCCGCATCCGCGTGAAGGATATCGCCACCGGGCGCATGGTGGTGAACGATATCGACCAGGCACATGGCAGCTTCGCCTTCGATACGGGCGGGCGCCATCTGTTCTGGGTGGGGCGCAATGCCTCGGGCCACCCGGATTCGGTCTGGCGGCGCGACATCGCCAGCGGCGCCGACGTGAAGATCCTGACCGAGAGCGATCCCGGTTTCTTCATCGATCTCCGCACCACCGCGTCGGGCGCGTTCGTCGTGATCCGCATCTTCAACGGCGCACAGACCGAGAACCACCTTGTCCCCGCTACGGACCCGACCGCCAGGCCGATCCTGGTCGAAGCGCGCGCGCCCGAGTTGCGTTACACGGTCGATCACTGGAACGGCCGCCTCGTCATCCTGACCGACATGGACGACGCGCCCGACATGAAGATCCTGACCGCGCCGCTGGAAACGCCCGGCCGCGCGCATTGGCGGGAACTGGTCGCGCACCAGCCCGGTCGCTTCATTGCCGCGATCCATCCATTCAAGAACCATCTGGTCCGCGAGGAATGGCGCGACGCCAATCCGCGGCTGGTGGTGATGAAACCCGATGGCGGCGAGCGCGATACCAGCTTCAGCGAACCCGCATATACGCTGCGCGTGCCCGCCGGACAGGATTGGAATGCCGACGCATTGGCATTCAGTTTCCAGTCGCCGCGCTTGCCGCAGCAACCGCAACGACTGGTGCTGGCGAACGCGAGCATCCAAGCGCCCGCGCCGGCGAGCAATCCGGCTTATGATCCTGCGCGCTATCAGGTCGAGCGGATCGAGGCGGTCTCGCCCGATGGCACGCGTGTGCCGATCACGATCCTCAGCGCAAAGGGCGCGCCGCGCGACGGCAGAGCGCCACTCTATCTCTACGGCTATGGATCCTATGGCGCGACGGTCGAGCCCGACTTCCAGCCCTCGGTTATCGCGCTTGTCGATCAGGGCTGGACCTTCGCCATCGCCCATATCCGCGGCGGCGCGGAGCGCGGGAGCAACTGGTGGCGCAGTGTGCTCAAGACCGGCAAGAAGAAGAGCTTCGAGGATTTCATTGCCTGTGCCGAGCATCTGATCGCCCGGCGCTACACCGCGAAGGGCCGGATCGTCGCGCAGGGATTCTCGGCCGGCGGGCTGGTGATGGGCGCGATCACGGTCCAGCGGCCCGATCTCTGGGCCGGGGTGATCGGGCGGATGCCGTTCGTCGATCCCCTGAACGAACTCGACATGTTCGAGACACATCCGCTCGGCAAGACCGCGCTGCCGATCTGGGGCGATCCGCGCATCCGCAGCGAATATGATTATATCGCCAGCTATTCGCCCTACGACAATCTCGCGCCCGCCCCCTACCCCGCTTTGCTGATGCTTGGCAGCCTGGCCGACGACCGGGTGATGTACACCGATCCGCTCAAATTCGCGGTCAAGGCGCGGGCGCTCACCACCGCCGGCAATCCGATCATGGCGCGGATCGCATCGGTCGGTGGGCATGCCGGCCTGCCGGGACATGCGGCGGGGCTGGAGCGCGACGCGATGTATCACGCCTTCGCCATCTGGGCCGCCGACCGCAAATGGGGCGCCGTTCCGCAGCGTTGACCTCTTCTCCGGAGACAGATGATGACTTCAACCCTGACGCGCCGCGGCGTGATCGCCGGCGCGGCCGGCATCTCGATGGTGGCGATGGCCGGCGGCTCCGTCGCTGCAGAGCCGACGACGATACTGATCCGGAACGTGCACCTGTTCGACGGCAGCGGCAGCGCGCTGGTGCCGCGCAATGTCCGCATCACCGGCGACAGGATCAGCGCTGTCTCCTCAGGCGACATTCCCGTTCCCGCCGGGGCAACCGTGATCGACGGCGCCGGCAACACGCTGATGCCCGGGCTCACCGACGCGCATTGGCATATGTCCGCGGTCGGCGGCGCGCCCTGGACGGGGTTCGACGACGCGCTATCGATCGCGATGGCGTTCCAGGACGCCGAATATCAGCTCATGCGCGGTTTCACGACGGTGCGCGACACCGGCGGGCCCGTGTTCGGTATCAAGGCGGCGATCGATCGCGGCGTGATGCCGGGCCCCCGCTGTTTCCCCTGCGGTGCAGCGATTTCCCAGATCAGCGGTCATGGCGATCCCGACCCCGCCGAAGCCCTGCCGGTCGCGCTCGGCGGCGAACCTTCGCACTATCAGCGCGTCGGCTTCACTGCGGTGGCCAACGGTGTGCCCGAATGTCTCGCCGCGACCCGGCTGCAATTCAAGCGCGGAGCGACCCAGATCAAGATCATGGCCGGCGGCGGCGTCACATCGGACCATGATCCGATCGATACGCTTCAGTTCACGCCGGAGGAGATGCGCGCCATCGTCCAGGCCGCGACCGATTGGGGAAGCTATGTCTGCGCGCATGTTTACACGCCGGCCGGCATCCGCCGCTGTCTGGAGGCCGGTGTGCTCTCGATCGAACATGGCCATTCGATCGATGATGCGGCGGCGGCGATGATGGCCGCCAGGGGCGCCTGGCTGTCGACCCAGCCCTTCGAGAAGGGCGACAATCAGCTAGGCCCCGAGCAACTCGCCAAGGCCGAGGAATCGATCGGCACGGAGGGCTGGATCGCCAGCGTGCGACTGGCGAAGAAACATGGGGTCAAGCTCGCCTTCGGCACCGACCTGTTCTCGCGCAGCCGCACTTCGCGCACCGAGAACGAGATGCTGCCGCGATTGGGACGGGTCTATTCCAACGCGGAAGTGCTGCGCATGGCGACCTCCGGCAATTGCGCGCTGTTCGAACGTGCGGGCAAGCGCAACACCTATCGCGCCGCGCCGCTCGGAGTTCTCCGGGAGGGCGCCTGGGCCGACATGCTGCTGGTCAGGGGCAACCCGCTTGAGAAGCTCGAGCTACTCGCCGACCATGAGCGGAACCTGCTGACGATCGTGAAGAACGGCACGGTGTACAAGAACCTGCTGGGCTAGCAGGTTCTTGGAGAAGGCGATGCCACCCCCCTCTCGTCATTCCCGCTTTCGCGGGAATGGCATCGTTATTTATCAAAAGTCTATTCTGGCCCTACCGCGCCGCTGCGCGCAGCATCCGGATCGCGCCATGTGCCTCCTCGGGAGTCAGGCTGGCAAAGCCGATCCGTAGCCCGCGGGTGGCGCCATCTCGCGCCATGAACGAGCGTGACGGCGCGAAGCGCAGGCCCAGGGCGCGCATCCGCGCCTCGATCCTGTCGAGATCGGTTCGGAAGCGCAGCCAGAAGGCGAGCCCGCCCTGCGGCAGATCATAGTCGACCAGATCGCCCAGCGCTTCGTCGATCTCCGCCGCGAAGCTCTCTCGCCGCTCGGCATAGATCTGGCGGGCCTTCCGCGCATGGCGGCGCAACTCGCCGCTCTCCATCAACTCGGCGGCAGCCTCTTCGGTCAGCGTGTTGCCCATGCCGTCGATCATCGAGACCATGTGCGCAACGGCGTCGATCACCGGGACGGGCGCCGCGATATAGCCGATGCGCAGCGCCGGCAGCACCAGCTTCGACAGCGACCCCGCATAGATCACATGGCGCGGTGCATAGGCCGCCAGCGGCGGCAGCGGCTGCGAATGAAAATGGAATTCATGATCGTAATCGTCCTCGATGATCGCGAAGCCGTACTGGCGCGCCAGTTCGAGCAGGCGCAGCCGCCGTTCGGGGCGGAGCGACACTGTGGTCGGGAACTGATGGTGCGGCGTCAGGAAGATCGCCGAGACGGCGTGCCGGCGGCAGGCGCGCTCGACATCCTCGACGTCGATCCCGTCGCCGTCGAGCGACACCGGCACCACCCGCGCGCCACGCTGACGCAGCACGGCGATGGCGGGTTCATAGGTCAGTTCCTCGACGATCACCGCGTCGCCGGGCCGCACCAGCAATTGCGTCGCCAGGAAGATGCTGTTCTGACTGCCGCGGGTGATGCAGATATTCTCGGGCCCGACCTGCAGCCCACGTTCGCTGCGGAGCATGGTCGCGATGCTTGCGCGGAGCATCGCCGAGCCGCGTGGATCGCGATATTGCAGCCGGTTGCCGCGCGAGGCGCGATGCACCGCGGCGCGATAGGCGCGCGCAAGCAGATCCGACGGGAAGAGCCGGCCATCGGGCGCGCCTTCGTCGAGCTTGAGGCCCGGCCCGGCGGGCAGCGCCAGCGGCCGTTCGGGCGGCGGCGCGAAACGATAGTCGACCGTATCGGGCGGCGGGACGACGCTGAACACCGGCGCGGCGGGCTCGGGAAGCGAGCTCGAGACGATCGTCCCGCGCGTGCTCGCCGATGAGAGCCAGCCCTGCGCGATCAGGTCGTCATAGGCCAGCACCACCGTCTTGCGGTTCACGCCAAGGGCCGCCGCCAGGTTGCGGCTGCTGGGCAGATACGTGCCGGAGGTGAGGCGCCCGCCCTGGATGTCGCGGATCAGCGCCTGGATGATCTGCATATAGATCGGCACGTCGCGCTTGGGGTCGATGCGCTCGCTCAGGCTTGTGGCCCAGAGCCGTTCCATGCTCGGCCCGCGTACCGCCGCCAAGATGGTGGCGATATGTGGGCCGGTGCGAATGGGATAGGATTGTTCGGCGATCATCCGGCTAGCTCCTGACAATCCCGGCCACGACCAGCGCGTCCACGTCGCGCTCGTCATGCCCGCATGCTTTTAGAACCGCTCGGCTGTCCTCCCCCAGCGCGTGCGGCGGCGCATCGGGGAAGGCGGCGATGTCCGGAAAGCGGACCGGCTGCGGTAACGTCCGCGCCACGCCTTCGGGAAAACCCGGCGGCACATCGAAGAACCCGATATCGGCCAGATGCGGATCGGCCAGCACATCCGTCGGCATGGCAATGCGCGAACAGGGTATGTCGCGCGCCTCAAGCGCGGCGATCCACGCATCGGTGGTGCGTGCGGGAAGGCTTTCCGCGACGATCGCGTAGAGATCGCCGATATGCGCTTGGCGCTGCGCCGGCGAAAGGAACCATGGCTGTTCGATCACGTCCGTCCGCGCGACCTCCTCCAGGAAGCGCCGCCACTGCGCCTCGGTATAGGGCAGCACTGCGATCCAGCCATCGGCGGTGCGGAAGGGGCGGCGATCGGGCGAGAGCAGCCGCGAATAGCCGGGTTCGCCCTCCGCATCGAAGCCGGCTGCGGCAAGATGCTCGTTCATCAGAAAGGCGACCATCGCCTCGAACATCGGCACTTCGACGCGGAACGGCCCCTGCCCGCCACGCTCGCGCGATAGCAGGGCCGCCAGCACGCCATAGACGATGTGCAGCGCCGCCACCTTGTCCGCGACGATGGTCGGCGCGAATTGCGGCGTACCGCCCTGCAATGCGGCAAGGCCCGCCAGGCCGCTCGCTGCCTGGATGATGTCGTCGAACGCGGGCCGGTTGCGATAGCGTCCGCCGCGCCCGAACCCCGCCGCCGCGCAATGGACGATGCGTGGGTTGATTGCCGCCACCGCTTCGTAGCCGAGCCCCAGCCTCTCTGCCGCATCGTGCCGCATGTTGTGGAACAGCACGTCAGCCGTCGCGATCAGCCGCGCCAGCGCCGCACGCCCGGCGGGCTGTTTCAGGTCGATCGCGAGCATGTGCTTGTTGCGATTGTTGTTGACGAACATCGCTCCGCCGCCGGCCCCCTGCGGATGGCCGTCCCGAGTGATGTCCCCCTCCAGCGGCTCGACCTTGATCACCTCCGCGCCCAGGTCAGCCAGGATCTGTCCGGCATAAGGAGCCAACACCACCGCGCCGGCCTCGATGACGCGGATTCCCTTCAGCAGCGGCAGCAACATCTGTCTCCCATCTCGTTTTTGGTTGACTCATATTTCCATATGAAGACAAATAAGTCCACACTCAGAAATTGGAGGATGCGTGGATTATCGTTTCGACCGGCTGTTCATCGGTGGCGAATGGGTAGAGCCGATCGACGGCGGGGTCCGGCCGAGCATCGACCCGGCGACCGGCACGCCATGGGGTGATGTCGCCTATGGCGGGCCGCAGGATATCGACCGAGCGGTGGCGGCGGCGCGTGCGGCGTTCGAAGGTCCCTGGCGCCGCATGGCCCCATGGGAGCGCGCGGGGATTATCCGCAAATTCGCCGATCTCTATGCGACGCAGATCGACGCGCTCGCCCGGATCGAATCGCAGGATAACGGCCGCGCCATCCGGGAGTCGCGCGGCGATATCGGGCTGCACCCGCATTATTATCACTGGTTCGCCTCGCTCGCCGACAAGCAGGGCGGGCACACCATCCCGATGGACGACAGCGTCCATGCCTTCACGACGCGGGGGCCGGTGGGCGTGGTCGGTACGATCACGCCATGGAACGTGCCGCTGATGGCCGCGGCGTGGAAACTGGGTCCGGCGCTGGCCGCGGGCTGCACCGTGGTGCTGAAGCCCGCCGAGCAGACCCCGGCATCGTCGCTGGCGCTGGGCCGGCTGTTCGAGGAAGCGGGTTTTCCGCCGGGCGTGATCAATATCGTTCCCGGCGATGGCGGCACCGCCGGCGCACACCTGGTCGCGCATCCGGACGTCAACAAGATCGCCTTCACCGGCGAAGGGGCGACGGCCAGGACAATCCTCAGGACCGGCGCGGATACACTCAAGAAATTCAGCTTCGAACTGGGCGGCAAGGCGCCACACATCCTGTTTGCCGATGCCGATATCGACAATGCGCTGAACGCAGCGACCGGATCGGCCTGGGCCCTGTGCGGACAGAGCTGTGCGCTGGGCAGCCGCATCCTGGTGGAGCGGCCGATCTACGAACGGGTGGTCGAGGGTTTCCGCCGCAATGCGAGCCGCGTCCGCGTCGGCGATCCGCTCGATCCCGCCACGCATATGGGGCCGCAGGCGCACCAGCAGCAGCTCGACAAGACACTGTCCTATGTCGCCATCGGTGAAGGCGAAGGCGCGGAACTGGTGACCGGCGGACGACGACTGGACGGCGGCGGCTATTTCGTCGAGCCCACCGTCTTCGCGGGCGTCGACCCCGGCATGCGGATCGCGCAGGAAGAGATTTTCGGCCCCGTCGCCGCGATCATCCCGTTCGATGGCGAGGAAGAGGCCATCGCGATCGCCAACGGCACGCCCTATGGCCTCGCCGCAGGGCTATGGACCGCCGATGTCGGCCGCGCCCACCGCGTCGCGGCGCGGATCGAGGCCGGCATGGTCTGGGTCAACACCTATCGCTACATCCGCTGGTCCACCCCCTATGGCGGGGTGAAGACCAGTGGCTGGGGGCGCGAGAACGGCTTCCACGCACTCGACGATTATCTCGAGACCAAGACGACCATCGTCTCCACCACCGGCGCCTTCGCCGATCCCTTTGCGAACTGAGGACACAGAAATGCGCCTGCAAGGCAAACTCGCCATCGTCACCGCCGCCGCGTCCGGCATGGGCCGCGAAGGAGTCCGCCGCTTCGTCCGCGAAGGCGCGCGGGTGGCGGCGATCGACATCAGTTCCGAAGCGCTCGACGCCCTGGTCGCCGAGTTCGGACCGGACAAGGTGACCCCGATCGTCGCGGATCTCTCGACACCCGAGGGCGCACGGGAGAGCATCGATCAGGCGGTCGAGGCGCTGGGCGGCGCGGACATATTATGGGCGCATGCCGGCATGCCGGGACCCGCCTCCGTCGAGGATCTCGACATGGACGCGTATCGCAAGGCGATCGATCTCAACATCACCTCGGCAGCTTTGGGCGCGGGACAGGTCGCCCCGCATATGCGCAAGCGCGGCGGTGGTTCGATCATCTTCACATCGTCGATCTCGGGACTGGTCGGATCGATGATGAGCCCGATCTATTCCGCGGCGAAATGGGGCGTGGTGGGGCTCGGCAAGAGCCTTGCGCTCGCGCTGGCGGGCGACGGCATCCGAGTCAACGTGGTGTGCCCCGGGCTTGCCGACACGCCGATGAAGATCGGTTTCACCGGCCGCAGCGGCGATCCGGCCGAGGCTGCGGCGAACGAAGCGAAAGTCGTCGGCGCGGTGCCCATGGGGCGGCTGGTAAGGCCGGGCGAAGTCGCCGATGCGGCGCTGTGGCTGGCATCGGACGAGGCGAGCTTCGTCACCGGCGTGGCGCTTCCGGTCGATGGCGGCTTCACGGCGCGCTGAGTGTGGCATATCGCCATACCCTTCACCTTTTAGCGGACGATGGCGATCATGATCGTGCGGCAGGCGGCAAATGCGCTCCAGATCCTCGAATTCTTCGCCGAGCGGCAGCGACCGGCCAGCGCGGCCGAAGTCGCGGACGGGCTCGGCTGGCCGCGCTCCAGCACATTCAAGCTGCTGGGGACGCTGGCGACGCTCGGCTATCTCTACGAACCGACGGGGCGCGGAGCCTATTATCCCAGCCCGCGCTGGCTGGAGCTGGCGGAGAAGGTCGCGCATGGCGATCCCCTGCCCGCCGAACTGCTCAGGCTGGCGCGCGACGTGGCGACGGAAAGCGGCGAGACCACTGCGATCTCCGCGCCCGCAGGCGCCTTTGCGATGTTCGTCGCGGTGGAGGAATCGCGCCAGCCGGTGCGATATTTCGCGCAGGTCGGCGATCGCGTGCCGATCCATGCCAGTTCGGCGGGGCGCGCGCTGGTGGCGCAGATGTCGCCCGATGAGCGGCAGGCGCTGTACCGCAAGATCGACTTCACGTCCTGGTCGCCGACCACGCCGATGTCACCCGAGCGGGTCGAGGCGGATCTCGGTGAAGCGGCGGCGCGCGGCTATCACCAGAGCAACGCCGAATATACGCCCGACCTGGCCGGCGTCGCACTGCCCCTGCCCTATGCCGGGCGGCGGCTGTCGATCGTGGTGGTCGGCCCGGTCTCGCGCTGCCTCGATCGGCGTCCGGAGATGGCGGCGATCGCGACGCGGCACGTGGCGGAGCTCGGCAAACGATAACAACGCCCGGCCCATGCAGGCACGGGTATAGGGGAAGATGACATGACGGAGGATCCGCGCGCGGCGATTGCCGGCGAACCGATGCGGCCGGCGCAGATCGCGGTGGTCGCGGTGTGCATCCTGCTCAACGCGCTGGACGGGTTCGACGTGCTGGCGATCAGCTTCGCCGCGCCCGGCATCGCGAGCGAATGGGGTGTGGACAAGGCCGTGCTCGGCATCGTCCTGTCGATGGAGCTGATCGGCATGGCCGCGGGATCGGTACTGATCGGCAATCTGGCCGACCGGATCGGCCGGCGACCGACGATCCTCGCCTGCCTAGGGATCATGGCGATCGGCATGTTCGGTGCCGCGCTCGCGGACGGGGTGACGATGCTCTCGGCGATCCGCTTCCTCACCGGCATCGGCATCGGCGGGATGCTGTCGGCGACCAGCGCGATGGTCGCGGAATTCTCGAACGACCGGCGGCGCGGACTGAACGTGGTGCTCAACATCGCCGGCTATTCCACGGGCGCGATCCTCGGCGGGCTGGTGGCGTCCGCATTGCTTGCCGGACATGGAGACTGGCGTGCGGTCTTCCTGTTCGGCGGCGCGATGACCCTGGTCGCCTTTCCCCTCGCCTGGTTCCTGCTGCCCGAATCGATCGACTCGCTGATCGCGCGGCGCCCAGCCGATGCGCTTGCGGCAATCAACCGCACCCTTGCCCGGCTCGGTCGCGCCCCGGCAAGCGCCCTGCCGCCCGCACCGCATCGGGCGAAGCCCTCGATCCTCGCGCTCTTCGCACCCGACTATCGCGCGGCGACACTGCTGCTCACCCTCGCCTATTTCGCGCAGATCACGCTCTTCTATTACATCCAGAAATGGGTGCCCAAGATCGTGGTCGATATGGGTTTCGATGCCGCCCAGGCGGGGCGCGTGCTGGTCGCCGCCAATATCGGCAACCTGCTCGGTGCGCTGTCTGTCGGCCTGGCCAGCCAGCGTTTCCCGCTCAGGCCGCTGGTGGCGGGCGCGATGCTGACCGGCGTCGTCGCGATCGGCGTGTTCGGTCTGGGGTTCCATGAACTCGCGACGCTTTCCCTCTCGGTCGCGCTGGCGGGCTTCTTC